>JAEEGG010013010.1_pt1 | contig 17865 bp, 13 predicted proteins | sample 9134161 | NCBI WGS metagenome assembly JAEEGG01 (sample SAMN16246543, study PRJNA631951) | gut metagenome | biome: gut microbiome; feature: rumen; material: CR-attached | host: Bos | place: Iran: Karaj | collected 2018-10 | reverse complement strand
CTGAAGAAAGAAGAAGGTGGCCGTCACACTCCTTTCCAAAACAAGTATCGTCCTCAGTTCTTCATCCGCACCCTCGACGTTACCGGTGAGATCTCCCTCCCCGAAGGCGTAGAGATGGTGATGCCTGGCGACAACGTGGAAATCAACGTGCAGCTCATCACTCCTGTTGCTCTTAACGAGGGTCTCCGTTTCGCTATCCGCGAAGGTGGCCGTACCGTTGGCGCAGGTCAGGTTATCAAGATTCTTGACTAATCCTGAATCGGATATTCCAAGTGGGTTCCCCAACAGGGGCGCCCACTTTTTAGGGGAATAGAATAATGGTAATTCAGCGGTCTCCAAAACCGTCAATGTGGGTTCGATTCCTGCTTCCCCTGCAAAATTCCAAAGGTTACGATTTGGTAAATGTTTAAAAGACCCGGATCTCCGCTTCCAACTTTCCGGATCAATTAAATGTAAAGATGAGAAAGATTATCAATTACTTTAAAGATTGCTATGTAGAGCTCGTACAGAAGACTACGTGGCCCAACTGGCAGAAGCTGCAGAGTTCTGCACTCCTCGTCATGGGCGCCACCGTCATCCTCGCGCTGATGCTCTTTGTAATCGACTATGCTTTCCAGCATCTGATGACCTTCATCTACACCCTGTAATTTTTACCGCAATGGCTGAAATGAAATGGTATGTTCTGAGGGCAGCAGGCGGAAAGGAACGCAAGGCTAAGGAATATCTCGAGAAAGAGATAGAGCGGAGCGGAATTGCTGACCAGGTGGGCCAGGTACTGGTCCCCGTAAAGAAGGAAATAGTAACCAAGAATGGCAAGAGGAAAGCGGTTGACAAACTGCTCTTCCCCGGCTATGTCCTTATTGAGGCAACGCTCAGCCCCGTACTCGAGAATATCATCCGCAACCTGGTTCCCGGTATGTCCGGCTTCCTTACGGAAAAAAAGACTATCAGCAGCTCGCAGGTAGAAAGGATCCCCGTTCCCATCCGTGAGGATGAGGTGCAGAGGATTCTCGGTGTTCAGGACGAGAACATCGACAACGCGGCAGAGACCGTCGTGAATTACGAAATCGGTGAATCCGTAAAGATCACCGACGGACCTTTCAGCGGCTTCAGCGGCACAGTCGATGAGATTCTGGAAGACAGGAGCAAAGTCAAGGTTATCGTGGTCATCTTCGGCCGCAAGACTCAGCTCGAACTCAGCTTTACACAAGTAACTAAAGAATAACAATTACAATGGCAAAAGAAGTTACCGGATTTATCAAGCTCCAAATCAAAGGCGGAGCAGCTAACCCTGCGCCTCCTGTAGGACCGGCCCTCGGTTCCAAAGGCTTGAACATTATGGACTTCTGCAAGGCTTTCAATGCAGCCACGCAGGCTCAGGCAGGCAAAGTCCTTCCTGTAGTTATCACAGTCTATTCCGACAAATCCTTCACTTTCGAAGTTAAGCAGCCCCCCGTGGCAGTCTCTCTCAAGGAAGCAGCTAAGATCAGCAAGGCTTCCGGTGAGCCTAACCGCAAGAAGGTTGCCTCCGTTACCTGGGACCAGGTAAAGGCTATCGCTGAAGGAAAGATGCCGGACCTCAACTGCTTCACTATCGCTTCGGCTATGAAGATGGTTGCAGGCACAGCAAGAAGTATGGGTATCACCGTCACCGGTGAATTCCCCAAGGACCTTTAATATTGACGCGCTATGAGTAAGATTACCAAGAATCAGAAAGCGGTGATGGCCAAGTACGACCACACCCAGGTTTATCCTCTCGCACAGGCGTGCGCAATCTTGAAGGATATCACTTTCACCAAGTTTGATGCGACCGTCGAGCTTTCCGTAAACCTCGGCGTCGACCCCCGCAAGGCTAACCAGATGATCCGTGGCGTCGTCACCCTTCCTAACGGAACAGGTAAGGTCGTCCGCGTGCTCGCTCTCTGCACCCCCGACAAGGAGGAAGAGGCAAAGGCAGCTGGTGCCGACTACGTAGGTCTCGACGAGTATATCGAGAAGATCAAGGGCGGTTGGACCGATATCGACGTCATCGTCTGCACCCCTTCCGTCATGGCCAAGGTCGGTGCCCTCGGTAAGGTTCTCGGTCCCCGCGGTCTCATGCCTAACCCCAAGACCGGCACCGTTACCATGGAAATCGGCAACGCAGTGAAGGAAGTCAAGGGTGGTAAGATCGACTTCAAAGTCGACAAGACCGGCATCGTCCACACTGGAATCGGCAAGATTTCTTTCACCCCCGAGCAGATCTATCAGAATGCTGCCGAGGTGCTGAACGCTATCGCCAAGCTGAAACCCCAGGCCCTCAAGGGTACTTATATGAAGAGCTGCGCTCTCGCAACCACGATGAGCCCCGGCGTCAAGGTAGATATCAAGGCATTCCTCAACAATGCCGAGTAAAAATTTGGGATTATGAAGAAAGAACTTAAAAATCAGATTATCGAGAACATCTCGGCCGAGCTGAAGGAGTATCCCAATTTCTACATTACGGATATCGCCGGCCTGAATGCAGGTGACACCTCGAAGCTTCGTCGCGAATGCTTCGAAAAGGGCATCAAGCTCAGCGTCGTGAAGAACACTCTCTTCACTCACGTACTTAAAGCCTCCGGCAACCCGGAGCTCGAGGCTCTCGTCGAGACCCTCGTCGGCAACACCGCCATCATGTACACTGCTTCTGCAAACGCTCCCGCCAAACTTATCAAGGAATGGCAGAAGAAGGGTGAGAAACCCGCTCTCAAGGGTGCTTACGTACAGGAGTGCGCATTCGTCGGTGCCGACAAGCTCGAAGAACTCGTTTCCATCAAGAGCAAGGAAGAACTCATTGGCGACATCATCGCAATGCTCCAGAGCCCTGTCAAGAACGTTCTTGGCGCTCTGCAGAGCGGCGGACAGACCATCGCCGGTGTGGTTAAGACTCTCGAAGAAAAAAATCAGTAATAACAATAATAACAATTTAAAAATCAAACAATTATGGCAGATGTAAAAGCACTTGCAGAAGAGTTGGTAAACTTGACTGTAAAAGATGTTCAGGAACTTGCTAAGGTCCTTAAGGAAGAATATGGTATCGAGCCCGCAGCCGCTGCAGTAGCAGTTGCCGGTCCCGCAGCAGCCGCTGAGGCCGCTCCCGCCGAGCAGACTGAGTTCGATGTTATCCTTACCAACGCCGGTCAGGCCAAGCTTCAGGTGATCAAGGTCGTCAAGGAAGCTCTCGGTCTTGGACTTAAGGAAGCTAAGGACCTCGTTGACGGTGCCCCTAAGGCAGTCAAGGAGAAAGTTTCCAAGGCAGAGGCTGAGCAGCTCAAGGCTACCCTCGAGGAAGCCGGCGCCGAGGTCGAGGTTAAGTAACTTCGCCCCTCCCTTGCCAAGGGACAAAACAGGTTTAGAGCCGGGGATAATAGGCTCTAAACCTTTTTCCGTATAAAATTTATTACTTTCCTTAAGGCAGATTTATGTCAAAAAAGACCCAACAGAAGCGAATTGATTTCGCAAGCTCCAAAATACTGGAATACCCGGATCTGCTTGAGGTCCAGCTGAAGTCTTTCAAGGACTTCCTCCAGCTGGATACCACTCCTGAAAGCAGAAAGAACGAAGGTCTTTATCAGGTCTTCCAGGAAATATTCCCCATCGAAGATATGAGGAACAGCTACAAGCTGGAGTTCATCGACTATTTCGTCGATCCGCCTCAGTATTCGATCGAGGAATGTCTTGAGAGAGGACTGTCTTACAGCGTGCCTCTGAAGGCAAAACTCCGCCTTTCGTGCACCGACTCGGAACACGAGGATTTCGACACCAAGATACAGGATGTGTACCTTGGTGACATCCCTTATATGACTCCGGGCGGCACATTCGTGATCAACGGCTCGGAACGTATCATCGTTTCGCAGCTGCACCGTTCCCCTGGTGTATTTTTCGACCAGACGATGCACGCCAACGGCACGAAGCTCTACTCCGCGAGGATAATCCCCATCAAGGGTTCGTGGATAGAGTTCGCAAGCGACATCAACAACGTGATGTACGCTTATATCGACCGCAAGAAGAAGCTTCCCGTTACGACCCTGCTCAGGGCTATTGGCTTCAACTCCGACAAGGACATCATCAACATCTTCGACCTTGCCGACGAGATTCCGGTCAACAAGAAGACGCTCAAGGCCAATGAAGGCCGCAAGCTCGCAGCTAAGGTGCTCAAGACCTGGATGGAGGACTTCGAAGACGAAGACACCGGCGAGGTTATCCCTATCGAGCGTACCGAACCCATCGTGGAGAGGGATGCAGTGCTCGACGACGAGACCATCGCAGCCATCCTGGACACCGACGTCAAGAGCATTCTCCTGCAGAAGGACGAGGTGAGCACTAGCGAGTACTCGATCATCTTCAACACCCTCCAGAAAGATCCCACCAACACCGAGATCGAGGCTGTGAACTACATCTACAAGCAGCTCCGCAACAGCGAACCGCCGGATGAGAACACCGCCCGCGACGTCATCGACAAGCTCTTCTTCAGCGAGAAGCGCTATGACCTCGGCGATGTGGGCCGTTTCCGCCTGAACCGCAAGCTCGGGCTGAACACCGACGAGAACCTCCGCGTTCTCACCAAGGAGGATTTCATCGAAATCGTCAAATACCTCATCCGCCTCATCAACGGAAAGGCTACCGTGGATGATATCGACCACCTCAGCAACCGTCGCGTACGCACCGTGGGCGAACAGCTCGCCAACCAGTTCAGCGTCGGCCTCAACAGGATGGCCCGTACTATCCGCGAGAGGATGAACGTCCGCGACAGCGAGCAGTTCACTCCCTCCGACCTCATCAACTCCAGGGGCCTTTCTTCGGTGATCAACTCTTTCTTCGGCACCAGCCAGCTGAGCCAGTTCATGGACCAGACCAACCCTCTTGCCGAAATCACCCACAAGAGGCGTCTTTCCGCTCTCGGCCCGGGAGGTCTTTCCCGCGACCGTGCCGGATTCGAGGTCCGCGACGTGCACTATACGCATTATGGCCGTCTCTGCCCTATCGAGAGCCCTGAAGGCCCGAACATCGGTCTGATCTCCAGCCTTTGCGTATATGCCCGCATCGACTCCCTCGGTTTCATCGAGACACCTTACCGCGACGTCAAGAACGGTAAAGTGGATCTGAGCGCCGCTGGCTGCCACTATATGACGGCCGAAGACGAGGAGAACAAGTACGTCTCGCTCGCCAACGTGCGCATGGACGACGAGGGCAACATCCTCGAAGACCGCATCCAGTGCCGTCTCGAGGCCGACTTCCCTGTCGTCACCAAGGAAGAAGTGAACTACATGGACGTTGCTCCTAACCAGATGGCTTCGGTTGCAGCTTCCCTGATTCCCTTCCTCGAGCACGATGATGCCCACCGTGCACTTATGGGCGCGAACATGATGCGTCAGGCCGTGCCGCTCCTCAAGCCCGAATCCCCTATCGTGGGTACCGGTCTGGAAGAGCGCGTCTGCCTGGATTCCCGCACCCAGTTCGTGGCCGAGCGCAAGGGTGAGATCACCTATGTCGATGCCAACGAAATCCACGTCAAGTACGCTCGTACCGAGGACGAAGCCTTCGTAAGCTTCGCTCCGGAAGAGACCGTATATAAACTCCCCAACTATCGCAGGACCAACCAGAGCACTACCGTCAACCTCATTCCTATCGTCCGCAAGGGCGACAAGGTCGAGAAGGGACAGGTGCTCACCGAAGGCTATGCCACCCAGAACGGCGAGCTCGCACTCGGCCGCAACCTGAAAGTGGCGTTCATGCCTTGGAAGGGTTACAACTACGAGGATGCAATCGTGCTTTCCGAAGAGATGGTGAAGTGGGATATCCTCACCTCCGTGCACGTGGACGAGTACCTCACCGAGGTGCGCGACACCAAGCGCGGTATGGAGGAACTCACCTCCGACATCCCTAACGTCAGCGAGGATGCAACCAAGGATCTCGACCAGAACGGTATCGTCCGCGTCGGTGCCCACATCGAACCCGGCGACATCATGGTCGGTAAGATCACCCCTAAGGGGGAGAGCGATCCTTCACCTGAGGAGAAACTCCTCAAGGCCATCTTCGGCGACAAGGCCGGTGATGTGAAGGATGCATCCCTCAAGGCCAACCCTTCACTGAGCGGTACCGTGGTCAAGACTTCCCTCTACGCCAAACTCAACAAGGAAGGCGGAAGGAAGAGCGCTGCGAAGAACGATCAGAAGACTCGTCTCGAGATCCGCGAGGCGGAATTCAATGCCAAGGCTGAGAAGCTCCGCACCGAATTCCTCCACAAACTCGAAGTCCTCACCAAAGACAAGAAGAGCGCCGGCGTGTTCGACCTCTTCGGAGTCGAAGTGGTGGCCAAGGACAAGAAGTTCACCAAGGACGTGCTCGCGAACATCGAATACGAGAATGTGAATACAGGCAAATGGACCACCGAGAAGGACACCAACCTTCTGATCCGCGACCTCATCGGCAACTACTGCCTCACCCTCAAGAACGAGGCTGCAGTATGCAAGAGGGAGATGGACCAGATCAAGGTCGGCGACAACCTTCCCAACGGTGTAATGCAGATCGCCAAGGTCTATATAGCCAAGAAGCGTAAGATCACCGTCGGTGACAAGATGGCAGGACGTCACGGTAACAAGGGTATCGTAGCTAAGATCGTCCGCAGGGAAGATATGCCGTTCCTCGAGGATGGTACTCCCGTGGATATCGTGCTCAACCCTCTGGGCGTGCCTTCCCGTATGAACCTCGGTCAGATCTACGAAACCGTGCTCGGTTGGGCCGGAAGCAGGCTCGGCGTCAAGTTCAGCACCCCTATCTTCGACGGTGCCAGCAACGACGAGATTGCAGAATGGACCGACAAGGCCGGCGTTCCCCGCTATGGCAAGACCCGCCTCCGCGACGGCGGCACCGGCGACTGGTTCGATCAGCCCGCTACCGTAGGCGTCATCTATATGATCAAGCTCGGCCATATGGTCGATGACAAGATGCACGCCCGTTCCATCGGACCTTACTCCCTCATCACCCAGCAGCCTCTCGGCGGTAAAGCCCAGTTCGGTGGCCAGCGTTTCGGTGAGATGGAGGTCTGGGCCCTCGAGGCCTTCGGCGCAGCCAATGTGCTCCAGGAAATCCTCACGGTCAAGTCCGACGACGTGACCGGCCGCAGCAAGACATACGAGGCCATCGTCAAGGGTGACCCTATGCCGCCGGCAGGAATCCCCGAATCGCTCAACGTGCTCCTGCACGAGCTCAGGGGTCTGGGCCTTAAGGTTACTCTGGAATAGTTTTTAACGGATAACTCAAAAGGAATATGCCTAATTTCAATAACAAAGAAAACAAGGTAAAGAGCAATTTCCAGACGATCAGCATCTCCCTGGCATCGCCCGAAGACATCATCGAGCGCAGCTGCGGAGAGGTCCTCAAGCCGGAAACCGTCAACTACAGGACTTACAAGCCCGAGAGGGACGGTCTTTTCTGCGAGAAGATCTTCGGTCCTACCAAGGACTACGAATGCTATTGCGGAAAGTACAAGAGGATCCGCTACCGCGGCATCGTCTGCGACAGGTGCGGCGTCGAGGTTACCGAGAAGAAGGTCCGCCGCGAAAGGATGGGCCATATCACCCTCACCGTGCCCGTTGCACACATCTGGTATTTCAAGAGTGCTCCCAATAAGATTTCCGCCGTCCTCGGACTTCCTTCCAAGAAGCTCGAGTCGGTAATCTACTACGAGAAGTACATCGTCACCCGCCAGGGTGCCAGCGATGTGCCCAAGTACGAGCTCCTCGCCGAGGATGAGTACCTCGACGTGCTCGCCAAGCTTCCCGGAAATGAGAATCTTCCCGATTCCGATCCTGACAAGTTCATCGCAAAGATGGGCGCCGAGGGTATCTACGACCTCCTCAAGGAGATCGACCCCGAGCAGCTTTGCTTCGAACTCCGTCAGAGGATGCTCGTGGAGACTTCCCAGCAGCGCAAGGCCGAAATCCTGAAGCGCCTCCAGGTGGTGAAGTGGTTCGCGGAAAGCAAGCGCGTCAACCGTCCCGAATGGATGATCATGAAGGTGATCCCGGTCATTCCCCCGGATCTCCGTCCTCTGGTCCCCCTCGATGGCGGCCGTTTCGCTACCTCCGATCTCAACGACCTCTACAGGCGTGTGATCATCCGCAACAACCGTCTCAAGAAGCTCATCGAGATCAAGGCTCCCGAAGTGATTCTGCGCAACGAGAAGCGCATGCTCCAGGAAGCCGTCGACAGCCTCTTCGACAACTCCAAGAAGAGCTCCGCAGTCAAGAGCGAGAGCAACCGCGCACTCAAGAGCCTTTCCGACTCCCTCAAGGGTAAGCAGGGCCGCTTCCGCCAGAACCTCCTCGGTAAGCGTGTGGACTACTCTGCACGTTCGGTTATCGTCGTAGGTCCTGAGCTCAATATGCACGAGTGCGGTCTGCCTAAGTTCATGGCAGCCGAGCTTTACAAGCCGTTCATCATCCGCAAGCTCATCGAGCGCGGCATAGTGAAGACCGTAAAGAGCGCAAAGAAGATTGTCGACCGCAAGGATCCCGTCATCTGGGACATCCTCGAGAATGTGATGAAGGGCCATCCCGTGCTCCTCAACCGTGCACCTACCCTCCACCGCCTCGGTATCCAGGCATTCCAGCCCCGAATGATCGAAGGCAAGGCCATCCAGCTCCACCCTCTCGCCTGTACGGCTTTCAACGCCGACTTCGACGGTGACCAGATGGCTGTCCACCTTCCTCTCGGCAACGCCGCCATCATGGAGGCCCAGCTGCTGATGCTCGGAAGCCACAACATTCTCAACCCCGCCAATGGTGCGCCTATCACCGTTCCTTCCCAGGATATGGTGCTCGGTCTGTACTATATTACCAAGATCCGTCCCGGTGCCAAGGGAGAAGGTCTTACGTTCTACGGCCCTGAAGAAGTCATCATCGCCTACAACGAGAAGGTGATCGACATGCACGCTGAGATCAACGTCCGCGTCCCTGCCGACAAGATGGATCCTTCCAAGGGAACCAAGATCATCAAGACCTCCGCAGGCCGTATCATCGTGAACCAGTATGTTCCCGATGAGGTTCCTTACGTGAACGAAATTCTCGGTAAGAAATCCCTGCGAAACATCATCACCCTTGTCATCAAGAACACCGGTGTGACCCGCACCGCCAAGTTCCTCGACGATATCAAGAACCTCGGTTACGACCAGGCCTTCCGCGCCGGTATCTCCTTCAACCTCGGCGATGTCATCATCCCCAAGGAGAAGGTGGATCTCATCGACGCCGGCTACAAGCAGGTGGGCGATATCAAGAACAACTACGCGATGGGCTTCATCACCAACAACGAGCGTTACAACAAGGTGATCGACCTCTGGACCGGTATCGACAACAAGTTGACCGGTATCGTTACCAAGCAGATCTCCGCCGACCAGCAGGGCTTCAACCCCGTGTTCATGATGCTCGATTCCGGTGCCCGTGGTTCAACCCAGCAGATCAAGCAGCTCTGCGGTATGCGAGGCCTTATGGCCAAGCCGCAGAAGTCCGGTGCCGCCGGTGCAGAGATCATCGAGAACCCTATCATCTCCAACCTTAAGGAGGGTATGACGGTGCTCGAGTACTTCATCTCCACCCACGGTGCCCGTAAGGGTCTGGCCGATACCGCCCTCAAGACCGCTGACGCAGGTTACCTGACCAGGCGTCTGGTGGACGTATCGCACGACGTGATCATTACCGAAGAAGACTGCGGTACCCTCCGCGGCCTCATCGCTACGGCCATCAAGAACAAGGACGAAGTCGTCGAGAGCCTCGGCGAGCGCATCCTCGGCCGTACTACGGTCCACGATATCTTCAATCCTCTTACCGGAGAGCTCATCCTTGCCGCTGGCGAGGAGATCCGCGAGAAGGAAGCCGAACTTATCGACAGCCTCCCCATCGAGCAGGTCGAAATCCGCAGCGTTCTCACTTGCGAGAGCCGTCACGGCGTTTGCGCAAAGTGCTACGGACGTAACCTTGCTACCAGCCGTATGGTCGAGAAGGGAGAGGTCGTCGGCGTCATCGCCGCACAGTCCATCGGTGAGCCTGGTACGCAGCTTACCCTCCGTACCTTCCACGTCGGTGGTACCGCCGGTGGTTCCGTGGTCGACTCCAGCATCGATTCCAAGTATGAGGGACGCCTCGAGTTCAGCGAACTCCGTACCATCGAGAGAGTTGGCGAAGAAGGCACCGAGACCGTGGTCGTGAGCCGCATGACGGAACTCCGCATTGTCGACGAGAACACCGGATATGCCTATTCCCAGTACGATATCCCTTACGGAGCCATCCTCTTCAAGAAAGAAGGCGACAAGGTGAAGAAGGGCGACCGTATCTGCGAGTGGGATCCTTATAATGCAGTTACCCTGGTCGAGGCCGCCGGTAAGGCAGCTTTCGAGAATATGATCGAAGGCGTGACATTCCGCAAGGACAACGCCGACGAGTTCAGCATGAGCACCGACAAGGTCATCATCGAAAGCAAGGACAAGACCAAGAACCCGACCCTCGTCATCCTCGACGACGCAGGCAACACCATCCGTCAGTACAACCTGCCGGTCGGTGCACACGTAACCGTGGAGAACGCCTCGCCCGTCAAGGTCGGCGACATCATCATCAAGATCCCTCGTGCCATCGGTAAGGCAAGCGATATCACCGGCGGTCTGCCGCGTGTTACCGAGCTCTTCGAGGCACGTAATCCTTCCAACCCTGCCATCCTCTCCGAAATCAACGGCGAGGTCATTATGGGCAAGGTCAAGAGGGGTAACCGCGAGATCGTGGTGAAGAACCGCAGCGGTGTCGAGAAGCATTATCTGGTTCCTCTGACCAAGCAGATCCTCGTACAGGAGAACGACTACGTGAAGGCCGGAACTCCGCTGTCCGACGGCGGTGTGTCCCCTACCGACATCCTGAGCATCCTCGGTCCCGTAAAGGCCCAGGAATACATTGTGAACGAAGTACAGGCCGTGTACCGTCTGCAGGGCGTTAAGATCAACGATAAGCACTTCGAGATCATCGTCCGCCAGATGATGCGCAAGGTGGAGATCACCAACCCCGGCGATACCGAGTTCCTTCAGGACGAGCTCGTGGACAAGAGCCTCTTCATGGACGTGAACGACGCCATCTACGGCAAGTATCTCGTCCTTGATCCGGGCGACAGCGAGCGCTACGTGATGGGTGACCTCGTGACCGCACGCGATATGCGCAGCGAGAACTCCTCCCTCGAGCGTCAGGGCCGCAAGGGCATCTCCGCCCGCCCGGCCGAGCCTGCAACCGCACGCCTGATGCTGCAGGGTATCACCCGCGCCGCCCTCCGTACCAATAGCTTCATCTCCGCAGCTTCCTTCCAGGAGACTACCAAGGTGCTCAGCGAAGCCGCCATCCGCGGCCGCGTCGACCACCTCGAGGGCCTGAAAGAGAACGTCATCTGTGGCCACCTGATTCCTGCAGGTACCGGTCTCTCCGACTACCAGGATATCGTGGTCGGGCGCAAGGATGAGGCCGTACAGGACCAGCTTATGGATCTGTAGGACAATACGCTAGAATTTAAGCCGCCCGACATCGGGCGGCTTATTTTTTATTATCTTTGTAATATGAAACAATTCAGGACTCTTTTCCTCACAAATACCCTTACACGTAACAAGGAAATCTTCAAACCGGTAAATCCCGGTCACGTCGGGATGTATGTCTGCGGCCCCACCGTATATGGTGACGCCCACCTCGGCCACGCCCGCCCCGGCGTAACCTACGACGTGCTTTTCAAACTCCTGCGCCATCTCGGCTACAAGGTCCGTTATGTGCGGAACATCACCGACGTGGGGCATCTGGAGCACGATGCCGATGAAGGTGAGGACAAGATAGCGAAGAAGGCCCGCCTGGAGCAGCTGGAGCCTATGGAAGTGGTGCAGGCCTACACCTTGCGCTACCACGAAGCCATGAGGCAGCTGAACGTAGCTCCGCCTTCGATCGAGCCCCGCGCATCAGGCCACATCGTCGAGCAGATCGAGGCTGTCAAGAAGATCCTTGCGGCAGGATATGCCTACGAATCCAACGGCAGCATCTACTTCGACGTGCAGAAATACAACGCCGACCATAAATACGGCGTGCTCTCCGGGCGCAATCTGGACGATACCCTGGAAGGCACCCGCAGCCTCGACGGCCAGAGCGACAAGCGCGCCCCCTTCGATTTCGCGCTTTGGAAGAAGGCAGAGCCCGAGCACATAATGCACTGGCCCTCCCCCTGGAGCGAAGGTTTCCCCGGCTGGCATCTGGAATGCTCGGTAATGGGTGAGAAATACCTCGGCGAGGAGTTCGACATCCACGGCGGCGGAATGGATCTTATGTTCCCCCACCACGAATGCGAGATTGCACAGAACGTGGCCTCCCGAGGGACTCAGGGCGTGCGTTACTGGGTGCACAACAATATGATCACCATCAACGGGCAGAAGATGGGAAAGAGCCTGGGCAACTTCATCACCCTGCCTCAGCTCTTCGCAGGCGAGCATCCTAAGCTGGAGCGCGCCTACAGCCCTATGACCATACGCTTCTTCATACTCCAGGCCCACTACCGCGGCACCCTGGACTTCAGCAACGAAGCCCTGCAGGCCGCCGAGAAGGCCTACAAGAAGGTGATGCAGGCTGCCAAGGACCTCTACGCCATGGCGGGCAAGCACGCCCCCCAGCTGCCTTACGGCGAGCTTTCCGAAGCGGTGGCGCCTGACAGCTGCCCTGCAGAGTCGGCCGAGGTAAAAGCCATATTCGACGGTGTCTATGACGCCCTCTGCGACGATATGAACACCCCCATCGCCCTCAGCCACATCTTCGAGGCCGTACGAATCATCAACTCCGCGAAAGCAGGCTCGCTGAAGCTCGGCAAGGGCGACCTCGATACCCTGGTGCAGATATTCGACGACATAGTGTTCGGCGTGCTCGGCCTCAAGGACGAAGAAGCGGCCGAAGCCGGTTCCGGAAAGGTGATTGGCGGGCTCATGGATATGGTGCTCGCAGAGCGCGCAAAGGCCAAGGCCAACAAGGACTGGGCAGCATCCGACGCCATCCGCGATGCTCTCAAGGCCCTGGGCATTACCGTCAAGGACACCAAGGATGGTGCAGAGTGGACCATAGAATGACAAAGTTCATCAGTTGGAATGTGAACGGCCTCAGGGCCGTGGCCGGGAAAGGCTTCGCGGACATCTTCGTGGAGTGCGACGCCGACTTCTTCTGCGTGCAGGAAACCAAGCTGCAGGCGGGGCAGATCGATATGGAATTCCCCGGTTACACTTCCTACTGGGACTATGCAGAAAAGAAGGGATACGCCGGAACGGCCATCTGGACCAGGCAGGAGCCTCTTTCCGTGGCCTACGGCATAGGGGTGGAAGAGCACGGCCACGAAGGCCGGGCAGTCACCCTGGAAATGCCGGATTTCTACCTGGTGAACACCTATGTACCCAACTCCCAGGACGGGCTGCGCAGGCTGGACTACCGTATGAGCTGGGAGGATGACTTCCGCGCCTACGTATCAGGCCTGGCGGAAAAGAAAGGAGTGATTATCTGCGGAGATATGAACGTCGCCCACGAGCCCATAGACCTCAAGAATCCTGATACCAACCATTTCAATGCCGGATTCTCCGACGAGGAGCGGGGCAAGATGACGGAACTGCTGGGGGCCGGATTCGTGGACAGCTGGCGCTCCCTGCATCCCGGCGAAGCCAAATACTCCTGGTGGAGCTACCGTATGGCCGCCCGCGAAAGGAACGTAGGCTGGCGCATCGACTACTTCCTGGTCTCCCAGGGCCTGGCATCCCGCATCAAATCCGCCGACATACACAACGATATCTTCGGCTCCGACCACTGCCCGGTGGAACTGGTAATAGACTGAGAGCTGCACAAAATTTGCGCAGATTTCTTATATTTGCGCTATGAAAGATCTGACACTCGAAGCTATAGCCAAAAACTGCGATTGTTCCATAACGACCGTATCCCGCGTAATCAACGGCAACAGCAAGAAATACCGCATCAGCAAGGCGATGACCGAGAAGGTGATGGCCGAGGTGACGCGCTCCGGCTACATCCCTCCTTTCACGGCGATGAGCCTAAGGCGCGGCGGTTCCAGGATGATAGGCCTGCTGCTTCCTTCCATCGCCAACCCATATTTTGCCGATATGGCCAGTTCCATTGTGAAGGAGCTGGACAAGTACGACTACACGGTAATCCTCGTGGACACTATGGAAGACGAGCACAGGCTCTACGAGAGCGCCAGGTCGCTGCTTCTGAGGCGGGTAGAAGGGATGATAGCCGTCCCTTGCGGGGATAATCCCGAAGTGCTCGAGCAGATAGGGAAGGAGATTCCGGTGGTGCTTATCGACCGCTTCTACGAGTCCACATCCCTCTCCTACGTCACCACGAACAATTTCAAGGGCGGCCAGGACGGCGCCAGGACGCTGATAGAGGCCGGGCACGAAAAGATAGTCTGCATCCAGGGCAAGAGGGATTCGATGCCCAACCAGGAACGGGTGGAAGGATATATGCAGGCGATGAAGGAGGCCGGCCTGGAGAAGAACGCCAAGGTAGTGGGAGATGAGTTCTCGGTGCAGAACGGCTACCTCGAAACCAAAGTTCTGCTTAACGGCGGCAACATCCCGAGCGCAATTTTTGCGCTAAGCAACACCATACTTCTGGGAGTACTGAAAGCCATACACGAATCTCGCCTGAGAGTGCCGGAAGACATATCCATAATCTCCTACGACGACAATATGTATATGGACTATCTTACCCCTCCGATAACGCGTGTAGGGCAGCCTGTCGAGAATATGGCACGTCTGGCTGTCAAGATCCTCTGCGACCAGATGATGCAGGAAAGGCGCTCGGACATGGTGTCCCAGATACGCCTCATGCCCAGTCTGATCCAGGGCCAATCGGTGCATTTTGCGCAAACTTTGCGCAAAATTTAAGGCGGAAGCATTCTGTTTCTTCCGGCTGATTTGCCGCTTTCTGCCGATCTTTTCCCAACTTTCGCTTGATGCAGAAAGCGAACAAATCCATACTCGTCATCGGCAGCAGCAATACCGATATGACCATAAAAGGAACCCGCCTCCCCGTTCCCGGCGAAACCGTGACGGGCGGAGTGTTCTATATGGGTCCCGGCGGCAAGGGCGCCAACCAGGCGGTGGCCGCCAAGAGACTGGGAGGAGATGTTAGCTTCGTGTGCAAGGTGGGTCGTGACATCTTCGGCGACAAAGCCCTGGAGACCTACAAGAACGAAGGGATAGATATCTCCCACGCAATGCGTTCCGATAAAGCATCCGGCAGCGCCCTGATACTCGTGGGAGAACGCGGCGAAAACTGCATCTCAGTGGCATCGGGAGCCAACGGCGACATCACCCCCGCCGACATCGACAGCATCGCGGACGTCATACGCAGCGCCGGCTTCCTGATCCTTCAGCTTGAAATACCGGTGGAATCCGTGCTCCGTGCGGCAAAGATAGCCCACGAAGCCGGTGTATATGTGATACTCAACCCTGCCCCGGCCTGCATACTCCCCAGGGAGTTGTTCCGTTATGTCAGCCTGATGACCCCCAACCAATCGGAAGCATCCCTTATGAGCGGATGCGAAGTTACCGACCGCGCATCGCTGGCAAAGGCCGTGGAAGTGCTCCAGGGATATGGAGTGCAGGATTTCGTGGTTACCCTCGGCAGCAACGGGGCTTTGGTGTTCAAAGACGGGCAGTCCGAGACCATCCCCGCCCTCAAGGTCGATGCCGTGGATACGACTGCGGCAGGCGACACCTTCTGCGGAGCGCTGTGCGTAGCCCTTTCCGAAGGCAAAAGCCTTCAGGATGCAGCCCGCTTCGCTACCGCGGCAGCCGCGATCACAGTGCAGCGCAAGGGTGCCCAGGCATCCATCCCCACCAGAGACGAAGTACCTATCCCAACCGCATGAAAAAACTATTCAGACACTAGTGCGGAGGTCGCACCACAAGCAGGTGAGGGGACCTGCTTGTGGAAGCGACCAATTTTTTTCTCTATCTGATCTTACCTCTTCGAGCTTACTTCACGCTCGTACTTTTCGATGACGGGGATGAATTCCTCGCCTACGGGTACGCCGTTCTTGAAGTTGAAGTAATCGAACACCGCACCGAAAGGCAGGGTCTTGGCTTCCTCGAGAAGGGCGAGCTTCTGGAATCCCTTGCCTTCAGCTTCGTATTCGCGCAGTTTTGCGAGAGGCTCCAGGAGGGCGCTGAGAATGCACTTCTGGGTTGCGCGGGTGCCGATCACATAGGCGCCGATACGGTTGATGGAGGCGTCGAAATAGTCGAGGCCGACGTGGGCGCGCTGCAATCCGTCCGCACGGACAAGCTCCTTAAAGAAATCGAGGGTCATATCGTTCATTATGGTCACGTGGTCGGAGTCCCAACGCACGGGGCGGCTGACGTGGAGCATCAGTTCGGGAACATAGAGAAGCAGGGAGCTGACCTTGTCCGCAACGTTCTCGGTGGGCTCATAGTGGCCGGTGTCGAGGGTGTAGATGACCTTGCGGGTGGCGCAGTATCCTTCGAAGAAATCCATCGATCCCACGGTATAGCTCTCGAGGCCTATGCCGAACAGCTTGGCCTCCACGCAGCTCTTCATTCCGGGAAGATCTTCCTTGAGGATTTCGTCCAGCGAAGCAGCGAGTATCTCACGGTACTTCTTGCGGTTCACGGTGTAATCCTTCTGCCCGTCGTGCACCCAGATATTCATTATGCAGGGGTCGTTCTGGGCCTTGCCCATAGCATCCGCGATGCGGCGGCAGCGCTTGGTATGCTCGATCCAGAATTCGCGTATGGCCTTGTCGGGGTTGGAGAGCGAGAGATCTCCGCTCTTGGGATGCGAGAAGGAGGTGGAGTTGAAGTCCAGCTTGAATCCGTTGGCCTTTGCCCATTCGATCCAGCTCTGGAAGTGTTCCACTCCCACCTTGTCGCGATCCACGAACTTGCCGCCGAAATCCCCGTATATCTCGTGGAGATTCACGCGGTGGTTGCCGGCGATCAGGGTCTTCACGAACTCCAGGTCGGCGCGGACCTCATCGATGTTGCGTGCACGCCCGGGATAGTTGCCGGTGGTCTGGATTCCTCCGGTGAGCGATCCGGCGCTTTCGAAGCCGGACACATCGTCGGTCTGCCAGCAATGCAGGGAGATCTGCTGCTTCTCAAGTTCGGCGACTGCCTTGTCGGTATCCACTCCGATGGCGGCATAACGCTCTTTCGCTTGCGCATAGGCGCTCAGGATGTTTGCTTCTTTCATATTCAGAATGTTTTGACTTTGAATTCCCTTGAAATTATCTCACGCATGGCCCAGCGGTCGCGCACGACTCCGGCGGCCTTGGCCTGCATCATAAGATTGCCGATTGCTGTGGCCTCGGTAGGCCCTGCTACCACCTTCACTCCGGTGGCAGCCGCCGTCAGACGGCTCATGGTGTCGTTCGCCGATCCCCCGCCTATCACGTGCAGGGTGTCGATGGTGAAGGATGCCTGCGCGCGGAGTATCTCCAGCACCTCGTGGTACTTGGCGGCCAGGCTGCAGTAGATGCAGCGTACCATCTCCGCGTCGTTCTCCGGCACGGGCTCGCCGGCCTTCTTCAGCAGCGCGGAAATGGCCGCCGGCATATCGGCAGGATTGGCGAGGCTCGGGTCGTCGGGATCGATGCGGCCTTTGAAGGACGCGGCGGAATTGGCCATGGCCTCGATTTCGGGATAGGTGTAGGTCCTTCCCTCCTTCGCCCAGGATTTACGGGCCTGCTCCAGCAGCCACATCCCGGTGATATTCTTCAGGAAACGGGTGGTTCCCTCGACTCCTCCCTCGTTGGTAAAGTTCA
>JAEEGG010013005.1_pt1 | contig 17866 bp, 14 predicted proteins | sample 9134161 | NCBI WGS metagenome assembly JAEEGG01 (sample SAMN16246543, study PRJNA631951) | gut metagenome | biome: gut microbiome; feature: rumen; material: CR-attached | host: Bos | place: Iran: Karaj | collected 2018-10 | reverse complement strand
CGGCATCTCGGGCGGCAAGCCCCAGACGCTGGTACTCGCCGTTTGCCCCGTGAACCCCGAGTTTGAGCAGATGGCACTGGATATCCTCAACCAGGAGATGGTCAATGCCGGCACCACCATCGATGCCACCGCATTTAACGAGGCCGTCGAGAACATGATGAAGGACTACAATACCAACATCAAGGAGAACTGGTTCTGGATGGGCATTCTCTCGAATTATCTCTTGTACGGTTCTGACCAAATCAGCGGCTATGAGCAGATCGTGAAGGCCCAGACTCCTGAGACCATCGCCGAGTTTGCCCGCAAGCTCTACGGTGCCGGCAACAAGATTGAACTTGTGATGGCTCCCGAGAAGTAAACTACCGGTAACTCATTTTACCGTCACTTTTCAACAGGTGGCCGCCGGATGAAATTCATCCTGGCGGCCACCTCACTTTATGCCCTCAGATTCCCCAAAATGCATATTTTTTAGTCAATCAATGGTTTTGCATGATAAAAATCTTGACAGTTTCTATAATATGCTGTAAATTTGCAGCAATAACAGCTCTGATTATTACTAATTATTATCAATTATAAAAATCTAACGAGTATGTACATGAAAAAAATCTTTGCCTTGATGTTGCTGATGCTGATGGCATTCAGCACCAACGTGATGATGGCACAGGAAATGCCGCCCATCCCCATCGATGATGCCGTGCGCATCGGCAAACTGGACTGCGGATTGACCTACTACATCCGCCACAACAACTATCCCGAGCACCGTGTGAACTTCTACATCGCGCAGCGTGTGGGCTCCATCCAGGAGGAGGAGAGCCAGCGCGGCCTTGCCCACTTCCTGGAGCACATGGCCTTCAACGGCAGTGAGCACTTCAACGGCGAGGGCAAGACGATCATCGACTACACCCGCTCGCTGGGTGTGGAGTTCGGCCGCGACATGAATGCCTACACCAGCATTGCCGAGACCGTCTATAACATCAACAACGTGCCCAGCACGCGACAGAGCGCCCTTGACTCGTGTCTGCTCATCCTCAAGGACTGGAGTGGCGGCCTGCTGCTCACCGATGAGGAGATTGACAAGGAGCGCGGCGTCATCCACGAGGAGTGGCGACTGAGCCGCGGTGCGCAGATGCGCATGCTCGAGAACAACCTCGAGACCCTGTATCCCGGTTCGAAGTACGGCAAGCGCATGCCCATCGGCCTGATGAGCGTGGTAGATAACTTCGCCTACAATGAGCTGCGCGACTACTACCACAAGTGGTATCGTCCCGACAACCAGGCCCTGGTCATCGTGGGTGACGTAGATGTGGACCACATCGAGGCCCAGATCAAGGAACTCTTCAAGGACTGCAAACTCGATCCCAATGCCGCACAGGTGGTTGAGGAGCCCGTGCCCGACAACGAGACGGCTATCATCGTCGTCGACAAGGACAAGGAGCAACAGGTCAACAGCGCCCAGGTCATCTTCAAGCACGATGCTGTAGATAAGGAAGCGAAAACCTCACTCGGCTACCTCCTCGTCAATTACATGCGCGGCATGATGGGCAGTATGCTCAACAGCCGCTTGAGCGAGAAGGCTCAGGATGCCGACTGTCCCTACCTGATGGGATATGCCTATGACGGCGGCTACCTACTGTCCAAGAACAAAGATGCCTTCAACCTCGTCTTTGTCCCCAAGGAGGGCATGACCGAGGAAGCTACTCAGGACATCGTCAGCGAGGCGATGCGCGTCGTGAAACACGGCTTTACCGAGACCGAGTATATCCGTGCCCGCGAGGAGTACCTGAGCGGTCTGGAAAGCCAGTACAACGAGCGCAACAAGGTGGACAACGACCTCTACGGCCGCGAGTACTGCAGCCATTACCTCGACAACGAGCCCATCCCCTCGATTGAGCAGAAGTACGAGATCATGAACCAGATTGTGCCCATGATTCCCGTCGAGGCCATCAACTCTATTTTGCCCGAGATCATTACCACCGATGGTAAGAACTTGATCGTCGTGAACTTCAACCAGGATAAGGAAGGCGCCGTTTATCCCACGCCCGAAGCCATGAAGGCCGCCGTCGATGCCGGCCTCAACGCCAACGTCGAGGCCTATGTGGACAACGTAAAGCAGGAGCCCCTTATCGCCCAGTTGCCCAAGAAGGGTAAAATCGTCAAGGAGACCGAGAACAAGCAGTTCGGTTACAAGGAACTGGAACTGAGCAATGGCGCACGCGTCATCCTCAAGAAGACCGACCTCAAGGACGATGACATCCAGATGAGTGCGCTGCAGCGCGGCGGAAACTCGATCTATGGCGAGAAAGACCAGGCCAACTTCTCACTCTTTGATGCCGTTGTCGAAGTGAGCGGCCTGGGTGAGTTCAACAACACCGAGCTCGAGAAGGCCCTCGCCGGCAAGCAGGTGAGCTGCGGCATGAGCATGAACAACGAGTTCAACAGGGTCAGCGGCTCATCGACTGTCAAAGATCTGGAGACCTTGTTCCAACTCAACTACCTGATGTTCACCGACATACGCAAGGACGAGAAGAAGTTCAACAACCTGATGAGCCAGCTCGACATGATGCTCAAGAACAGGGACCTTGTTCCCGAGACGGCATTCAGCGACTCACTGAGCCTGACCCTGGGCAGCCACAACTGGCGCAGCAGGCCCTTCACCGCCGAGTTGGTCAAGCAGCTCGACTATGACCGCACACTGCAGATGGCCAAGGAGGCCACCGCCAATGCCGGCAGCTACACGTTCTACTTCGTTGGCTCGTTTGACGAGGCTGTGATCCGCCCGCTCATCGAGCAGTACATCGCCAGCCTGCCTGGCAAGAAGGGTGCCAAGACCAACTGGGTAAACATCGACAACTACCCCGTCGGTCAGGTCATCAACCACTTCACCCGCAAGATGGAAGATCCCAAGGCTTACACAACCATCTACTGGTATGACAAGACCACGCCCTATAGCATGGAGAACAATGTCAAGGCCGACCTGCTGGCTCGTGTCCTGGACAAGATTTACCTGCAGAAGATCCGCGAGGATGCCGGTGCTGCCTATTCCACCAGCGCCAGCGGCTGGTCAACCTTGAATGGTGACAACCCCTTCAGCTGCATCTACGCCTACTGCCCCGTCAAGCCCGAGTTCACCGACCTGGCACTGCAGATCATGAATGACGAACTCGTTGCCGCCGGCAAGAGCATCGACGCCAGCTCACTCGAGGACTTCAAGGAGCTCCTGATCAAGGACTATAACAACGAGATTAAGGAAAACTGGTACTGGATGTGGGTACTCAACCGCTATGTTGAGCGTGGCCTCGATAGCCACACCGGTTATATCGACATCGTCAAGGCTCAGACGCCCGAGTCGATTGCCGCCTTTGCCCGCCAGATCCTGGCCGCCGGCAACAAGGTTGAGGTAGTCATGACCCCCGCCGAGTAATCACAAGACGCATTCATTCACGAGCCAGAGACTCTTTGTGTAGAGTCCCTGGCTCTTTTTTTTTAAGCCTGTTGAAGAAGCAGGCCTCAGCCTGCCAGCCTATTGAAACAGGCCTCTTTGCCCTAATATCCATCACCCATTAGATAATTGATAGTGGGCACCAATAGCATTTTTCTGGAAGTTTTTGTAGTTTTCAACGGGTTGATGGCGTCTAAAGGGCAAGAGTTGCTTATCTTTGCAACTAACAACAACTAAAAATAAGGACTAGAAACTAGAAACTATATTATGGCTTATCTTGACATCAACAACGTGGTGAAGCGCTACGAGGAGCATACCGCTCTCAACGGCGTTTCCATGCAGGTGGAACAGGGCATTATCTACGGCCTGTTGGGACCCAACGGCGCCGGCAAGAGCACCCTGATCCGCATCATCAACCGCATCCTCGCGGCCGACGAGGGCACCGTGACCCTCAACGGCAAGCAGATGACCGACGACGACATCGCCCACATCGGTTACCTGCCCGAGGAGCGCGGCCTGTACAAGAAAATGAAGGTGGGTGACCACATCGTGTATCTGGGACGACTCAAGGGCATGACCAAGGCCGATGCCGTGGCATCGATGCACTGGTGGCTCGACCGCTTTGACCTCAAGGAGTGGGAAAACAAGCGGGTCGAGAACTTGTCCAAGGGTATGCAGCAAAAGGTGCAGTTCATTGGCACCGTCATCCACCGTCCCCCGCTGTTGATTTTCGACGAGCCGTTCTCGGGCTTTGACCCCGTGAATGCCGAGCAGTTGAAGGTCGAAATCCTGGCCCTGCGCGATCAGGGCAGCACCATCCTGTTCTCGACCCATAACATGGCGTCGGTCGAGGAAGTGTGCCAGCAGATCACCCTGCTCAACCACGCCCAGGTGGTGCTCACCGGCAGCGTCGACGAGGTGAAACAGCAGCACAAGAAGAACATTATCGCGGTGCAGACGCCCGACAAGATCGAGGCCAACGACGCCCTCTTCACGATCCTGCCTCCCGACCCCGTGAAAAAGCAGGACACCCGCATCAAGCTCGCCCAGGGCGTTAACGTGCGTGACGCCATCAACTGGCTTAACGAGCACTATCACCTGACGGGCTTCACCGAGGTGCTGCCCAGCATGAACGAGATTTTCATCGAAACCGTCAAATCCAAAAACACTACAGAACAATGAATAAGCTTCGCCTCATCATCGCCCGTGAATACTTGTCGATAGTCGGGCGCAAATCATTCATATTCATGACCTTGGGCATGCCCCTGCTGTTCATCCTCATCATGGCCGTTCCCATCGGGCTGGCCTATCTCAACGACAAGGGCAGCGACACCCAGCAGATTGCCGTCATCGACGAGACGGGCCGTTATGCCGCCGCGCTGCACAGCGACGACATGTACAGCTTTGTCGCCATCAAGGGCGACACCGTGACCAATGCCCGCGAGTTCTATGACAAGGCCAATGGCAGCCTGGACGCCATCATTATCATCCCGCGCGATGTGGACAGCACCGGCGTGATCAACATCTTCAGCGAGGGAACCATCACCCCCGCCCTGGTATCGAGTGTGCGCAACGTACTGGCCGACACCATCGAGAGCGCCCACCTCGCCGCCATGGGCATCCCTAACCTGCAGCAGATGGTAGATCAGGCACACGTCGATGTGGACGTTCGTTCGATCAAGTGGAGCGAAGAGGGCGAGCAGGAATCCTCGACCGATGCCGCCATGGGCCTGGGCTTCTTGCTGTCGTTCATCACCTATATGTTCGTGCTCATGTATGGCGCAATGATCATGAACAGCGTCATCGAGGAGAAGACCAACCGCATTGTCGAGGTCGTAGTGAGCAGTTGCCGTCCCTTCCAGCTCATGTTGGGCAAAATCATCGGTGTTGGGCTCGTCGGCTTAACCCAGATGGCCATCTGGATTGTGCTGCTGGGAATCGTCGGCACCATCGCGGGTAGTTCCTTTGGCCTGAGCGGCATGACAACCGGATCCGTTCCGCCTGAGGCTATGGCTGCTGCCCAAGACTCGGGATTCATGCAAGACATCATGAAACAAGTCTTGTCCATCAATTATGTGCCCATTATCCTAAACTTTGTGCTCTACTTCATCGGCGGTTACCTGCTTTACAGTGCGCTCTTTGCCGGACTGGGCTCGGCAGTTGACCAGGCCAGTGATGCCTCACAGTTCACCACGCCCGTCATCCTGATCATGCTCATCGCCTTCTATGCCGGCATCGCCTGTGCCGAAAATCCCATGGGTCCCATGTCGGTGTGGTGCTCCATCATCCCGTTCACCTCACCCGTGGTGATGATGGTGAGGTTGCCCTTCGGCGTTCCCACGTGGCAACTGATATTGAGCATCGCCCTGCTGTTCGGCACCGCGCTCTTCATCACCTGGCTCGCCGCTCGCATCTACCGCCGCGGCATCCTGCACTACGGCAAGAAGGCCAGCTTCAGCGACCTGTTCAAGTGGATGAAGTGAGATATTCAGTCCCTAAAGTTTTAGGGACTGAAGTTTAGAGTTTAGTGTTTAGTGTTTAGAGAGGCATCCGCTTCCTAAGGCCTAACAACTAAAAACTAAAAACTAAGGACTAAAAACTAAAACAATGCGAATTGTGATACAACGGGTGACCCAAGCCTCGGTCACCATCGACGGACAGTTGCACAGCACCATCGGCCCCGGGCTGATGGTGCTGGTGGGCGTCCGTGAGGGCGATACCGCCGATGACATGCGCTGGCTGGCGCAAAAGACGGTGAACCTGCGCATCTTTGACGACGAGCAGGGCGTAATGAACCGCAACATCATCGATGCCGGTGGCGAGGTGCTCGCCGTGAGCCAGTTCACCCTCAACGCCTCGACCAAGAAGGGCAACCGCCCCAGCTACATCCACGCAGCAGGCCACGACCTGGCCGTGCCCCTGTACGATGCCTATTGCGACGAGGTGGCCAGCCTGCTGGGCAAGCCCACGAAGAAGGGCGTCTTTGGTGCCGAGATGCAGGTTGCACTCGTCAACGACGGCCCCGTGACCATCATCATCGACAGCCGACTGAAGGAATAGGCTTTAGGCATTAGGTTTTAGGCGTTAGGGAGAGTCACCCAATGCCTAACGCCTAATGCCTAAAACCTAAAACCTTATTTAGCCAAATTTCACATTCCTTACCACAGCTATGTGAAAAAATTTGGCTACTTTTGCAGTTTGTAGAAGATAGCACTACAAACAGACTTTAATTTTAATCATGATCAACCTGAGTGTAAATGTCAACAAGATAGCCACCCTGCGCAACGCGCGAGGCGGCAATATACCTGATGTACAACAAGTTGCCATGGACTGCGAGCGTTTTGGAGCCAATGGCATCACTGTACACCCGCGTCCCGATGAGCGTCACATACGCCGCAGCGACGTGTTTGCCCTGCGCCCCCTGGTGCGCACCGAATTCAACATCGAGGGCTATCCCAGCGAGCAGTTTTTGGAACTGGTGCTCGCCGTGAGGCCCACACAGGCCACGTTGGTCCCCGATGCCCCCACAGCCCTCACTTCGTCGGCCGGATGGGATGTGGAGCCCAACATGGAATTCCTGACCGGCGTAGTTGACCGCCTGAAGGAAGCCGGCGTGCGCACGAGCATCTTTGTGGGCACCGACCTGGACAACATCCGTGCCGCTGCACGCACCGGCGCCGACCGCGTGGAACTGTACACCGGCCCGTTTGCCGAGCAATTTGAGACCGACCCCGAGCGCGCCGTCGCTCCCTTCACCGCCGCCGCACTGGCCGCCCACAGCGTGGGACTGGGCCTGAACGCCGGCCACGACCTGAACCTCAAGAACCTCAAGTTCTTCCAGCAGCATGTGCCCCACTTGATGGAAGTTTCCATCGGGCACGCCCTCATCGCCGACGCGCTGTACCTGGGACTTGAGGCCACCATCAAGGCATATAAGGAATGCCTGAAATAAAAAGCGGTTTTTCACGTTAATTAAAGAGTAACCAAAAAATATAACGAATTAAGAAATAATTATGTCAATTCCCAACATGATTCTTGCCCAAGTAACGCCTGCCGACACGATGATTCAGCAGGCTGCCGACACCCTGCAGCAGGCCATGGACAGTGCCGCACAGGTTGTTACCGACAGTGTCGCCGCCGTTGCTGCGGCAACCGCACCCGCTGCTGCCGAGCCCGTTGTCAAGGAGCTCTCGGTGTGGGACCTCACCATGGCAGGCGGATGGCTCATGATTCCCCTGGCAATCCTGGCCATCGTAAGCATCTATATCTTCTTTGAACGCCTGTTCGCCATCAACCGTGCCAACCGTCAAGACAACTCCTTCATGGACCGCATCAAGGAATACATCCACCGCGGCGAGGTAGACCAGGCACTCACGCTGTGCCGCGATACCAACACCCCCTACTCGCGCATGATCGAGAAGGGCGTGACCCGCATTGGACGTCCCATGAACGACGTGCTCGTGTCTATCGAGAACGTGGGCAACATGGAGATTGCCAAGCTTGAGAAAGGCTTCAACTGGCTCGCCACCACCGCTGCCGGCGCTCCCATGATCGGTTTCTTGGGCACCGTTACCGGTATGGTACAGGCCTTCTTCCAGCTCGCCAGTGCCGGCAACAACAGCAACGTCACCATCCTTGCCAGCGGCATCTACCAGGCCCTGGTGACCACCGTCGCCGGTCTGATTGTGGGTATTGTAGCCCTGTTTGCCTACAACTACCTCACCTCGCGCGTCAACAAGGTGATGAACAAGCTCGAGGGCAAGACAATGGAATTCATGGACCTGCTCAACGAGCCGGCCAAGTAATTTAGGCTTTTAGGAGTTAGGAGTTAGGAGTTAAAAGTTAGGAATTAGGCGGATGCCAACTAACAACTAAAAACTTACAACTGAAAAAAACTATGGCACTCAAGAGACAGCATAATACCCTGTCGATGTTCAGCATGGCATCGATGACCGACGTCATCTTCCTGCTGCTGATCTTCTTCATGGTCACCTCGACGTTCGTCTTCCCGTCGGCGCTGGAGGTGAACCTGCCGCAGAGCAGCGAGCAGACAGCCATCAAGCCATCGACACGCATCTATGTGGACAAGGACCTCAACATGTATGCCACGCAGACCAGCGAGACCGGCGAGAGTGACCTCTTGCCCATCGCTCCCGAGCAGCTCGAAGGCTTCATGCAGGCCCTCAAGGCCGGCAACCCCGACGAGTTTGTCGCCGTCTATGCCGACGAGGAAGTGAACTACGGCAAGATTGTCGAGATTCTGGACAAGGGTTCCAAGCAGGGCGTGAAAATCGTCCTGGCCACCAAGCCCAGCGAGGCCACCTTCGGCCCCGTTGAAGAACCCGTCGCCGACCAGACGATGGTCACCGAACCCATCCCCAACACCTTGTAACACGTCATCACGATGGAAGAAGATCGCCGCAAAAATAGCCTTTGGGCTCTGCTGCTCACCCTGCTCATCACGGTGGGCACGCTGGCGTTGCTCCTGCGCTTCACGCTGCGCTATGAGCAGGCACCCAACATGCCTGACCTGACGCATCTGGCACAGGATTCCATCTTGTTTGGTGGCGAATATGTGATGCTGGGTAACACCATGGACTACGTCCAGAACGACCTCATGGACCAGCAGTCGGCCGACCAGAGCGCATCGCCACAAGAGGGCGACGACCCCGATATCGAGGCCGACGACATGGAAGATGCCGGCGAAGTCAACCACAAGACTCCGCCACTGGTTACCCAAAAGGCCGAATCGCCCCACAAGGTGAAGGAACAGCCCAAGGAGGCCGAACCCAAGAAGGCCGGCCCCACCAGGGAGAACGACAAACAGGTAGAAAAGCCCAAGGCTAAAGACAAGAAAGCCGAGGCCCAAGAGACCAAAGCCAAGAACACCAACGAGCAGAAATCCACCAGCAACGCCACCAACAACAGGGTGAAAAACGCCTTTGGCAATGCAGGTGGCAACGGCGGGGGACAACAAGGCTCGGCAGGAGGTAACTCCAACCAAGGCGTCCTGACCGGCAAACCCGGCATCACCGGACTCGTGGGCTACACCCTCGACTACTGGGCCAAACCCGTGCCCAACAGCAAGTGGTCGGGACGCGTCAACGTCAAGGTCACCGTTAACCCGCGCGGACAAGTTGTCAAGGCCACGGCCACGGGCGCTTCGGGCGACCTGGCGTCGCACCCTGAGGTGCGCCGCGCCTGTGAGCAAGCTGCCTTGAAGTCCCGCTTCTCGGTCCCCAAGAACACCATGACCGAGGCATTCGGCACCATCACCTACATTTGGCATTGACGCGCCGTTCTCGTCTCCCGTAACATCAGTAACCGTCCCTATTGCTACCGCTATAGGGGCGGTTTATTGATAGATTTACATTGATGATTGAAAAAATTTTGCGTTCACTGGCGAATAGCCTACCTTTGTTATCCAAAGCAATGAGAACAGCCGAAATATGAGCATTTTTCACAAACAGACCAGACAGGAAACCATCATCTACACCATCGTGTGGGGCATGTTGTTCTTGTCGCCGCTGGTGAGTCTTTTGTTCCATCACGATGATGCGTCAACCGACTCAGCATGGATTTGGCATTCTCTCGCCGAATCGTGGGTCTCGCTGCTGGTTTTCTTTATCGTTTTCCTGATTCACAACCATGTGCTGGCCCCCATCCTCGTCAAGCACAAGCGCCTCAAGCAGTACCTCATTTCTTGCGTAGTTCTTGTTACCTTTTTCCAGCTGGCCGAGTGCGCCCACAAGCCCAATGGGGCTCCACTCATTTCACCCACTGAAAGCGAAATGCCGCCTCCACGCCCTCCCAAGGGTCATCCACCTGTGGACAAGCACGACGTCTCGGTCTTTTTCATTGTCATCATGATGATTGGAGCCAACCTGGGCATGAAATACTGCTTCCAGAGTGAGGAAGAAAAGAAACACCTGGCCAAGCTCAGGGAGCAGAGCCTCAAGCAGGAGCTGGACTACCTGCGGTACCAGATCAACCCGCACTTCATCATGAACACGCTCAACAACATCCATGCCCTGGTGGACATCGACCCCGAACAGGCCAAGGACAGCATCGTGGATATGTCCAGGATGATGCGTTACATGCTCTACGAGAGCGACAAGCAGTATGTCACCCTCGACAATGCGGTCATCTTCCTCAAGAAGTATCTGAACCTGATGAAGTTGCGTTACAACGACCAGGTGAGTGTGCGCCTGAATGTGCCCGAGAATGCCCATGACAACGTCGCCATCGCCCCACTGGTGTTCATCCCGTTTGTGGAAAACGCCTTCAAGCACGGCGTGTTCTATAACGAACCGTCTACTATTGATATCGGCATCGAGAAGAAAGACGGACGACTGCTGTTCCACTGCCGCAACACCAAGAGCCATGCCAAGCACGAGTATGGCGGCGTGGGCCTGAACAACGTCACCAAGCGTCTGGAACTCATCTATGGCAACGATTACTCGCTCGACATCAACGACGGCGAGCAGGACTATGATGTGCTGCTCAACCTGCCCGTGAAACACGTTGACGACTTCTGTCAACCCAACACAACCGATGCAGCCGCAGCCAATAACTGAAACTGAAGAGAAAAAAGAAAAGCTATGATCAAGTGTATTGCGATTGATGACGAACCATTGGCCCTCCAGAAGCTGGTGGCCTATATCAAGAAGATTCCATACCTGGAACTGGTGGCACAGTGCCAAAGTGCCATCGAGGCCCAAAAAGTGATTGACCAGCAACAGATTGATGCCATTTTCCTCGATATCAACATGCCAGACCTGAACGGCCTCGAGTTTGCCAAATCGATGGAACAGAGCCACAGCTACGGGCCCATCATGGTCTTTACCACGGCTTACAGTGAATATGCCATCGAGGGTTACAAGGCCAATGCCGTGGGCTACCTGTTGAAGCCCTACGGCTTCGATGAGTTTGAAGCCGCCGCCCAAAAGGTGAAAGACATCGCCGAAATACGCCAGCAGGCGATGACCGATGTGACGACACAAGTCGATGACGACGGCACCATCTTTGTCAAGAGCGACTACAAGATTGTGCGCATGAACATCAAGAACATCCGTTACATCGAGGCCATGAGCGAGTACCTGCGCTTCTGCTGCGACGACCGTGCCAAGCCCGTTATCGTGCTGTTGAGCATGAAGAAAATCGAGGAGCACCTGCCGTCGAACATGTTCATGCGCATCCACCGCTCTTACATCATCAATCTGAACAAAATCTGCGAGGTCAAGAAGAACCATGTCGTCATCGAAGACGATGTGTCGTTGCCCATCGGCGACAACTACAAGGACGCTTTCATGAACTACCTCAACAGTAAGATCCTGACCAAATGACATACTGCCCGGTGGCGCTACATCGCCTCCCCGGGTAAGAAAAACACCATACACACTACAACGATTATTAATTTCTCATAGCTTTTCATGGGTGGCCCGCGCGTGATGCTCCGGCCACCTGACTTTTACGGACATACCCGCTCGCAGTACCCCTTCTTAAAAAAACTCCGTACTTTAAACTCTAAACGACAAACTTTTTGTAACTTTGCACGTTTTTAAGCGATTATAAATCTTATTCAACACTATGAATATTTCCTATAAATGGCTCAAACGCTATATTGACACCGACCTGACACCCGACCAGGTGGCCGAGGCACTGACCTCGCTGGGTCTGGAAGTGGGTGCTGTCGAGCAAGTCGAAACCATCAAGGGCGGTCTGCGCGGACTGGTTGTGGGACAGGTAGTTACCTGTATCGACCATCCTAACAGCGACCACCTGCACATTACCACCGTCAACCTGGGCGACGGCAATGACCCCGTGCAAATCGTGTGCGGCGCCCCCAACGTGGCTGCCGGCCAAAAGGTTATCGTCGCCACCTTGGGCACCAAGCTCTATGACGGCGACCAGGAGTTCACCATCAAGCGCAGCAAGATGCGCGGCGAGGAATCGCTGGGCATGATCTGTGCCGAGGACGAGATCGGTGTTGGCACCAGCCACGACGGCATCATCGTCCTGCCCGAGGACGCTGTGGTGGGCACTCCCGCTGCCGACTACTACGGCATCGAGAACGACTACCTCATCGAGGTGGATCTCACTCCCAATCGCATCGACGGCGGCTCGCACTACGGTGTGGCCCGCGACCTGGCGGCATGGATGCGTCGTCACGGCATGGACGGCAACCTGCACAAGCCCAGCGTGGACGCCTTTGCCAGCGACCGCAAGGATGACGGCATTCCCGTCACCGTCGAGAATGCTGAGGCCTGCCCCCGCTATGCCGGACTGACCGTGCGCGGCGTGAAGGTGCAGGAGAGCCCCAAGTGGCTCAAGGACCTGCTGCTCGCTGTGGGCCAGCGTCCCATCAACAACATCGTCGATATCACCAACTACATATTGCTGGGCACCGGACAGCCCATGCACTGCTTTGACCTGAGCAAGGTCAAGGGCGACCGCATCGTGGTCAGGACCGTGCAGCCTGGTACCAAGTTCGTCACCCTTGATGGCGTGGAGCGCACGCTCACCGGCCGCGATCTGATGATCTGCAACGGCGTGGAGCCGATGTGCATCGGTGGCGTGTTCGGCGGTCTGGACTCGGGCGTTACCGAGGGCACCACCGACGTCTTCCTGGAGTCGGCCTACTTCCATCCCACGTGGATCCGCAAGACGGCACGCCGCTTTGGCTTGAACACCGACGCGTCGTTCCGCTTTGAGCGCGGCATCGACCCCAACGAGGTCATCTACAACCTCAAGCTGGCCGCCATGCTCGTCAAGGAGCTGGCCGGTGGCGAAATCTGCGGCGATATCGTTGACGTCAAGGCCCACGACTTCCCCGGCTTCCCCGTGGAGCTGCGCTATGACTATGTGACGGGCCTCATCGGCAAGGACATTCCCCACGACATCATCCGCGATATCGTCAAGAGCCTGGAGATGGAAATCACTGCCGAGGACGAGGAGAAGATGCAGCTCGTCGTGCCCACCTACCGTGTGGACGTGCGACGCCCCTGCGACGTGGTCGAGGACATCCTGCGCGTGTACGGCTACAACAACATCGAGCTCACCAACGACGTTCATTCCAGCCTGTCGAACAAGACCGACGTGGACTGGCGCGACGACATGCAGGAGACCGTGAGCAACCAGCTCACCAGCGTGGGCTACCACGAGATCATGAACAACTCGTTGACCGTGGGTGCCTACTACGAGGGCCTGACGACCTATCCCGCCGACCTGTGCGTGAAGATCATGAACCCGCTGAGCAGCGACCTGAACGTCATGCGCCAGACGTTGCTTTTTGGCGGTCTGGAAAGCATCGCACGCAACATCAACCACAAGAACCCCAACCTGCGCCTGTATGAGTTCGGCAACGTGTATAGCCACGACGGCAGCATCAGTCAGGAAGAGAAAGCCCTCGCCCCCTACAGCGAGAGCACCCAGATGGCGATGTGGCTCACCGGCAACAACCACGACGAGTCGTGGGCCGACAAGGTGAGGGCACTCAACGTCTATGACCTGAAGGCCGACCTCGAGAACATGTTCGCCAACATGGGCATCAACCTGCGTGACCTGGTCATCGAGCAGTTTGAGGACGAGACTCTCAATCCCGCCCTGCGCTACAGCAACCGCGGCGGCAAGGTCATCGCCGTGATGGGCGTGGTGGACGAAGCACTGGCCAAGAAGTTTGACGTGGACCAGCCCGTCTATTACGCACAGGTGAACTGGAACCTCGCCTGCAAGGTGGCCATGAAGAAGGACATCAAGTACAGCGACCTGCCCAAGACGCTGCCCCTGCGCCGCGATCTGGCGCTGCTCGTCGACCGCAAAGTGACCTACGACGACATCCGCCGCGTGGTCGAGAGCACCGAGAAGAAACTGTTGAAGTCCATGACGCTGTTCGACGTCTATGAGAGCAACAAGCTGGCTGCAGGCAAGAAGTCCTACGCCATCAGCATGATTCTGCAAGACAACGAGAAGACCCTCAACGACAAGCAGATCGATGCCATCATGAGCAAGATCATCAAGAACCTGGAGACCCAACTGGGCGCCCAGCTGCGTTAAAGCACTAAAAACTAGAGACTAAGGACTTAAAACTGAAAACTAAGAACTTAAAACTTAATATATTATGGGAAGAGCTTTTGAATACCGCAAAGCAAGAAAGATGAAACGCTGGGGCAGTATGTCCCGCACGTTTACACGTATCGGCAAGGAAATCACCATCGCCGTTAAGGCCGGTGGTCCCGATGTTGAAGGCAACTCGCGCCTGCGCGCCCTCATCGCCAACGCCAAGGCAGCCAACATGCCCAAGGAGAACATCGAGCGCGCCATCAAGCGCGCCAGCGAGAAGGATGCCGGCGACTACAAGGAGGTCATCTACGAGGGATTTGGCCCTCACGGCATCGCTTTCCTGGTCGAGACCGCTACCGACAACACCACCCGCACCGTGGCCAACCTGCGCAACTACTTCAACAAGAAGGGTGGCAGTCTGGGCAACTCGGGCAGTGTAGCCTTCATGTTCAGCCACAAGTGCTACTTCCACGTCGCTCCCAAGGACGGCATCGACCCCGACGAGCTTGAACTCGAGCTCATCGACTGCGGCGCCGAGGAGTTTGCCATGGACGAGGAGGAAATCCTCGTGTCGGGCGACTTCGCCAGCAACGGCGACATCATGAAGTACCTCGAGGACAACGGTTTCGAGATCAAGAGCAGCGAGTTCGTCTATGAGCCCGCCGACTACAAGGACGTGACCGAGGCCGAGCGTGCCGACGTCGAGGCCCTCATCGAGGCCGTCGAGGAAGATGACGACGTCCAGAACGTCTTCACCACCATGGCCGAGGCCGAAGGCGGCGACGAGGAGTAATCCCCACACAGTCAACACGATGGCGGTCACTCTATCACGAGCGGTCGCCATCGTTTTACACACAATAAACCACAACCTGATTCCGTTTATACTCTTGAAGGCCTACCTTTAGCTGATCTCATGAAACGACTCTTCCATATCGCCGTCGTGGCAGTGCTCGTGGCACTGGTCACGGGCTGTGGCGGCATGCACAGCTATGACGCGCGGCTCGTGGCGGCCGACAGCCTGATGTGGGCCGACCCCGACAGCGCCCTGGCCATCGTCACCGCCATCGACAGCCTGGCGGGCGAACGCGACCAGGCCTACCGCGACCTGCTCGCCACGCAGGCACGCTACAAGTGCTATGCCGAGATCACCGCCAGCGACGACAGCGCCATCACACGTGCCATGGACTACTACCGCCACCATAGCGGCGACCGCGAGAAATTGACCCGCTCCTATCTCTATAAGGGTGCCGTGATGGAAGAACTCGGCCATGTGGACAGCGCCATGTATTACTACAAGACCGCCGAAGTCAACGCCGATCCCAAAGACTATTATAACTTAGGATACAGCAAGATGCGTATTGCCGAACTATATGAAAGCCAACATTCACAGAATGATTCCGCCATTATTCGTCTAAAGGATGCTATTAACTATTTCGGTCATCTTAAAGACACGACTTTTCTGATAAATTGTTATGGTATGATAGGTTCCATTTCTGGAATAAAATACCCTGATTCGACCCAACTATATTTGACCAAAGCCATTGAACTGGCACAACACTTTGATCCTCCCCGTCAATATACCTACAAATCAAACCTTGCGGGATTATTTTTTTATCACAACAAGGATTATCCACAAGCTAAAGCGCTCGCCATGGATGTGCTGCGCAACGGCAGCGAAGATTGTCTGGAATATCAGTTTTACTATTACGCTATCTTCTCTTTCCTAAAGATGGGACAAATCGATTCGGCCAAGTATGTGTTGTCAATAACACCACCTCCTATAGATGCCGTTGATAGCATGAACTGGTTCAACGCATTGGCCGAAGTGGCTCAAGCAGAAGGGGATAATGCAAAATATAGCGAGAACGCCATCAAATCAAGAGAACTGACTTCACAGATACTTATCGATAGTAAAGAAAAACAGCTGATTGAAGCGGAACATATCATCAATAATCAGCTGTACGAGCAAAGCCAATCAAGAATCAACTACCTCCATTGGGCGCTAGCAGTGCTTGGGATTATTTGTATTTTACCCATTCTATTTATGTTCATCGTTAATAAGCGCCGCCAGCGTCGCACACAAGAAATCATTGAGGAAATCCAGAAATCTCAAACCGATACCCATGATCTCCTTAGTCAGTTTGATGCACACAATACTTCAATCGGACACTTGATTGCCAACCTCATCGGTATCTTGAAAACTTGCGCCCAAAATAGTGCTGACAAGCAAATACCCACGACACAATTGGCGCGTCAAATCAAGGAAAGTATCGTCGATGTGGCAGATAGTGGTTTTTGGGATGAACTGAGGTCATATTTGGACCATGAACACGACAATATGATTTCAAGAATTGCCGATAATCCTGATATCACCAAGAAAGACCTCAAGTTAATTGAATTATCCTGCGTCGGCTTTTCATATCTGGAGATTGCCATGATTCTCGATTATTCTCCTAGATATGTCCTCAACAAACGTAAAACCATTGCTCAGAAATTGGGACTTCAAAAGCCTCTTCCAGACTACCTGAATGACCTTATGACCCCAAAAGGAGAATGACAATAACTACCGAAAGCAGTAGTTTTTCGTTCACATTTTGACTGACACCATTCATTTTTTACCCAAAAGTTACCCTTTTATATAGGCATATTTGTCTTTTTTTGCCCTATAGCCTTACCGTTTCTTTCATAATTACCTTATTGACAAATCATTACAAAATGTGAACGATGTGAACGAAAAAAATAGGCCAGTAATGTTGCAACCCTACTTTTTTAAGCTATAATTTTGTGAAAACTAACTCAAAATGAAAAGCATATGAAACAATTTATTATTTTATTATTTGCAACGATTGCGTTGATGGCTCATGCAGGAGTAAATGCAATTGTGTTAAATCCCAAAGGTCCTATTAAAGATCGAGACGGTTTACCCATGTATTATGACATACCAGATGCGTATTTTGACGATAACCCTAAAGCCCCGAATATCATCATTGATGGCGGTGGGGCTGTTAGCTACTATGACGTGGAGATTTCATCGCCAGTGACAAACACGGTAGAGATCAGTACCCAGGTCAACGGCACCTATGATACCTTCAGTATCTCCTCATTGCCCACAGGCACTCACGTCATCACCATCGGCAATTTTAGACAACAACTGAATTATTTATTATCCATATTATAAATTATAAAGACTATGAAGAAGACAATTTTGATGATGGCTTTTGCTCTGTTGGGCATCGGCCAAAACATGGCCCAGGAGGCTGATTACACGCCATTCGTGCGCGAGGGTGTGCAATGGGTCTGCTATTTCGTGCATTATTGGGATAACGATTACATGGGTTTCCCGCCCGGTCAGACGTTCTTCACGCG
>JAEEGG010013001.1_pt1 | contig 17867 bp, 11 predicted proteins | sample 9134161 | NCBI WGS metagenome assembly JAEEGG01 (sample SAMN16246543, study PRJNA631951) | gut metagenome | biome: gut microbiome; feature: rumen; material: CR-attached | host: Bos | place: Iran: Karaj | collected 2018-10 | reverse complement strand
GTTGCGCTTCAGCCGCAGCGGTTTCTTCCCGCCTTCCGGCAGGAACGACGGATACTTGCTGTGCAGAAAGACCGTGTACCCGCGCTGTTCCATCAAGTCATACAGGTTGTCGAGATCGAGCGCTTTGGAAAGCGCTTCCTCGAAATCCATCTGCAGGATGTCCTTGCGCGTACATTGATTGTTCTGATGCAGCCGCCATTCGGCATACGATTCGGAACGCCGGGACGGACGCTCGATCACGGACAAACCATACTCGCGGCAAAGCTCGTCTGAGATCTCACGCAGCCGGTAATGATCGCGCTGATGGTTTTCATATTTGCGGCCGGTCCGGAACGATACTGAGTTCACGACGAAATGGTTGTGCAGATTGTCCGTGTTCAGATGGGTGGTCACCAGGACTTCGTAGCTGTCGCCCCACAGTCGGCGCGCCGTTTCAAGCCCGATCTCATGGGCTTCCTGCGGCGTGACCTCGCCCGTCCGGAAGCTCTGGTAACCGTGGTATGCCACGTTCCCTCCCATCTTGCCGAACCGTCTTTTCGTTTCCGTCATCCATTCGTATGCCTGCTGCTTCGGACAGTTCAAAGCCGACACGTACATCTGACGGTCCGTCTTCTGATCCGCGGCTGCATACTGCAATGCCTGCCGAAGGTCTTCGTCCACGTATGCCGGATCCGTGGTTTTATCCGGATTGTCGGCATACACCAGCACGTCGCGCAGATGTCCCTTCACAGGCCAGAATCCCGTTGTCGCCATGTCAATCCTTCCCGGAGCCGAACAGCTCCTTGCGGATCTGTTCCAGCAGGCTCAGCAGTGCGGCTTCCGTTTCCTTGCTCAGATTCCGGTTTGCGACCTCACACAGCCCGGCAGTGAGATCGTGTAGCGCGTCGTTCGGCGCGGCGCGCGGTGCGTATCCCAGCGCACGCTTTCGGATGTACTCGCTCTGGCTCAGCCCGCAGGCTTTCGCCTTGGCGCGGATTGCGGCCTTATCGTCTTCGGTCAGACGGACCTCCAGTCGTTCCTTCATGCGTCAGCCTCCGGGGTATTAGGGGTGACCCCTAAAGCAGCCGCCGATCCGGTCGGCGGCACGGAACTTGCCGTACAAGTTCCCTGCTCGCTACTGTTTTGGACGGAACCGTCCTCCCCCGTCTTTGCAGGAAACCAGCCAAGCTTATGAATCTTGACCTTTCCGTGCTTCTTTCCGTACGATGTGCGAAAGAATAACTGTGCGCCGGGATGAGAGAACGCGCATGCTCGAACATCGAGCCAGTCCTCGTATTCAACCGGCATCCAGTGATACCATCCGCATTCATCATCAATCAGCAGACCGTATTGCTTTTTCTTTTCATCGAAGAACGCAAGCCGCAGTGTCCCGACCATATCGCCCATATAATCCGCAAGGGCATAATCCGTACCCTCGTATCTGATCGCAGGTACGCTTTCTCCGAAGTGATTGGTTTTTACATGCTGCATTTTCATTGTGTTTTTCCTCCTTATTTTCCTGTTCTAAAATGCGGTTCAGATCATGCGCTTCCGCGATCCTGCGGATCATACACATGACGATTCGGGCATTGATTTGCCCGGCAGCGTTGTTGCTTTTGTGTTTCATACACATCCTTTCCGTCGCTGTTTGCGGCTCGTTTTTTGATTTCCGTATTCCTTTACGCATCGTTTTCATACAAAAAAAGCGCAGGTTATCTGCGCTCGATGCAAAGACATATGTTCGAACTGTTCCCTTCCCGCGGCGCGGTGCGATCCCGGTTTATCCTCCTTCCCTGAAAAATGGGGCAGTGCTCGTTAAATCTGCCTCTATATATTAGGAAATCTGGACCCCAAAAACGGTACCGCTTTTCAAAAAAAGATTCAAAAACATTTTTGTCGTCCCATTTATCGGACAGTTATTTTTGTAGAATGTGGTAAGATGAACAGGAATGCCGGGAAGACTTTTAGACACGATGATCGGTAAAATGAAGGCAGGTGAACGCTGAAATGGAAGTGATCGATATGATTGATGAAGACGAATACCTTCGTTTTTCGCCGGATTATACGGACTGGAATGAAGAGGCAGGCTCACCCGATGAGCTTGTCCTGGATTATGATGCTATCAAAAAACGCACCGAACAACTGGAAGAAATGGCGGAATGGAGCGTTGCCGAACCGGAATTTCCGGAAGAAAAATCGGAAGAAGAACAGAAAAAAGAAGACTTGAAACAGGCCGTTCTGGATGAGGGATTGCGTCGGATCGAGTTCGGTGATCCGACTGTAAAAGCAATCGAAAAAGAGATGAAGGAATATGATAAAAAGGTCGAGAACAGAGAACGGACGATACGCGCGAACGAACTTCCGCGCGGAGATCTGCCATGGGAATTTGAAATGTCGGTGCTCCCGAAGCTGTTTCCCGCATGGATGAATCTGCCGGTGGAAAAGAGTTTGCAGCACGGTGATTTCATTGATGCCCTTTACGATTGCCCGTATGAACTGAAAGAATTGATTGCCAAGGCCTTCTATTCGCGGCAGTTTGATGCGCTGACAGTGGATCAAAAAATGGTTGCGTATTTCTATTTCCTGCGGGAATGGAAGACAAAGCCCATTGCGAAAATGAAAGGTGTCTCACTCCGAGCGATCCGAAAAATCAAAACAGCGCTGGAAAGGAAGCTGCAGAAAAAGGTGTTTGCGTATCTGCAAAAACGCATGGGACGAACGGATCTGACGAGTACCGAGAGATTTTTTCTCGAAGAATATGCGGACGCCATGCTGCAATCGGACTTCAGCGGCGGAATCAGCCGTACGTTGAAGCGGCATCTTCCGAAGACACAGACCAATGTGATCAAAGTAAAAAAGCATCCCCCACCGCCGCCTTCCCGACCGGATGTGGATGAAAACAACATTTGGCAGTATGACCCCGATTATGACAGTAAGAATCTGATCTGTGTAAAAACGAAAAAGGACGGGCTTGTAATATGATGGAACTGTTTAAAAACGTATCTACATTCTGGGTGCGTTATGCGGACTATCGCATTCAAAAAGCGGATGATGGAAAGCGGTATCTGACGGCCGTCGACGGTGCGGAGCTTGAGATGATTTATCCTCTTGAGAACGCAAAGCAACTTGTGCTGGATGCCGTAAATATCGGATTGGCGATCATGTGGAAGAAGCCTCGGTCGCTGATTGAACAGGATATTCTGAAATTTGCCGGGAATTACGGTCTGCTCGGTTTGATGACAGCCCTGCCGACCACGCCGCGATTTATGGACTATCACTATGCCTATCTTCCGAAAAATGATTTCATTCGCGATGAATCTATGGAAACGGAAGCGTACACCGATCTGTTCTTTCCGTTCAAAAAGCCGACGTACCGGAAGGATGGCGATTACGTAGAATGGGATGTCGAAGGCGACGTGCCGGTCCAAGCGTTGATGCTCACCTGCCATGCTTATACTCCGATCGCCATGCAGATGAGTTTTCTGCGCGAATATGCCGAAGACATCGAATGGCAGAAAAAGGTATTCAAATCCTTTGCCTTCAATTTCCTGTCCGTCTTTTTCTACTATAATGATCCTTTGACTGAGGATCAAAAAGAAACTCTGCGCTGGGGCATGCGAATGTTTGAAGGATCGTCTCCGACGTGTCATATAGCCCTGGAAGACAAAGGCCCTTTGATGGTATGGGATTTTCATTCGTTACTGCACGCCATCCAAATGGCATTCGCATTCACGATGACCGATCCGCATTCTCCGATCAAGATTTGCAAAAACTGCGATAAGGCGTTTTTCGCATCCCGCCAGAATCAGAAATTCTGCAGCGATCGCTGCAGGCGACATTATCGGATGAAGCATTCTGATGATGAGGATGAAAAATAAAAAAGGCCGGAGCGCGCATCGTAATGATGCGCGCTCCGTTTGTCTTATACTATGTTAGTTCCTCTTTAATACAGAATTCGTCCTGGATCTTCAGTGCCACAAGAACAAGAAGCCTCAGCAAAGTATAATAATCCGCACGTTGTTCCTCTTCCTTAAGCGTATTAGTATCGTGTATATATCTGTTCCGTAAGTCCAAACCATTTGAAAATTCAGATTTGTTAAGCATATAGTTTAGATAATCTGCTTCCGGTTTGGAGAAAAGAGTGCTTTTATACTCCAAGTCTCCAGCCTTTTCTAATTCATCCAAGACAGTCCTGATGGCCTTTTCCCGTTGAACACAAATCACTTCTTCGTGGAATAATTGATGTAAAATGTAACATGCAACCTTGTTGGGCAAAAGGACCCCCGCGTCGTCAACAATTATATCGCCTTTTGAAACCAACCAATCAATCCCCGTTTTTTGCCATGGATAATAATCATCCAAAGCAGTTTTTTCATGTGTCAAAAGCTCATATAAATTCTTATACTTATCTTTCGTTCTTTCAACATAATACAGTGTAGACTGATCAGAAAACAGCATATGCATTCTCTTATTAATCTCGTCGCTTTTTGCATACGCATATTTAGGTTTCACAAGACTCGGAATTGTATCAATGACAATATGACCGGATGATATTTCATACAAATCACGGTCTATTGTCCCTTCCTCTTGATATAATATGAACTGCTTCAATATACCATCAAGCGCAGAAGGCAAAAGCTTACATTTTTCCAAATAGCTCGTACCTGCTGACGGCTTACTAAACAAAAAGCCTTCCGCCCCAAACTCCTTCGTCAAGTACTCATTGAAAAACCAGCACAAAACATCCTCTATGCTTGTTCCATGTGCTTCTAGGAATCCTTGATAATACTGAGTAACAACGGAATATAGGAGATTCTTCTGCCTAAAAGCTGCCCCAAACCTATATTCTTTTATTCCATGCGTCCCAAGTGTTCTTTCCAAAATCCCCATCTCACTTAACTTTGAAACGAATTGAGATCTATATTGTTTGTCAACGAATCCAAAAAACCAAGCGAAAGCAGCGAACAGATCCTCTCTCTCAGAAGACATTTCCAAATACTTTGTATTATATTCAACTGTAAAAACATGGTTTTCATAGTTTGTTCTTTTATACGGGCCATCGTGCTGTCGGAATATGGTTTTCAACCCCATCTCAAAGAAGGTTGCATCTTTATTGTTTTCCCAAAACTCAGTATGCCTTTTCTTGCAAAGCAGCTTGAGTTTGTCACTGATTTTCAGTTCGTTGCTGCTTTGAGAAATAGAAATGACAAATAAGTAGTTTACTGATGCATCCTCTGAAGATGCATATTCTGTCAGTAGCTGCTCCTTATCTTGATTTGAAAGAGTCTTTGGGAAATGTAATGTTCGATCATTATGCGCTGATGAATGATCCACCAGATAATAATCGATTAATAATTCTGCTGTTTTACAATCCGCCCGCATACCTGATGCTAAAACAGCATCATATTCCTTGACTAATACATCGATCCTCAATACCTGCCGAAAATGAAAGTTCGTATTAACAATGAGTCTTTCAAATACGACCGCGCTAATTCTCTTATAAACACCTAGTATAGCAAACAGCTCCCAAAAATTCTCAAGGTACTCAAAATCGACTTCTGTCAGTATTTCATTGATATTGTTTTCATTTATCTCAGAAAAGAATATGGCACTTTTCTTAAAGGCATCGGAGCAATTATCAATATAGTATTGTTTTATATTGTCATCCCATGACGGTAAAAACAGCCCATTATCAAAATACTGCTTGATGTTATAATACTCTATTGCAGTATTGATGTCAGAAATACCCATATGCGAAAAAGTCTTTAGTTTTTTCTCGGCAAGCTCTAGCTCATATGCTGCAGCATAATCGTTTTTTTCATAAAAATGAACTCGATCTTCCATTACAATCGTAACACCATTCATTTCATAATTTTGGGTTTTGTAGTTGCCCTTCGATCGTATTAACAACGAGCATATCCGCAGGCAACCAATTCACATCACGCAGCTGATCCATCGAAAGCCAGCATGCGGATTCATGCTCCAGAAGCTTTGGTGTGTCACCGACGATGGAACACAGAAAGCAGTCCATCGAAAGATGAAACTCCGGATAATCATACTCCACGGTGGTCAGGAAGCGTTCGACTTGAATTGTGGTGGCTAGTTCTTCCTGAATCTCGCGAATCAAGGCCTGTTCGGGAGTTTCGCTGGGCTCAATCTTTCCGCCCGGAAACTCCCAATAATCCTTGTACGCACCATATCCGCGCTGTGTAGCGAAGATCTTGTTATTCTTATGAATGACGGCAGCAACCACCCTGATCGTTTTCATGTTCATCCTACCACGAGTTTATTCGTCTTTTTGAGGTACTTCGCCGGAATCGGACGGTCAAGCGCCCATGTGATATTCATCGGGCGTGAGCCTGTATGCTTGACATACCGCGCCGTACCGAGGAAGGTGTATGCCTCCGCTCCGCCGGAAATCCGATCCGCCTTAAACTCGCGCACGAACAGCAAAACACGACTGCCACGTTCTTCATGGTGAATATACCGCTGACCTGTCGGAGACTCCGCCGCAGTCGTGCTTTGGCTTTGCCAATGGAACAGTGTGCTGCTGATCGAATAGTCGTTGTACATCGTCGTCGGTGAATAATCCTTGTCCGCTTTATTCAGCGTGACAAAGAACACATCGAGCTTCTTTTCCGGCAGCCACTTGACACCTTCGCGCACGGTCGCGGGCTTCATAAAATCGAGCGCTACCAGCAGCTGATCGCGCGTATAGGTGCAATGCAGATCGAGCGGACAATCAAAGCCAAGATCCACCGGCTCGTCGATGAAGTCGATATGATCGAACCGGTACTGCAAAAGTGCCTGCAGTTCGCCAAGCAACACCGGGCTGTCCGCCAATGTATAGAGGTTCTCCAGCACTTCGTCGCTGTCCCAATCGTCGGCAGCCTTGCCCCATACCGTGATATAGAACATTTGCAGCATCCGCTTCTCCATATCCGGCAGCTTTGAGAAGTCTACATTGTCCAAGCGCGGAAGGAGATCAAGCACAAATTGAATCCACCGGCGCGAATCGATCACCGCGAGACGAGCGAATGCTTTAACCATCGTTTCTTCCAACTGTTCCTGGAAGTTGTCGAGCACATCTGCACGAACGCACATACGCGAGAACGTCGCATACTTATAGATCGCGCGCGGGTCGAGATGGTAATAGTCCAAGAAATTGGCAAAGGTCAGATCGCGCCCGGTGTCGGCTTCAAATCCGGCAATGCGTGTTACAAGTCCTGCCGTGCTGCCATACGACACACGAATGTTATCCAGAATATAACTTGCCGCTTTCTTTTCCAGCTGCACATAGCAGCCCTTCGGCAAAGAGGTAAAGCCGTCCTTGATTTCACGCGAAACGCCGCGAGAGGTATTGGATAGCAATGCGGCAAACTTGTCTTCGAAATTGTATTTGCGGTTCGCCTGGCCGATGAAGTCCAACACAGTCAAACATTCTTTGTTCTCCGCAAGACGCAGTCCACGCCCAAGCTGCTGCAAAAAGATCGTCAGTGATTCGGTCGGTCGCAAGAACAGCACTGTGTTGACTTCGGGAATATCGACGCCCTCGTTATAAATATCGACAACAAAGATAAACCGGATCTCGCCCGATACGAGCCGTGCCTTCGCCGTTTTGCGCTCCTCGTCAGAGGATTCGCCGGTTAGACAGATGGACGGGATACCGTGCGTGTTGAAATACTCCGCCATAAAGCCGGCATGCTCGACTGTCACGCAGAAACCAAGGCCCTTGACTTCGTCGATATCCGTCACGTATTTCAACAGAGACGAGATCACATGATCCGCACGGCGTCTCGCCTCATGTCCGCTGAAAGTGTAAATGTTTGAAAGCTCCGTCCGATCGTAGCCACCGCGTGCCCACTTCAGCGAATCCAGATCGACCGTATCTGTAACCCCAAAGTACTGGAATGGACACAGCAGTTTTCGATCGATTGCTTCCGGCAAACGGATCTCTGCAGCAATGCGGTTATTGAAGTATGGTAGAATGCTCCGACCATCCATGCGCTCCGGCGTTGCCGTCAAACCCAGCAAAATCTTCGGCTGATAATATGCCAACAGTTTTTGATAGGTCGGCGCCGCCGCGTGATGGAATTCATCGACGACGATATAATCATAGAAATCCGGTGTAGTCTTTTCCGTGAACGTCTGAGAATTGAACGTTTGGATCGACATGAAAAGATGGTCGATGCTTTCCGGACAATAATTGCCGACATACAGCTCTCCAAAGTTTGCATCTTTCAGAACCGCCCGGAACGTTGCAATGCTCTGCTGCAGAATCTCCTCTCGGTGCGCCACGAACAGCAACCGACAAGGCATGCTGGGATGCTCCTTACGGAATCGTTTATAGTCGAGTGCAGAGATGACCGTCTTGCCGGTACCGGTGGCAGCAACCAAGAGGTTGCGATAATAACCGCGCACGGTGCGCTCGGCTTCCAGCTTATCCAGAATCTCCTGCTGATAGGAATACGGCTGCACATCAACCGTATACAGCGCAGGGTTGTTGGAATCGTGATATTTCTCAGCTTTCAACGCACGCGCAAGGCGTTCGCACTGTCCTTCGTCGTAATACTCGAATTCGCTGTCGTTCCAGTAAAACTCGAAGGTTGCAGCGACCTTATCGACAGTCTCCGGAAGATCCTTCTTTGTGATCTTGGTGTTCCATTCCAAACCGCTGGTCAATGCGGCGTTGGAAAGGTTGGAGGAACCGACATAGGCCGTCGTGAAACCGGTGTCACGATAGAAAATGTATGCCTTTGCATGCAGGCGCGTGATCTTTGTATTGTAGCTGACCTTGATCTTGGTATTCGGAAGCTTGCGCAATTCTTCGATTGCTTTGACATCGGTTGCGCCCATATAGGAGGTCGTAATGATCCGTAGCTCACCGCCGTTCTGGGTGAACTCTGTCAGCTCATTGATAATCAATCGAAGCCCGCTCCACTTGATGAACGAAACGATCATGTCAATACGGTTGCACGAAACGATTTCCTTTTTGAGCTCCGTATACATCTGCGGCTCATGCACCGCACCGGTGAACAGCGAGCTCTGCGCGATGGATGTTTCCGGGCGAACAATCTCCGCACGCTCATCTACCGCCTGGATCGTGTTCTTCGTATCGAACAGGGCAAGCAACTGCTCTGCCCGTTCCGCAACGGAAAGTCCTTCAAACGCTGCTTCCTTTGTCTCTCCGATGATCGTCGATACAATCTGATTAACAAGGTCCACCTGATCGTTCAGATTGCCGCCATTATCCTTGACATTCTCAAGTCCTTTTTCGACGATCTCTGCAACATACTTGGCAAGAACCTTCGCGGCTTCGACTTCATCGATGCGCGCAGTCTGACTGCGCTTGCCCGATATGGCAAGCTCTCGATCCAATGCTTTGCTGATGATTTGTTCGTATAATCCGGTTGGAAGCATATGCGTCTCCACCATTTGAAGTGTTGTTTGGTATTATATCGCAAAATCGTTCATTATTCAAGATGAATCGATCCATTCCTCGGTTGATCGATTATCTGTAATTTTAGTCTTCCTCCATGATTTCATCTATAGTGCGCGGTGTATGCGCCATATAGAGTAACCTGCAGTCCACATTGATTCTCGTTTTATATTGTTCCGATTATTTGATTATCGGAACAATACTGCGAGCTAATCCTTACTAATTATGTTGACATTATTCCTATTTTGTTTTATGATATACGCATAATGAGTCATAATCGGAGGCGTCAATCATGGAGTATATAAAAGTATCAGCCATTGCTCAAAAATGGGGTATTTCTTCTCGACGCGTCCGACTCCTGTGTGCGGAAGGAAAGATACCCGGAGTAATCCGCAAAGGCAATCTGTACCTGATTCCGGAAAACGCGCAAAAACCACAAGACGGGCGTAAAGCATCCACAGGAATACTGTCGGAAATCGAACAGAAACGACGCCGACTGGACGAGATGCGACCGCTCACACCAGGTGAAATCAAGCAGTTGCGAGACGAATTCGCCGTTGAGTTCACCTACAATTCAAACGCCATCGAAGGCAACACTCTCACCTTGAAAGAGACTGCTTTGGTGCTGGAAGGCATGACGATTGATCAAAAGCCTTTGAAAGATCACTTAGAAGCCGTCGGACATCGTGACGCATTTCTGTATATTGAGGATATCGCAAGACAGCAAATACCGCTTTCTGAGTCGGTGATCAAAAACATCCACTCCCTCGTCCTAATGGATCAGCCAGAGGATCGAGGCGTGTTCCGTAAAATTCCGGTCCGTATCATGGGTGCATATACCGAGCCGGTGCAGCCATATTTGATTGGGCCAAAAATCACAGAACTGTTAGCAGCCAACGAAGAACGAAAAGCATCGATGAACGTTATCGAGCGTATCGCCCGTTTTCATCTTGAATTTGAAGGGATCCATCCCTTTATCGACGGCAATGGCAGGACCGGGCGTCTAATAATGAACCTGGACCTTATCCGTTGCGGCTATCCGGCAATCGATGTAAAGTTCACTGATCGGCGCAGATATTACGATGCTTTTGATACTTACTATCGAGACACTGATGTGACAGCAATGATGAATCTCATCGCAGAATATGTGAACGAACGGCTGGATGCATATTTAAGAACTCTGTCGTAATAATGCAATACGAAAGATCGTGTAAAGAAACAATATGAGAATCAAAGAATTAACAATCCATAATTTCCGTGGAATTATACAGGAAAAGTTCCGTTTGGAGAACTATTCATTATTGGTCGGAAGTAACAATGCCGGGAAGAGCACAGTGATAGATGCCATCCGCGCTTTTTACGAAAAAGATAAGTACCAGTACCAAGATGCTATGGATTTTCCGAAGGCTGGTGCAACTGATAACGAGAGTTGGATCGAAATTGTTTATTCCCTTACTGACGCAGAGTATGATTCTCTTGCTGATGACTATAAGTACGAACATGGCAAATTATATGTCAAGAAGTATTTTAAAACCGATAAACGTGTTGACGGAAAAAGTCTAAAAGGGATAATTGTTGGCAAAAGAACAAACGGCTCTTTTTCAAACGATCATTTTTATGGCGCAAAAAATGTTCAAAGTGGCAAGCTTGGAAACATCATTTACATTCCAGCTGTTAGCAAAGTGGATGAAATCACAAAAATGTCTGGCCCCTCAGCCTTACGTGAATTGCTTCAAAGTATTATGAGCTGCGTTGTAGAAGGAAGCGATTCTTACGCCAAACTAACAGATAACATTAATTTGTTTTCTTCAGATATTAAGTCAGTAAAAACTGATGACTCTCGGTCATTCAGTGGACTCGAGACGGAAATAAATAGTTTGCTATCTCCTTGGGAAGTTGCATTCGAAGTCCGTTTTCAAGCACCTTCACCTAACGAAATCATCAAATCGATGATTAAATGGGACTTGATTGACAAATCACTTGAGAGCATCCAGGATATTGATAAGTTTGGTTCGGGATTCCAGCGCCACTTTATTTTCTCCATTATCAAGCTGGCAAATGATTATATGCCGAAAACAAAAAGCATAAGGAAAAACGATTTCTCCCCTGATATGAACATGTTGCTGTTTGAAGAACCCGAAGCATTCCTCCATCCTACCCAGCAACAGCAGCTATGCAGAGATTTAATATCTTTGAGCAATATGGATACTTGGCAAGTTTTGATTACAACACATTCTAGTCACTTTGTCAGCCGTAGTGTCCCTTTAATTTCGTCCATTATTCATCTTGTGCGCATTGGAGGAACAATAGATTCCTATCAAATCGATGAAAATGGTTGGAAAGAAATTGTTGATGCAAATCTTGCTATTAACTCTCTTTCAAAACGGTATAAAAAACTCGCCGAAAAACTGCGTCAGGAGGATTCTTTTCCTGAAGTTCAACTAATGAAGTATTTTCTTATTCTGAACGCAGAACGAGCTGATGCTTTTTTCTCATCGCATACGATTCTTGTCGAAGGTCAAAGCGAGGTCGCATTGATCCGGAGAATACTTGAGGATCAGAAACTCCCTTGTGCCGAAGGAATATACGTCTTTGATTGCATGGGTAAGTTTAATATGCCAAGATTTATGAATCTTTTCGGGAACCTAGGTATTTCACATTCCGTCATTTATGATGACGATCAGAATAAAACGGGTGAAGATCTAAAAATGCAAACTGATTGTAATGAATTAATTAATGCTTCGCGAAATCAATTTACTACATGTATCGAAAGTATTGCTGGGAACCTTGAACTGTTTCTTGGCATTGATACTAATTCGCGATCTGACAAAAAAGCACAAATAGTATTATACTCGTATGATACTGGCGCAATTCAACAAGATAGAATAAACGATTATATTTCCATAATAAAAAAATGCCTTCCAAATCGATCGGAGGCTATGTCATGAGCAGCAGTATGGACCTTTGGTATAGAGGGTATCAGCAAGCAAAGAAGTACTATTCTAGACATGGGGACATAAACGTATCTTCATCATTTGTTGATGAAGATGGCTACTCGCTTGGCAGATGGTTATCCCATCAGCGCAACAAATTCAATGGAACTGACGCTCATGAAACAGCACTATCATCAAAGCAAATCCAAGACCTTAACTCAATTGGAATGATATGGGATAAACTAGAATACCAATGGAACGCGTATTATCAATCAGCCCATCGCTATTATAATACAAATGGCGATTTGCTTGTTCCTGTCTCTTATATCGATGAAAACGGATTAAAGCTTGGTCAATGGATTTGTGCTCAACGTAGATACTATTTTGGAAAAGCAAAACGTGGCATGATAACCAGTGAGAGGATTAATAAGTTGGAAGCAATAGGCATGACTTGGGATCCGCTGTCCGTTCAATGGGAAGCGAATTATACCTTTGCAAAACAGTTTTTCGAAGAAAATGGGCACTTGTTTATTCCTAAAAACTATGTCACAGAGAACGGAACAAAACTGGACAAGTGGATTCAAAATCAAAGAAGCAAATACCATCATCATGGGGATGGTCAACTGACGCAAGACCAAATAACTAGACTTAATCATATAGGTATGAGTTGGAACCCTTATGATGAAGAATGGATGAAAAACTATTTTCTTGCAAAAAAGTATTATGACAAGCATGGTAATTTACTTGTACCTTTAAGGTATTCAAATGAATCTGAGCCAAATCTTGGTGCATGGATCAGTAGACAAAGAAAAAGGATAAACGGCAAGTCGGGAAAACCGCTCACGTCCCATCAAGAATCTCTTCTAAATTCTATAGGGATGATATGGAATCCCAATGAAGTATACTTTGAAGAGTGCATGATTGAAGCAAAAGATTATTATGATAATGTTGGAGATCTAGAGATAGATAACTCATATGTTTCACCGACCGGTAAAAATCTTGGCTTTTGGATTGCTAATTTGCGCAAGTCATACAAATCCAATGCTTTATCGGAGGAGAAAATTAAGCGGCTCGAAGATATTGGGATGATATGGGAAATTAAAGACAGTGCATCACAAACATCTTTCCCGGAACAGATTGTCCTGTATTATGTTAAGAGCGTATGTAGCGATGTGATAAGCAGATTCAAAGATTTTGGGTTTGAACTAGATATTTATATCCCAAGCATTAGAGTTGGGATCGAATATGATGGAGCTGCTTGGCATAAGCACAAGCAAGCAGCCGATAATGAAAAGAATCTGTTGTGCAAAAAGAACAACATAGTGTTGTATAGGCTTAGAGAAGAGAAATGTCCGCAATTGAATGGCATTTCGATTGATATAAATGTCGGCAAATATACCATCCAAAATGTACTTAATGCCTGCGTAGATTTATTCAGTAGAATGATGCAGACAGGATACATTAGTACTGTTCCCGAAATCAAATTTAGCTCAGATATCTGCGAAATACGAAAGAACTATAAGAATGCCAAGAATGAATCTTGGGCCCTAATGTATAGGGAAGCAGAAAAATACTATTATAAACACGGAAACCTAGAGATCCCCTTTGATTATACTACTGAAAACGGGCTTAAACTGGGAACATGGATTACCAACCAAAGAAGTAATTATGCTGGATATTCAGGTGTTAATATTGATCAAAGCAGAATAATGTTGCTTGAGAAGATTGGTATGATTTGGAATGTGCCTGATTCTCAATGGAAGAAGGGATACGAGGAGGCAAAACAGTATTATTTGGAACACGGAGACTTAAGGGTACATGCTCACTATGTCTCAAATTCCGGATATCGTCTTGGCGCGTGGATTAGCAAGCAAAGGGGCGACATCAGTTTATCTATTGAGCAGAAAGAATTGCTAGATGAATTAGGAATGATTTGGAACACATATGACGAAAAATGGGAAATTGGAATCAACGAAGCCGAAAACTACTATTCAGAGCATGGCAACTTGCGTGTTCCCGCGGGATACATTACAGTTTCAGGCTTCACCTTGGGGAATTGGATTGCCACTCAAAGGAGCAAATACAAGGCTATAAATGGTGAAAAGCCATTAAGTATAGAACAAATTCAAAAGTTGGAAAGCATTAAAATGATTTGGGATGTTTTCGCGGACGCATGGCAACAGGGATATACCCATGCGAAAGAATACTATATTAATTTTGGGCACCTTCTAGTCCCGAGTAATTATATATGTGAAGATGGATACACATTAGGCCATTGGATACAAAATAAGCGTTCAGGATATAATGATAGCAGTGCAAACTCAAAGCCTTCAATAGAGCAAATTCAAAAGCTGGAACAAATTGGAATGGTTTGGGATGTTGAAGACTATAATTGGAAAAAGAATTACTGCCTTGCAAAAGAGTATTATAATACTCATGGGAACCTTCATATACCTCAGAGTTATGAAACCGAAGACGGTGAAAGATTGGGCCTTTGGATTCGCAGACAACGAAGGATGTTTTCTGGCAAAACAAACAAGAAACTATCCACCGATAGGATTGCTCTGTTAAATGAAATTGGTATGATTTGGTCATAGTTTGATTACTAGTAGAGTAATAAAAAAAGCACAATGCTGTCATCGTGCTTCGTTATATTTCGAGGAAATCACAGGAATAACCGCACTTCCCTGCCCAGCAAAAGCGGGAAGTGTTCTTCGGTGTAACGGACGAAAATCCCCCCGCAACCACCAAAAAGTCCCTATTTTAGGGACTTTTTTCATTTCCGCGTTCTTCCGGTTATTTCCGCAAAATCGGTCCATTCCCAACTTTTTTCCAACTAACTCCTCATTTTGAGGGATTCAGGAGCGTTATTATTTCTCCTCGGCATACAATCTTTCCAACGCATCGGAATTTTTTTTATCGCTCTCATCGACAAGATGCGCATGCAGACTGGCTGCTGGCAGAAAAAGCGTTCTCGTACTATGCTTGCGCATCCGAGTCGCATGTGTTAAACTCTTTGTAGTGCATAATTGAACACTTTCAACTTCGTCATTATTTCCGAATCACAACGTCTTGGGGGCATACATGAAACATCAAAAGAAAACAATTGTTTTTTTTCTTATCCTCTTGCTGTTGCTGCAAGGCTGCTCAAAAACATCTTCTTCATCGAAGGACGGAAATAGCAGTATTACTGCAACTCCTGCAGCTGTCACCGCTGATGCAGAACCCTCCAAAGGCAGCGATTGCGCCGATGAGGTTTGCCCTATCCCAACCGTCAACGAGAATAATGAGCCGGTGTATGCAATTGTATCACCAGTGGGGTATCATGCTGTAGAGATGATTGAGCAGACGCCGCGGCTCGACACCTTGGATGGAAAGAGGATTGCTCTGGTGGGCGGCAGCTTTATGGCGGCTGTGACGCATGATGAACTCAGAAGATGTATTCAAGAGACATATCCGACCGCTCAGCTTTACCTGTTTCAAGACGTCGGCAGCGCCGGCCCCTATTCTGTGTTTGGGCAAAGCAGCCAGACAAAAGCGTTTCAGGAAAAGCTGCAGGAGTTAGGGATCGACGCGGTGATCTCCGGCAATTGCGGCTGCGGCCTTTGCACGGTGAAGGAAACGGGCTCCTCTATCGCGGCGGAATATCTTGGCATTCCCAGCGTCACGGTTGGCGCCTCCTCATTCATCGCCCAGATCCATTCTACTGGCGTCAATCGGGGCGTTCCGGTTCTGCGAACAGCAGAATATCCCGGCGCTTTCGCTTCCCATAGCGAAGAAGAATTGCGTCGTAACGCGAGGGAGATCGTCTGGCCGCAGATCGTAACAGCGTTGACGACACCCATTGTACAATCCGAAGTCGACCAATATGCAGCGGCAGGTAAGCGACCTTACGATGAAGTCATATACACCGGTACGTTTGACGAGGTACAAGAGTTTTGCCAGGTGAACAACTGGACAGACGGGTTGCCCGTGGTGCCGCCTACGGACGCGGCAGTTCAGGAGTATCTACGATTCACCCCCTATGCGCCTGATGAGATTTTGGGCGTATATGCGCTGGCCTATCGGGAATGCCCGGTATACACCGTCGCAGTGAACGCCGTCATGGCGGGAGTGCCGAAAGAATTCATGCCAATTTGTGTGGCTATGACCCAGGCTCTGGGCAATGGTGAATGGCGTCGGCCTCTGGCCAGCACCCACGGCTGGTCGCCTTATGCTTGGCTCAATGGGCCAGTGGCACGTCAACTTGGGATCGACTGCGGCCAAGGCATGATCAGTGAACAGAAGAACAAGACATTGGGACGGTTTCTTGATTTGATGATGCTCAATCTTGGCGGATACTACGTCAAGGAAAACCGCATGGGCACTTTCGGATATCTGACGCCCTTCGTGTTTGCGGAAGATGAAGAAGCCTGTGTCCGCGTGGGCTGGACGCCTTATCATGTGACGCAAGGATATAATCAGAATGACAACACCGTGACCGTTGCTTCCGCCCTTCAATGGGGTAACAATGTCACCCCTGCTACGGATGACCCTGAGCGGATCATGACGCTGCTGGCGTTCGACATCACAGAAAAGCAGCAGAACGGCTTGGGCAACACCAATCCCCAGGTATACCGCACGGTTTTCTTAACGGAGCCGGTGGCCAGGGATCTATCGAAGGCCTATTCCGATAAAGGCGAGCTGGAGGATGCGCTCATCGCTACGGCGCGGCGACCTCTCTTCATGCGGGCATACGCTAATTACTGGGCGAATACCGGCAGCGTACAAAGCGACAAGTACACCTTTGAGGAATACTACCGCCGCCTGATGCGTTTGGAAGATGAGCAGGCGGCGCAGACAGAAGTCCCCGACTGGTTGCGTGGCGTCGTCCGACAGGACGAAATCTGGACGATTGCGACGATGAACAAGGGACAGACGCCTTTGCTGATCGCGGGTGACAGCGCAAGAAACAAGTTCATGGTGCTCCCGGGAGGAGGTTATATCACGATTGAAATAAAACTCCCGAATCAATGGGATGACTTGATTGCACCTATGGGGTATGAGCCTTTAAACCGGTTTGAGCTGGATAATAGCAACTGAAGGCCTATTACTGGACTTGGGTTTTCTATTCTGGACTTCACCCCTGGCCGTGCCACTGTTGTTATTTACGCTAGTGAAACGAAAATGAGCAGTAAAAAAGCACGATGTCGTCATCGTGCTTCGCTTTATTCTTCGAGGAAATCATAGGAATAACCGCATTTCCCTGCCCAGCAGAAGCGGGAAGTGCTCTTCTGTGAAACGGACGAAAATCTCCTCCACAACCAAATCGGCACTGTATGGATCTATTGCCACACAATGGATAATATGAACATAAAAACAGTGCGGTTTGGTTGCGAGCGGCACACCGGGTTTCGGTGTGCCGCAAATTGTTTTCTCCCATTGCAACAAAGCCAACTGAGATTACGGGTTCTCTTCGCCAGCGAGCATGCGCAGCGCGTCGGGATCGGAAAGCGTGATCTGTCCTCTGCCGAGGC
>JAEEGG010012998.1_pt1 | contig 17869 bp, 13 predicted proteins | sample 9134161 | NCBI WGS metagenome assembly JAEEGG01 (sample SAMN16246543, study PRJNA631951) | gut metagenome | biome: gut microbiome; feature: rumen; material: CR-attached | host: Bos | place: Iran: Karaj | collected 2018-10 | reverse complement strand
ATACCTACAGCAGGCTCTTCTACGCTCATGATTGAAGTGAAGAACACGGGCAATGTCACATTCTACGACACCATCTATGGATGGCTTTACGTGAAAACCGGTAATGAATATGAATATGTGGAGAGGCTGGAAGCCCCATCCGTTATCATAGAACCGGGCCAGACGGTGGAACTCCCCATAGAAATGTCAGGACTTACCGTTGGAAAACAATACAGAATCTATTTGAGTTACAAGCCTTTGTATCAAGGTTCCAGCTCAAAGGACCTTGGTTCATACATAGATTTCACCTACGGCAGCAGCCCATCAGCCATACAGACAGTCGAGACAGACACAAGAGAACCTCAACCTTATTTTAGCATCAGCGGCCAACGGCTGAATGGCAAGCCCGCCACACAGGGCGTCTATCTGAAAGGCAACAAGGTTATACGCTCAAAATAGGACATTGCCATCCATACGACAATCCCCCTCATCCAGCCATTGGATGAGGGGGATTCTTTTTGTAACAAGAAAGGAGATTACGCCTCTTTCTGACGTGTTCCCATACGGGCTTCTACGACGTTGACTACGTAGTCGCCCAGCTTCTCGCATTCGTTGATGAGATCCATGTAAATGGTGCCAATGCCATAAGTGTAGACATGATTGTTTACATCGGCAATGTTCTGGCTCTTCAACTGGTTGCGGAAGTTGTTGATTTCGTTTTCAAGATTGAATGTACGGTTCACGTCGAAACTAATCTTGCGACCGTTCATCAGCGTGTTCATCTGTGTCAGGGCATCATCGGTGAGCTGCATCATCTGGTGCATGTGCTCATACTGACGCTCGGTGAAATGCTCTTGCTTGCCCTGCACTTTGCGCGAAATGGTACGTGCCATATTATAGCAGGCATCACCGATACTCTCCAGTTCAGATATCTCACGGAGCATGGCGCGAATCTTGGCCTTCGTGTCATCACTGAGATGGGCGTCACTCACCTGGTCAAGATATTTGGCAATCTCTATCTCCATATTGTCGGAGATGCTTTCATATTTCTCAATGCGTGTGAAAAGTTTGGCAAACTTGGCATCGTCTTTCTCCTGAAGGAGTTCCCTTACCATACCAAACATACGTTGCATACGCTCTGAAAAACTGGATATCTCTTTTTGTGCCTCCAGCACGGAGAGTTCCGGGGTCTTCATGAAGCCAGCCGTAATGAAATGCAGACGGAAGTCTTCTTCCTCGTCCACCTTCTTAGACTTGATAACCCAGCATACGAAACGCTCAATCTGCGGAATGAACCATATCAGGATGAAGGTGTTGACCACGTTGAAACAGGTGTGGAAGGCTGCCAGCACAAAGCTCAGCTTGGCGGCGTTGGCCAGGAAAGCCTCGTGGCCTACTTCCGACTTCACCATCGCGGTGTCGTAGCCCACCAGTCCGCAAACCATGTCGACAAACGGACGGAAGACGAACAGAATCCAAATCACGCCGAACACGTTGAAGAACATGTGGCCCAGGGCAGCCCGGCGCGCCTGTGTGTTGGCCGAAAGGGCGGCCAGGTTAGAGGTTACCGTGGTACCGATGTTCTCGCCCATCACCAGCGCAATACCCTGATAGATAGGCAGCACACCGCTCGAGCACAGTATCATAGTGATGGCCATGACGGCAGCCGACGACTGCACGCAGAAGGTCATCACACCGCCGAGGAACAGGAATATCAGCGTGGTCAGGAACGAATTGGGGTCGAACGACGAGAAGAAGTTGAGCAGCGCCTCGTTGTGGCCCAGGTCCATCTGTGTACCGGTCATGCGGAGCGTGCCGAGTCCCAGAATCAGGAAAGCCAGACCGAAGAGGAAGTCGCCTATGTAGCGGTACTTCTTCAGGTAGATAAGCATGATGCCAAGGAAGAAGGCGGGATAAACCATGTCGGTGATTTCGAACGACATACCGGCCGACATAATCCACGCCGTGAGCGTGGTTCCGATGTTGGCACCCATGATGACCGAGATGGCCTGCGCCAGCGTGAGCAGTCCGGCGTTGACGAACGAGACCGTCATCACGGTGGTTGCGGTTGACGACTGTACTGAAGCCGTGACCAGCATACCGGTCAACATGCCCGTAAAACGGTTGGTGGTCATGGCGCCCAACACGTGGCGCAGCTGCGGACCAGCCATTTTCTGCAGGGCCTCGCTCATTGATTTCATACCGAACATCAACAGCGCCAGCGAGCCTAACAGCTTGAAAATTACCCAAATTGACATCTTTATAAATATTATTAAGAAATTAACAAAAGAGAATCCACCGGACAATCGCCAGAAAACTTACCCAAGAGAAAGGCAGCCTGAAGGTTAATTGTCCGCTGCAAAGATACAAAAAATAAATTAAAAATATAGAATGAAGAATGAAGAAATTTTCTTTCTTATCATAAAGATACGCATAAGCGAGAACAAATGCAAATAAAACAATCAAATTTCTAATGCCTGTTGCTTTGCAACTTATTTAAATAAATGTTAAATTCTGGCGGCCCGTGCAGTCTTCTGCCTGTTTTTTTATCATATATAGAAAAAACATTTATATTTTTGCAGAAAATAACAAAACTGACAGGCACTATGAAGAAATATACACTTTTGGCAATATCCATTCTCATGGCCTTGACCACTTTAGCCCAAGACTATGAGCCGAAGACAATAACGCTGACCGACGCCGAGCGCAGGCTGGTGGAACAGAACAGCGACTTCGCCTTCAACCTGTTCCGCAAGACACGCGGCACAGATAACCACGTCATCTCACCCCTAAGCATCACCTACGCCCTCGGCATGCTCAACAACGGTGCCGACGGCGTCACCCGCGAGGAAATTTGCCGCGTGCTGTCGGGCGGACAAGAAACCGGATATGCTGACATAGCCACAATGAACGCCTTCTGCCGTAAGATGCTCACCGAGAGCAATCTGCTCGATGAAGATACCCGAGTGGCCATTGCCAACACCATCTATTTCAACGGCGACAGGAAGGAACTGTCGCTAAAAACGGCTTTCAAGAATGCGGCAGCCGCCTACTACGACGCTACGCCGTCTGTGCTCAGCTTTAGCGACAAGGCTACGCTGGGCATCATCAACCAATGGGCTACCGACCATACCGATGGTATGATTCATGACCTGCTGAAAGAAAGTGACATGGAAGACCCCAATCTGGTGAGCTTCCTGCTGAACGCCATCTGTTTCAAAGGCGCATGGGCAAACCAGTTCGACGAAAGGGACACTCGGTACAGTTACTTCGACGGCACGAAGCGCACGGCCATGATGATGTGGCAGTTAGGTGAGTTCAAGATTGCCATGACAGACCTCTACGAATCTATCATACTGCCCTACGGCAACGGTTCCTACCAGATGACTATTTTCCTGCCCCGCAATGGAAAGACGCTCGACGACGTGGTGGAAGCCATAAACGGCACCAACTGGAATGCTGCCAAATACAGCAACTATCGGGTCGGTCTTCACTTGCCCCGCATCGAAACCGACACCACCCAAGACCTGATGGAAATCATGTCGGCACTCGGCATGGGGAATGCTTTCAATGGTCATGGTTTCATGGATTTCTGCTACTTTGGCAATAATGAGGATGACTCCTACCAATGCTTAATCAGCATGATGAGACAGAAAGCCCACCTGAAACTCGACGAGAAGGGCACCGAGGCTGCCGCAGCCACTGCCATTGGTATGGCCAGATCATCATTTTACCAATATGATGTGTTCAATGCCAACCACCCATTCCTCTACATCATCAGCGAACGCTCCACGGGCAGCATCTTCTTCATCGGTCAATATATGGGCGACCCCCTGAAGAACCAGCGCCATGACGTCAGCCTTACTGCCGAAGAAAAAGAACTGGTCAAGGGCAACAACGATTTTGCCTTCCGACTCTTCAGCAAGGCGCGCGGCGACGAGAGCTGCATCATGTCGCCCCTGAGCGTCACCTATGCCTTAGGCATGATGAACAACGGTGCCGCCGGACAAACGCAGAAGGAAATCTGCGACGTGCTGGGCTTTGGCGATGCCGGTGCCGACGGCATCAACCAGTTCTGCCGCAAAATGCTCACTGAGGCACCCACACTCGACGAGGAAACCACCGCCGAGATTGCAAACACCATTTACGTAAACAGCGGAATGGGCTACAGTCTGCAGCAGGGATTCGTGGACAAGGCCTACGAATTCTACGATGCCACGCCCGAGGCGCTCGATTTCTACGACGGCTCAACGATTGGCATCATCAACCAGTGGGCCAGCAATCATACACACGGCATGATTCCCGAGATAGTGAACGAAGGATCATTCAACCGCGATGCCGACAGCTATCTGCTGAATGCCATCTATTTCAAAGGAACCTGGACCAACAAGTTCGAAAAACAGGAAACTCGCAACGAGCCATTCAATGGTCAAGGCGAAGTGCCGATGATGAGACAAAGAGAATATTTTGAATACTTCGAGAACGATATTTATCAGGCCGTGCGCCTGCCCTACGGCAACGAAGCCTACAAGATGACGCTTTTTCTGCCCCGCGAAGGCAAGTCCATCGACGATGCACTTGCTGCCATCGACGGCAAGAACTGGAATCAGTTGCATGGTGACGGCACGTATCTGGTCGACCTGAAAATGCCGCGCTTCAAGACCGAAGCCTGTCTGAATTTAGTGAAGATATTGATTAATATGGGCATGCCAACGGCATTCTCTGTTGCAGCCGAGTTCCCCTACTTCGGCAACCGCCCTGTATCCATCAGCAACATATTCCAAAAGGCCGTCATCGACCTCGATGAGGAAGGAACCACGGCTGCGGCTATTACTGTTGCGGAAATGGGGGAATCGTCAGGATACGAGCCTCGCACCGTCACCTTCCATGCCAACCGCCCGTTCTTCTATATCATCAGCGAGCGTTCCACGGGAACCATCTTCTTTATCGGACAATTTTTGGGCAGCGTTACGGCTGGCATACCTCAAATAGAAAAAGAAGGACAAAAAACGGAGAATACTGTCATCTACGACCTGCAGGGCCGCAAGGTAGGGACAAGCAAGTCCTCGTTGAAGCCGGGAATATACATCATTGGTGGAAATAAAGTTATGATTAAGTGAGAGAAGAATTGGGCAGTATGCCCAAGGTCAGAGTAAATTGAAGACTGATTTCTTAAAAAGGACGTTCGTCGTCGGTATGTATTTCGTGGTCTTCTGTTGCGCTCTCAGCGCACAGGAGACCACGGGTCGTGTCCATGCTGTCATCATCAGTGGTGGCATGAACAAACTGATGAACCACGAGCGCTATTGGAACGACTGCGCCTTTCTCTATCGCACGCTTCGGCAGGACTGTCGCTTCGCGCGCCAGGATATCACCCTGCTGATAAGCGACGGCGGTGAACCCGAACGCGACATGCTCCTTGCCGAAGGCAGCGGCTTTGCCACATCACCGGCAGACCTCGACGGTGATAGTGAACGTGATGTCTGGCTGCCAGCCACAATAGCGCAGATTGAATCTTCGTTAAATGAATTGGCAGCACAACTCACCACCAACGACCACCTTTTCGTTTTTCTGATGGATCATGGCGGCCGCGACGACAATCAGCAGTCGTATGCCTGGGTGTGGGGCGGCGAGCGGCTCTACGACACGCGGCTGGCACAACTGCTCGACAACTTCCACGTGGCATCCATAGGCATCGTTGTGGGCATGTGCTATTCAGGAGGATTCATCGAAGAACTGCAAGCCGACAACCGTGTCATCGTCGCCAGTTGTGCCGACAACGAACAGTCGTGGGCCTGCCGTGACAAGCCCTACGATGAGTTCGTCTATCACTGGACGTGCGCCATTGCCGGCCACGACCCCGACGGCAATGCCGTCAGTGCCGACACCGACGGCGACGGTTATGTCACCATGTCGGAAGCCTTCAGCTATGCTCGGCAGCACGACCGCAGGGAAGAGACCCCGCAATACAGTTCCACGCCATTGGCACTGGGCGAACAGTGGTCGCTCTCAAAACATTTGGCAAACGGCATCAGCGAAAGCTGGGTGGAGAGTAAAGAGGAGAGAGACTACAAATACTACGACCTGCTTGGGCGGGCCGTAGCAGCACCTCTGGATGCAGAAAGAAAATATTTAAAAAAACCTAATGCGAAGCAGTCTTTCCGGCCTTCGCCTATCATAATAATATACCCTCAAAGCAGATGAAAACAGTGAAGACTTTCTTAGTAATGATGTTTGTCTGCCTGCCCTTTGCGGCACAGGCACAATCCACAGCGCTGAACTGCTGGACGACAAAAGGCCTGTACACCAGCCTGACCGTTGAAGAAACTGCCATAGAGATACCCAATACGATTGCCGCCATCGACCTGCGCGGCGTCAAGGCTGTCACGCTGGACTGTTCTTCAGCCAGTCCCAACTGTCTCTTCTATACCGACAGTACAACAGACGTTGAGGGACTGCCCAACGCCAATGTGGTGTGCAACGGCGTCTGCGATGGTCTGCTGCTCACCGATCTTTCCTATTTCTATTGTCCCATGGCCTTCACAGCCACCGATGCCATGCTAAAGCTTACGCCAAAATGGGACGATAATGGTAACGAACCGACATTCAGCCAACCTTGCCACGAGACCGTCTTGCTGCCCTTCGAGGCCGATTTGGTGATTCCAGAAGATGCCAACGGGCCAATGCCAAAAGGGTGGCTTCAGGCGGCAATATATAGCGGCTATGATAACGATGAGCTGACATTCCGCCAGGCTGACGCTACACTCCTGAATGCCAACACACCTTATCTGGTTCAGTTCTCCTACGGCGCATACGGCACCCAAATACTTTTCTGCGGACAAAACAAGACCGTGGAGCAGACGAAGCCATCCTCTACTAACCAAGAATCTTACATTTTCATTGGAACCACAACAGATCAGTTTGATTACCCCGAAAAATACCGCTATCATAGAGGGGAAGAACCATACTTCATCCAAACCGGCTTCAGCCAGCTGATGGAGCCGTTCAGATGTTTCATCGTATATGGCTACGCCCAACAAGAAGGCCAACCAGGCGGAGCTCAAGGCGAACAGGGACAACAGGGTGAAGGAGGGGAACATGGTTCTCAAGGCGGAGAAAATCCATCTCAAAACCACATATTAGGATATACCATTGTTGATGATTTCAGTACCAACATCACGAACACCCACCAAAGCTCACCCCAAAAATGCTATGACCTGTCAGGACGACAAGTCTTAGGCAGTCGGGCGGGCAAAGGCATCTACATCGTAGGAGATACCAAAGTGGTGAAATAAACGACAGTGGTAAAAACAGAAACGGGAATGGAGAAAATGATTCGTCGATGTCAACAGGGTGACAGTGAGGCAATGGGACAGCTCTACACTGCCATGCATGACGAACTGTTAGCCCATTGCCGTAAGTACGCTGTCAACGACGACACGGCCAGAGACCTCCTTCATGATGCCTTCCTGCTCATCTTCAGCAATATCGACAAACTGCACTCACCGGAGAAAGGACGGCGATGGATGCACAAGGTGGTGAAAAACGTATGCCTGCTCTATGTGCAACAACGGCAAAACCGCCCGTTGGTTCCCGTTGACGAAGCAAGAGAAGCGGCACAAGTCGCCGAGCCCGTCGTGCCCGTCACCTACGACGAATTACAGAATGCCATCGACCGTTTGCCCCGTGGCTACCGTCAGGTTTTTAGACTTTCGGTGCTTGACGGAATGACTCACCAGCAGATAGCAGACCTGTTAGGTATCGAACCCCACACTTCTTCATCGCAACTTCTGCGGGCTAAAAGGCAACTGCGGCAACTGCTGAAGATGCTTGTATTGTTTCTTCTCGCAGCCTTACCATTTGGGGGCTACTATTTCTGGTCGTCACAGAACAACCAGCCCGAAGCGGCTAACGATTCTGAAAGCACACCGACAGACACGAGAAAGATGGCGAAAGAGAATCCGAAAGATGAACACTCAGGAGATACAGTTTCCATGCCTGTCAAAATCATTACGAGAGACAAAATGCCCGTCACCTTGCCGAAACCAGTATTAGCGGTAAGAATCAAAGCAGAGGAAAGGGAGGAAACCGACAGCACAGCAATTGCCATTGAGCCTGTACAAGAAAAAGAGACCGCTCAGAATATAGAGAAGACCGACACTGCTAATAATAGTGGGAACCTTGGGGATAATCTATCCACCATCACCCAACGCCCAATACCTAACACCCATCACCCAACACCCAACACCCACTCCAACCTCGACTTGTCGCTTGCCTACAGCGGTCTGCCCAATGGCAACGCCAGTCAGCTGCCATACGGAATTGAGGGAGCAAACAGTGACATTGACTCCGTGACCCACCACCGCATGCCGATTACTGTTGCGCTGAATGCCCGTTACCCCATAGGCTCGAATTGGTGGCTCGACGGCGGACTCCGCTATACGCTGCTCTCCGCAGAGACTCGTGTGGGCAACACCTATTTATACATGGAACAGCAACAGCGCATCCGTTACTTGGGAATCTCCTTAGGAGCTGGCTATAACCTTTGGCAGCGCCAACACTGGAATCTCTACACCATAGGGTCGGTCGTCTGCGAACTGCCCCTGAAGAGTAGCGGAGAGTCTTATTATTGGCGTGATGGTTTGTTAATAGACTCAGAGCAATACAAGCTCTCGCCCAATGCCCAGTTCTCCTTAGGCTTAGGCCTCGGACTGCAATACAACCTGACTCCAACCATCGGTATCTTCGCCGAGCCCAGTCTGCAATACTATTTCCACAGTTCCGACGGAATAAAGACATGGTGCACCGAGCACCCATTCACCCTGATGTTCCCATTAGGAATAAGGTTGTCGTTCTGATACTTTTTTTTAGTGTAGAGTGTAGAATGTAGAGTGTAGAGTTATGATTTCCAAAGTTTTTTTCACTCTTCATTCTTCACTCTTCACTTTTTTTTATACCTTTGCAGCAAAATTACTAACATCTATTACTACTATGAAGCAGACCATAAAAATCCGTTGCAAAAACAATAAAGAGAGCAGAGAGTTCCCCATCGGGAGCACGCTCGGCGAGATTTATTCAGGTTTCGACCTTAACATGGAGTACGGACCCGTTTCGGCCAAGGTCAACAACAAAGTGGAAGGACTCAACTTCCGGGTGTACCACAACAAAGACGTGGAATACCTCGACATGACCACCCCCTCGGGCTCGAGAGCCTACACGCGCACCCTGTTCTTCGTGCTGTGCAAAGCCGTGAAAGACCTCTTCGGACTGGCACTCGTGGTTATCGACATTCCCGTGAGCAACGGCTTCTACTGCGACCTGCACCTGGGCCGCCCCGTCACCGACGACGACGTGGCACGGCTGAGAACCCGCATGAAGGAAATCATCGACGCCAAACTGCCCATCACCCGCCACGAATGCCCCACCGACGAGGCCGTAGAGCTGTTCCAGCGGCTGGGCGACGTGTCGAAGGCCAAGCTGCTGCGCTCGTCGGGAAGCCTCTATTCATGCTACTACGAACTGGGCGGCTACTATGACTACTACTACGGCACACTGCTCACCAACACCTCGCAGCTGTATCTCTTCGGACTGGAGATATACTACGACGGGGTGCTGCTGCGTATTCCCGCAAGAAGCGACCCCAGCCAGCTGGGCCCGATGATCAAGCAAGACATGATGTTCGAAATATTCCAGGAGCACCACCGCTGGCAGAGCATCCTGAAAATACGCACCATGGGCGACTTCAACGATGCCGTGCAGAAAGGCTATTCCACCCAGCTCATCAACGTCTCGGAGGCCTTGCAGGAGAAGAAAATCTCGCGCATTGCCGACACTATCTACGAATCGCCCAAACATCCGAGAATCGTACTCATATCAGGACCCTCCTCGTCGGGCAAGACCACCTTCTGCAAACGACTCTCGGTGCAGCTCATGACCAACGGACTGACGCCCGTGATGATGTCGCTCGACGACTATTTCGTGGACCGGCACATGACACCGCGCGACGAAAAAGGCGACTACGACTACGAAAGCCTGTATGCGCTCGACCTGGATTTGCTCAACCAGCAGCTCAAGCAGCTGCTCGAAGGCCACGAGGTGCAGCTTCCGAAATACAACTTCCAGACGGGCCAGAGCGAGAAAAACGGGGGTAAGAAACTACACCTAGGAGAGAAAGAGGTGCTCGTGGTGGAAGGCATCCATGCGCTCAACCCCCTGCTGACGGCAGAGATTCCCGAGGAAATGAAGTTCCGCATCTACGCCTCGGCACTGACCACCATCCTGCTCGACGACCACAACTACATCCCCACCACCGACAACCGGCTGCTGCGCCGCATCGTGCGCGACCATAAATACCGCGGCTGCTCGGCTCAGGAAACCATCCGCCGATGGCCTTCGGTGCGCGCGGGCGAGAAGAAATGGATTTTCCCCTACCAGGAGAATGCCGACATGATGTTCAATACCGCCATGTTCTTCGAACTGGCCGTCATTCGCGAACAGGCACTCCCGCTGCTCGAACAGGTGCCCGAGAACTGCGACGAATACTCCGAGGCCTACCGCCTGCGCCAGTTCCTGCACTACATCAGTCCGGTGCCCGACAAGCAGATACCGCCCACCTCGCTGCTCCGCGAGTTCCTCGGCGGCAGCTCGTTCCACTATTAAAATAAGGTGAATGGGTGATGATTCACCCCCGACTTTTCCCGTTTCACCTATTTTCTTTTTCTATTTCGCGCATAAGGATGATAATTTTGCATCCGAAAATCGCGATATAGAAAAATATGAACGAGCAAAAGAAATCAGTTTTGATGATGGCCGTGATGATGCTGGCGAGCGTCGGCATGATGGCACAGAGTAAGGATGGCGTGAAGGACTCGGTGGCAGCAGACACCGCGGTGTGGAAGAGCCTCGAACTGGAGGGCGTAGTAGTGAAGTCGCATGCCGTGAAGGTGAAGGTACTGGGCGACTCACTGGTTTACAATGCGGCGGCCTATCGGGTGCCCGAGGGTTCGACGCTGGAGGCGCTGGTGAAGCAGTTGCCCGGCGCGAAGGTGGATAAGGACGGTACCATCAAGATAAACGGCAAGACGGTGAGCAAGATTCTCGTCGATGGCAAAGAGTTCTTCCTGAACGACAAGGAGGTCGCGATGAAGAACATTCCCACGGACATGATTGACAAGCTGAAGACCTACGAACGGAAAAGCGACCGGTCGCGTGTGACGGGCATCGACGACGGCGAGGAGGAGACGGTGCTAGACCTGACGGTGAAGAAAGGCATGAAAAACGGCTGGTTCGGCAACGTGAACCTGGGCGCAGGCACCAAGCACCGCTATTCGGAGCGCATGAACGTGAACCGATTTAAAGACGACTTCCAGGCCACCGTCATCGGCAGCGCCAACAACGTGGCCGACATGGGCTTCGGCGGCGGTGGCGGTCGCTGGGGATGGGGCAACGAGGGCCTGCGCAGCAGCAAGGAGATTGGCGGCAACTTCGCCACAGCCAAGCCGAAACTGGAGACGGGCGGCAGCATCCGCTATCGCTACGACGGCAGCGACAACGAGAACTCCTCGACAACCGAGTACTTCAACGCATCGTTGGCAAAATATGCGAAGGACTTCTCGAAGAACCTGACGTCGAATCGCCGGCTGACGAGCAATTTCCGCTTCGAGTGGAAACCCGACACGATGACCAACATCATCTTCCGCCCCAACCTGACCTATCAGCGCAACCGTGGCCGCGGCTACTCATCGTCGGGTTCGTACAGCGACCAGCTGATGGAGATGATTGTCAATACCAACACCAGCCGCAACATGAGCATCAACACCAACACCAACCTCAACGGCGAGTTGCAGCTGAACCGTAAGTTCGGCAACAAGGGCCGCAACCTGACCCTGCTCGTAAAGGGCAACTACGGAAGCGGCAGCAGTCAACAACTCTCGGCGGCCAACATCACCTACAATTCGCAGAGCACTACCCAGCAGAACAACCGTTACTACGACACACCCTCGCGAAACTTCGGCATGAGCGGACAGCTGGCCTACAGCGAGCCCTTCGCCGACCGCACCTACCTGCAGCTGAGCTATACCTACGACTACAGCTACAGCCGCAACGACCGCCGCGCCTTTATCTACGACAGCGATGCCTACCAGACGCTCGCCGAGAGCATGACGGCAAACCGCTACGACATCGATGCCGTGCTGCGGTTCATGGAAGAGATGAAGTATGTGCTAAACGGCAGCGATTCCATAGCCAACCGCCTGAGCCAGTTCTCGGAATACCGCAACTACAACCAGACCATCAACGTGAGTTTCCGCCGTGTGCGCGACAACTACAACTTCAGCATCGGTCTCGACTTCCTGCCCCAGCGCACCACGCTCAACTACAAGTATATGGGCAAGGAGTATCCAGAAATTACGCGAAAGGTCTTCAACGTAGCCCCGCGTGCCAATCTGCGCTGGAACTTCGACCGCCACACCAACCTGCACTTCCGCTACAACGGCCGCACGCGCCAGCCCAGCATGACCAACCTGCTCGACATCACAGACGACTCGAACCCGCTGGTCATCACCAAGGGTAACCCTGAACTGAAGCCTTCGTTCTCGCACAATCTGATGGCCGACTTCAACACCTTCAATGCCGAGCAGATGCAAGGCATCTACTCCTGGCTCTGGTTCAGCGCCACCCGCAACAGCATCGACAACAAAACCACCTACGACAACCAGACGGGCGTGCGCACCACCATGCCGATGAACATCAACGGCAACTGGAACGGCGGTGGCGGCGTGGGCTTCAACACCGGCCTCGGAGCTAAGAAACTCTTCAACCTCGGCATCGACCTGGGCGGCGACTACCAGCGCCATGTGGGATTCTATAACAACGACGACGCGGCAGCCGACACGAAGACCGTCACTCGCAGCATCAACTTCGATAGTGGCCTCGACTTCTCCTACCGCACCGAACAAATCAGCATCGCCCTTAACAGTCGCCTCGACTACGCCAACGCCAAGAACGACCTCAACGAGATGGCCAACCGCAACACCTACGACTTCTCCTACGGTGCCGAACTGGAGTGGACAATGCCATGGGGCACGACGCTTACCACCGATATCGGCATGAGCAGCCGGCGAGGCTACGCCCAGAGCGAGATGAACACCAACGAACTGTTATGGAACGCGCAGCTGGCTCACTCCTTCCTCCGCGGCCGCGCCCTCACCGTGATGCTCGAAGTGAACGACATCCTGGGGCAGCAGACCAATATCAGCCGAACCATCGACGCCCTCAAGCGTACCGACTCGCGCCACAACTCCATCTACAGGTACGGCATGCTCCGCGTGGTCTATAAATTCAATATCCTCGGCGGCAAGAACAATCTCAAGGAAAAGAAAGGCCGCGACGAATGGGGCGGCGAATGGGGCGGATTCGGAGAATGGGGCGGAGGATGGTGATATATTCGCATAAAACCGCCATCATTTAAGAAAATATTCGTAACTTTGTTGCCAAATGATAATAAGACGAATCATACACGGAGTACTCATGGTGCTGAGTCTGTCGTTGCTGGGACTGCTGTTCTACTACGCTTTGTGGCTGCTCACCGACGATGAATTCAGGGAAATGCTGAAGTATGGATGGCCATGGACGTCGGGGATGATACTGGTGGACTATGCCGCCTGCTGCCTGTTCACTACGGTGGTGACGCTCTACTACTGGCGTTCGCGAGAGAAAGCCGAACGTGAACGCGATAAGTTCCGTCTGCAGGCATTGGAGAACCAGCTCAGTCCGCACTTCGTTTTCAACAACTTCAGCATCCTGGCCGACCTCATCGAGGTAGACCCAAAGCGGGCGTCGGCCTACCTGATGAACCTCTCGAAAGTGTACCGCTACACGCTGTCGCACCTCGACCACAGTACGGTAACGCTACAGGAGGAACTTGAGTTCCTGCAACGCTATCTCTCGTTATTGCAGCAGCGCTTCGGCGAAGGCATACAAGTGAGGATAACCGACGACGTCAAAGCCTGCGAAGGTTCGCTTCCGCCCGCTGCCCTTCAGATGCTGATAGAGAATGCCATCAAGCACAACGAGCACACCATAGCCCGTCCGCTCATTATCGACGTGACCGCCGATGGCAAGCGCATCAGCGTAAGCAACAAAAAACAGCCTATCACGACGGCTGACAGCACTAACTTAGGCCAGCACAACATCGCCGAACGCTATCGGTTGCTGACGAACAAGAAGGTCGAAATCTATGATGATGCTGACAGATATTGTGTGACTATCCCATTGATTAAGACATGAGAATACTGATTATAGAAGATGAACAAAGCAATGCCGACCGACTGCGCAGGATGCTGGAAGGTGAGCACGAGATTGTAGGCGTATGCGCTAGCAATGCTGAGGTAAAGGCCTTTTTTGCCGATGAAGGTCATAACGCCGAGCTGATTCTCAGCGACATTCAATTGGGCGACGGTCTGAGTTTCGAGTCGCTTCGCATGGTACCCGAGGCAATTCCCGTCATCTTTACCACCGCTTTCGACCAATATGCCGTGCAGGCCTTTCAGTTCAACAGCATCGACTATCTGCTAAAGCCTGTCGACAGCGAGGAGCTGCATGCAGCGCTAAAGAAGGTCCAAAGTTCAAAGTATAATGTTCAAGGTTCATCAACCGATGCCATCGCCCAATTGCTGGCCTCGGTAAAGAGCCAGACCATCCGCTATCGCGAACGCTTCCTGATTCCTCATCGTGCCGACGAATATATGATTGTCCCTGTCAGCGACGTGAGCCACATCACCATTCGTGACGGCGTAGTACGTCTCTGCACCTTAGACGGCAAGACCCATGCGCTGAATATGACCCTCGAAGAAACTGAGAGCCAACTCGACCCGCAGCGTTTCATGCGCGTAAACCGCCAGTTCATCGTCAGTGCCGCTGCCGTCAGCAAACTCTCCACCTATTTCCTTGGCAAGATGCGCATCCATGTAACCGCCTTCCCTGACGAAGAAATCATCGTCAGCAAAGACAAAGTTGCCACCGTCAAGCGGTGGCTGGACTCTTAATAAAAACGTTAATCTATGATTCTTAATCCTCCCTCACTGGGAGAGGCCGAGGCTGTGGTTTTATTTATCCCTTGATGAGGGTCAGCGTGGTGTTCTTCAAAACCATAGCCAGCTGCAATACGACGAAATTTAAAATAATCATAATCGTTACCCTTAAAAATGTTATACCTGTTATCTTTTCGAGTGCAAAATTACACACTGTGTGCGCACATAGCAAGTTTTTTGCCATCATTTTCCCATAAATTACAGTTTTCTTGACCTGCATCAAAATAAAAAGAAAGACCTTCCCGCCCATAAACACACAACCGGGCGATTTTTATCATGGATTCATTGTACCCTTATGGGATTATTTTCCAGAAAACAGGAGATGTCCGACTTTTCATTTTCTGCTGTAAATCTTACAGAAAAAAGCGCCTGCGAATGGCCTCCAAATATCTTGTTTCTGCTAAAAAATACGTTATTTCCAGCGGAAATATGAAGAAAAACAAACATTTCCGCTGATTATAGAAACTTTTTTACTATATTTGCAGCGGAAATCAACAAAAGCATATATCACCATGATTGTCGGGCGAGAAAAAGAACAACGTGAACTGCTGGGGCTTCTTGACAAAGAGGAATCGCAGTTTTGCGCCGTATATGGCAGACGGCGTGTAGGCAAGACGTATCTCATCAGAGAAACCTTCAACTACCAGTTCTGCTTTCAGCACACAGGAGTTGCAAAAGGAACACTTCGCCAGCAACTGACGGCATTCCGCAACTCCTTAGTGGCGGCAGGCATGAAGTGCGCCATTCCCAAAACTTGGATTGATGCCTTCGAACTACTGAAGCAACTCATCAACAACGCTCCTGCTGGCAAGAAGATTCTATTCATCGATGAACTACCATGGATGGACACGCCTAAGGGAAACCTTATCGGTGCCCTGGAAAACTTTTGGAATGGGTGGGCCACGGCACGTTGGGAAAAGGACATCGTGCTCATCGTATGCGGTAGTGCCACCTCATGGATCAGCAAAAAGCTCCTGAAAGACAAGGGTGGTCTTCGCGGACGACTGACCAACCGTATCAAACTCATTCCCTTCACCCTCCGCGAATGCGAACTCTTTGCCAAGAGTGCCAATCTTGCCCTTGGCAGGAAAGACGTTTTGGAACTTTACATGATTCTCGGCGGCATACCCTACTACTGGAGTTTCCTGAAGAAAGGTTTAAGTGTAGCCCAGAACGTTGACCAGCTGTTCTTCACGGAAACGGCCCAGCTGCGTGATGAATTCGATGCACTTTATGCCATCCTGTTCAAACGCCCAGAGAATTACCTCAAAGTAATCGAATGTCTGAGTGATGGCAGGAGGACAGGAATGACAAGGGAGGATATACTGCATGAAAGCAAGCTCACCGACGGAGGCACGTTCTCCAACATATTGGAAGAGTTGGAAGAGTGCGGTTTCATCCGCCGCTTTGCTTCTGCCGATACAGCCGAGGCAAACGCACTTTTTCAGCTGACAGACAACTACACCCTCTTCTATTACCTCTGCATCAAAAAAAATGCCTTCAGCGACGAACACTATTGGGCTAACACCTTCACGTCCACATCACATAACGTCTGGAAGGGACATGCCTTTGAACGAGTATGCCTGCAGCACGTTCAGCAGATAAAGGCCGCACTTGGCATCGCCGGTGTTCAGACAAACGTATGCTCGTGGTTCACCCGTGGGACAGAAGAGAGGCGCGGAGCACAGATTGATCTTGTGATGCAACGAGCCGATGGATTTACCGACATTTGTGAAATGAAGCATTCCGCCAATGCCTTCACCATTGACAAGGATTACGCCGCTAACCTGCAAAACAAGCTGGAAGCCTATCAGGAGCTGTCAAAAGACAAACGCACGCTGCATCTCGTCATGGTTACGACAAATGGCGTAGCCCACAACAGTTACTATAACATGATACAGAACGAAGTAACCCTAGATGATTTGTTTAGATGAGCAGCCTGACGCCCCCCCCTCACAGGATGCTCCGGGAGCAGGATTTTTCCTTTTCCGTCCAAACTCATTGGGCGTATTCCATTATATTTGCATTGACAAAAATCTACAAAAACCTTGCAAAAATGAAGGAAAGGTCAGCTGTTTCTGGTCATGACAGGCTTAAAGGGATTATTTTTGTCAGATTTTTAAAGATTCTTGTTTATTTGGCGAAACGTCAGGAAAATTCCGAATTTTGGTGCGCTGAGCATCGCGTGGAAGTCACCAAACGCCCGATGGCAGGCAAATACGCGAGTTTTGAGCCGTTATCCGCAAGTTGTTGATAATGAGACTTTTGAACAAATTCTCCCGCTCCTAGACTTCCTTTTATAATCTTCCGAACTTCAAATGATAGGCTTTTAGACTGTAATTAGGCCCCAATCACAGTCTAAAAGCCTTTTGTTTTGACTTCAATTCATTATCATTTAAACTTCAAAAGCCTATTATTTGCGGTTCAATTCCCTATTATTTGCCGAACGGAAACCCATTTTCTGCTGATTGAAAGGCTAAAAGGGGCTAGGAATGCCCAAATCCCGCGCTACTTTTCCCCGTATTATTGCAAAGAATTTGTCGGGAATTTTGACGTTTGTAGAACTCCCCTCCCTTTAGGAGGGGCCTCCCCGTTTGGTCGGATTTGCAATCCGACCACAATGAGTGTAAGCATTTGTAATGCGAGAAAATTAATCGGATTCGCCCGAAAATGCCACTAATGCCACCATAATGCCACCGCCTCAGCCCCCATAAACACAGGGCAAGTGGCAAAGTGGCATTTTTTTTCGAGAAAAAACTTTTTATGCGCGCGCGTGAGGATGAAGGTTGGACAAGTCTGTG
>JAEEGG010012996.1_pt1 | contig 17870 bp, 15 predicted proteins | sample 9134161 | NCBI WGS metagenome assembly JAEEGG01 (sample SAMN16246543, study PRJNA631951) | gut metagenome | biome: gut microbiome; feature: rumen; material: CR-attached | host: Bos | place: Iran: Karaj | collected 2018-10 | reverse complement strand
CCGAAGAATACGGCCCGCTCGAAAAGAAGGCCATCAAGGGCGGCATCGAATGGAAGATCGAGAACCCGGTCATTATTCGCAAGGAACTTTACATGCCCGTGTACCGCGACTTTGGCGCAGGCCTGATGCTTACCGGCAAGCAGGAATGGAAGAACGTGGGCGAAGATTACCAGAACCTGATCAAGCACCAGTTCAAGCAGGCCGTGAGCGTGCGTGAAAAGGCCCGCGAAGTCCGCGGCAGCAAGGCCAACGACAACGCCGTCAAAGCCATCGTGAACTTTGTGCGCCACGATATCCGCTACCGCGACGTGCGATTCGGCGGACACAGCCTGATTCCGCAAACAGCCGAAGTCACGCTGAAAAAGCACCAGGGCGACTGCAAGGACATGGCACTCTTGCTCAAGGAAATGCTTGAATCGATTGGCATCAAGAGCTACCTCACGGCCATTCACCTGACCGAAGAAGGCTTCGCCGGCCTCCCGACGATTCAGCAGTTCAACCACATGATTCTCTACATTCCGGCGCAGGGGCAAGTCACCGAACGCTGGGTCGACGCCACCGACAAAACCGGCAACGATCGCCCCGTACCGCTCGACATGGAAGGCAAAGTCGCACTCGTGATCAACGACGACAGCAGCCACGTGGTCACTACGCCGATTTTGGAAGACAATCAGGAACACCAGATTGGCATCGAACACCGCCTGTTTATCGGAAACGACGGCGCCTGCGAATTCCGCGACTCGATTTCGCTGCAGGGCAAGTTCGCCAGCGTGATGCGTAACCGATTCTTTGGCCGCGACGCCAAGGAACAGGAAAAGCTGATGGAAGACTTCTTGGCCTCGGGCATCCCCGACGTAAGCATCGGAAACATCCGTATCGAGAACTTGGCCGAATTCAACAAGCCGCTCGCCCTGATTGTGACTTACGCCTCCAAGGGCTACTTCGGCCAGGGCGGCTCCGAACTCAAGGGGCGTTTCCCGAATGTGTGGGAACGCAGCCTGTTCAAGCTCCCGAAAGTTTCCAAGCGCCACCACCCCATCCGTATGCCGCACGAAACGCAGTTTGCATACAAATTAAGCGTTAACGCCCCGAGCGGCAAGAAAGTCAAAATCACGGGCCCGAAGCCGCTTAATCGCGACCCGGATTACGTGAGCTACGAGAAGAATTTCGACGGCAAGAACAGCATCAAGTGGACCACCTTCGCACTCTACGCCGACCCGGCCGAATACAACAAGATTCGCGAGGAATGGACCTACTTGCTCAGCGAAACAAGCCCGATGATCGAGGTGAAATAAAACTTTTTAAAGCGGAGAGCCGGGGTTATAATTCAAATCCCGGACGGCATCGTTAATATCGGGAGCGGCATCGTACAGGAACCCCGCCAAGGCCTGTTCCGCAGTGACTCGCCTTCCGCCAATCCAATTCTTAAGCACAGCAAGCGGCCTTGCGATATGCCATGGCAACGAAATCATCCTATGATTCATCCCGGCAACATCTAAAATATGCTTTGCCATTTGCGCCATGCTCATCATATCGGCACCGGCAAGCGCATAAGTCTTTCCGACAGCATTTTCCGCAAGCCCCGCCGCTACGATTCCCTGCACCAGGTCCGTACTTTTCACGGGGCGCTTAATGCATTTTCCGCCACCGGGCAATAAGTAAACCGGAAAGCGACGGACATAATCGGCAAACATGTTGAATTCGATTCCGCCTCCATCGCCAATCACAAGCGTCGGACGCACAATTGTCCAGGGAAGTCCGCTTTCCTTGACGAAACGCTCCCCCGCAAGTTTACTCTTGCCGTATTCGGTAAGCACCGGATAAGTCACAGAAATGCTAGACACATAAACAAGCCGCTCTACGCCCGCTTCGCGGGCAACACGCACGACGTTACGCGTGCCACCGGCATTGATGCGGTTAAATTCCCCTTTCTTGCAAGAAAGAAGAATTGCCGCCAAATGATAGACAACCTGAACCCCATCAAAGGCCGCCCGGATGGACTCAGCATCCGTCACGTCCCCGTAAAAGACCTCCACCCCCTCGGGTAGTAACCCAGCCTGGGTATCGCCCGGGAGCGTCAACACGCGCACACACACACCGCGTTGCATGAGTTCCCGACAAAGCGCCTTCCCTACGACGCCCGCGCCCCCCGTCACCAAAGCAATCATCGCTAGGCTTCCAGCAAATAACGGATATCCTGAACCCTGCGAGCGAGGGATTCATCTTTTTCCATCTGCTTTTGCAGCGACAGGACGGCGGCGATAACAGAAGAATAGTCTCGATTGAAAAGCTTGCCGATTTTTTCGTGCGATTCTGGAGTCAGTTCGCGGCAGAGGTACATCGCCACCTTGCGCGGCAACGAGACCCCAGCATCCTGACGACGGCTTGCAAGGGCAACCATGTCGGTACCGAACTCGAGGGCGACCACTTCGGAGATTCCCTTGGTGGTCAGTTCCTGCATGCCCGTCGATCCCGGAGGAGCCACCAAGCGCTTGACAGCCCCAAGGTCCAGATTTTCCTGGCAGAACTGGTTCATGGCCGAAAGCCCGTTCAACATTCCCTCGATCACTCGCACATTTTCGCGACGCGGAATCGAGAGGAACCTACAGATTTCTTCGCGATCCTTGTCGACAAACGGAATGTTCATCGATTTTTTCTGGATAAGCTTCATGCGGGTCGAAAGGTCCGGTTCATCGATACCCACCGCCACACAGGATTCGAGCGGAGCCAACAGCTTTGCCGAAAGACTAGGAATCGCAGAATGTCCGGCCGGCTTTTCGCCATCGGCAAGGCGGTTGAACTGAGACGGGTGCCTATCGCAAGAAAGCACCACCTGCTTACCGGCCGCACGCAGATGCTTGATCAATATAGCGAGGCGCATCTGTGTTTCGACACCACGTTCCAGCAGCTGAACGTCATCCAGCAACAGAATGTCGCAGTTTTCGTACTTTTCCTGGAAAGCGACCGCAAGTTCGCGGACATTTCCGATCTTAAACTTCAGGGCCTTGCTCATGGCAGTCGCATCGCGCAGAAAATCGTAGGCATGGCAATAGACGATTCGCGTACCCGCCTTCGCCTTTTGCATCTGGGCCGCCACGGCCTGCAGCAAGTGCGTTTTCCCGAGCCCCGACTTTCCGTAGACAAACAGCGGATTCAGAGCGGGATCCCCCGGATTTTCGGCAACGGACTTGCAGGCTTCACATGCCGTAAAGTTACATTCGCCCTCGACAAAGTTTTCGAAGGTATAGCCGGCATAAAGGGATAGCTTTCTACGGGGAATAACCTTTTTAGGGCGCGACACAGCCACGCGCGGAATCAAGGGGGCCACCGGCGCCACCCTTTTCTGCTGCACAGGCTTCTCGTTTTCCGCAATACGGATAGAATAATCTATATAATCAGAGCCCAGGACCTCGGCAAAGGCCTTGTTCAGAATATCCCCATAGTGCGACTTGATCCAATTTTCACGCAATTCATCGGGGACCGTCAGCTGGACATGGCCATCAAAAAAGCCTTCGTAGACCACCGCATCCAAGATGGTAAGGCCAAAATAATCATTACATTCTTCCCGCAGGCGGTCTTGAACGCGCTGCCAGACGCTTTCTGCGGAATCAGCATTCAATTCAATCAAAGAAACAGAGTTTGTCACGTTTTACCAATCATCTAAAAATCAAGCTGAAAATTAAATAAAGGTTTTCGCCAAAAATGCAGTTTCTTAAAAAAAAATCACAGGGTGGCTTTTTTGAGCGATTTGGGGCATTTTTATTTATATTCCCCATTTTTCACCTCTCTTTGCAAATAAATCACGTATTTAGTCACTCCCCAATCAAATTTCTCACCCTATGTTTAGCACAACTTATCAACAGATATTTTTTTTACTACATCTTGACAAAAAACTAAAGGAATTTTTGCTCAAAAAGGCACTACTTTCAAAGAAGTTACAAAAAAATAACCGCTTTTTTTGACAAAAAACGGCAATTTTTGATAGAAATTCTTGATTATCAATAACTTAGCAAGCTAGTGATTTTCGTCCATCTTGGACTGGAGGTTTTCAATCCGTTTTTCCAGGATTTTCTGGATTTCAGGAAGAAGACGGTCCTTGATGCGGTCCAGATAAAGGCATTGCAGCTGAATCATGCGATTACGATGACGTCCAGCATGTTCCTGAATCCAATGGCTTACGGCAATCTGGCGATCCTGAACGCGTTCCTGCAGCATCTGCTTAATGTAAGTCGTCTGGACCGACATATAGCGCTGCATATTGAACGGAAGCTTGTAGGTGCGGATAAACTGCTTCAGGTATTCCAGCAACGAAAGATGCTGCCATTCCCTGTCGTGAATAAACTTGCGCAGTTCTTCGACATGGCTTTCAAAAAAAGGGATGATGGCCTTATCGTCGATCTGATAAAGTTCCAGTTCATCCTGTTTTTTGGTCGCTTCGTCAACAGCCATATTTCAAATTTACAAAAAAATTGTATTTTACTAGGCTTTACGCTTCACAAAAAAGAAAAAATTAGCATTTTCCGGGGGCACCTTTACATTTTCTGGAAGGAAAACCCAACCTTCGGTTCCCGGATGCAGGCAATCCACATCGGTTCCCTTGAAATTTTTCATCGAAAGGATTTCACACGGGAACTGCCCCGACGGAGTCATCAAATCGAGGGGATCGTCCAGCGAAAACGGATTTTTGACATTCACGCGACAGGCATGAGCCTCTGAATCATAAGCCACCACCTGGGCGGCAACACATCCGCCCGGAGCATCTTCGTGGGTAGACTCGTAGTTCTGCGGCAAGGGTCCACGCAAAAAACCGGGCATAAAGCCGCGACCGTCCACAAACGAAATCGCACGGTGGACTTCATCGGGGATCTTTACGGTTTCCACCCCCTGTTCCATCTGGGCCGCACAGGAATCAATGGCCATTCGATAGGAACGTACCACCTGACTCAAGTAGTAAACCGACTTGGTTCGCCCCTCGATCTTGAACGAATCAAGCCCCGCCGCCATCAGGTCGGGAATCACGTCGATCGCGCAAATGTCGCGACTGCTCATGAAATACGTTCCCCAGGTATCCTCGTCGAGGGCAATCGGATCTAATTCGGGGCGGTCCGTGCGTTGCAAGCTAAATTCACCTTCGTGTTCATGGTAATTTTCGCACTGCGGCTCCGGATTGGCGTACAGACGGTACGGCATGCGGCAGCTGTTGTCGCAGGCGCCCTGGTTTGCATCGCGGCGAGTCACCCAGTTGCTAAGCATGCAGCGACCGGACATCGACATGCAAACCGCTCCGTGCACAAAAACTTCCAGCTCCAGATTCGGATTGTGCGCCTTGATTTCCGTGATCTCGGACAAGCGAAGTTCGCGACTCAATATGACGCGACGCACCCCAAGATCATGCCAGAACTTGGCCGTTAGGTAATTCGTCGTATTCGCCTGGACCGACAAATGAATTTCAACCTCGGGACGCACCTGACGAAGCCACCCCACAAAGCCGGGGTCTGCCACAATCAAGGCATCGGGCCCAAGGTCTATCGCCGAAAGAAGCGCATTCTGGAAGGATTCCACCTTGACATTTCGCGGAATCACGTTACTCGTGAGGTAAAACTTTTTACCCAGGGCATGGGCGTACTTGATCCCTTCGGCAAGGTCGTCCAGGTTCTTGAAACCATTTTCACGAGCCCGGAGCGAAAAGGCGGGCTGCCCCGCATACACGGCATCGGCACCGTAGGCAAAGGCGTATTTCATTCGGTTCAGGTCACCGGCAGGAGCTAGTAATTCAGGAAGTTTCATAAATTACCACTTGAATCCTGTTCTCAGGTACACTTTTTCGTCGTTGAACAAGGTGATTTCGCCGAGGAAAAAGACGTACTGCCCTTCGTAGCTGATAGACGGCGTAAGGGAGTACTCCATCTTCGCCCCCTTCAGGAAACGCTTATGGATTTTCATGTGATTGCGTCTTGGAGTCGTGTCGTTTACCGCACTGCCGTAATCGGTTCCCTTCCAGAACCAGGTGTTGCGGAGAGAGGCCGCGATATGATGGTCATAGCGTCCATACACCGTAAAATCGACCACCTGACTGTTCGGACCATTCTGGTTTCCGAGCGGACGACCTAGGTGAGCCATCTGGGCCGTATTCGCATGAAAGTGAGAATACACATAAGGTTCAATACGGGCGTATTCGGCAATAAAGCCAGACTCCAGCAAATGCGATTTGATATTGAAGTCGTGTGCGCCCTGCATACCAGCCATCCAAGCCCATTTCGCCTCGATATTGTCGTTTTTTGCAAGGCTCACCGGACTTTCCATATCGTCTAGATAATATTCCGTATAAATACGGAGAGACCGGAACAAACGGTAGTTCAAGTCAAAGGCGAGAGACCCGTTGTTGCTGTCTTCGGAATAGTTTCCCTTTTCCATGAATAGGGGAACCACCGGCACGAACAGCCAAGGTTTCAGGTTATCGTACTGAATCTGGAGTTCGCTGATACCAATCGTCGCATTCCCCGCAGCCAATTCATAGCGATGACCGAAAATGTTGCGGGTTTCATCCTTGTTGTTCATCCCCATGCCAGGATAAATGCGCAAGTCCCCATAAAAGGAATAGACGCGAAGCGGTCCGAACTGCATGTCGAGCGAAAGCATGTTGTACGGAAGCGCGAACTGGTTCAAGCTCAAGTTGTTGTAGTAGCCCGGGCCCCAGTGCATCACGTCGCGGCCAAAGTCGATGCGCGCCCAGTCGTAGTTCAAGGCGATATGGGCGCGGTAACGTGCATAGCTCGTATATTCGATTCCCGAATTGTTTTCCGACTTCTGATTTTCCAGAAACTCGCCATCAAAGGACCTGGGCTTGTCTGCGGAATGCCCCTCGTCATAAATGCGGGCGTCGAGAACAAAGTCAACCGAATCCGCATAGCCGCGCAGGTAAATGCCACCATCGATTCCCGGCCAGATCGTATCACCGAGAGCCTCTCCACCACGGTAGTCCAAGCCGCCCACCATAGACACGGCAATCGCCATCCGCGGAATTTCGGCATTCCGCTTTACGCATACGGAATCTTCTTTCTTACAGTCAAAATCTCCGTATCCCGAAATCGCAGGGCCATGATTTGCGTCGTAATAGAGCAAGGCATTCTTTTCGGTCTCGACAAAGTTCTTGCGGAAAGTCGTATCGCGGCGCGGATAAGCAAAGAACTGAGGCCCATCACCTGTCGTGACTCGGTGCAGTTCGTAAAGCATCGGGGAGTTTTCGAGGAGGCGCAAATTGCGGACATTTTCAGGGCCTTTCACCGGAGAGGCTGCAAAGGCAGACACTGATAGCAACGACACCGCAACAAGAGCGAGCGACTTGGATATTTTCTTTTTCATAACGTCTCGATTTTTCAAGAATCTTAATGGCGTTTGGAGAACATTTTTGCAAAGATAGTTTTTTATGGACACAAATTAAAGGATTTTCCGCTATTTTGGAGCCATTTGTTCCGAACGAGACAAATCGTTCCGTTTTTGCGTTCCACTTTTTCAAACAACCGTTTTTTTTAACATATATAGGGCAATTTTCCATAATATCTTTTGTGAGGGACAATCAAAACACCCCTTCAAAAAGAGGATAATATGAAATGTTTGGGTATTTCTTCGCATATCTCGCTTGGGCTACTGGCCCTCCTTGCGGGATGTTCAAGCGACTCTTCTTCTACCTCCGCTGTCGACGACCTCAAATCGAGTATCGAAGGTGACATCGAAGGTGCTACCGAAAACAACAACGTCTGTCTAAACGACGGCTACTCCGCCATGCAGGGCGCCACGGGCGAAATCCTTTGCATGGATTCGGCAGGAAATCTCTCCTTCTGGATCAACCCGGACGGAAGTTTCGGCTATCCGGAATCCTCTCAGGAAGCAGGGACTTCGGACTCCAATTCGTCTGCAAGCGAATCCGGTGCAGCTTCCTCCGACAGCACCTCTACAGGAAATATCGAATCGAGCGCCTCTGCAACAGGCTCTACAGAAACACCCGCAAGCTGTGCCGACAGCAAGGCGCTCTATACCATCAACGGAGTTTCTTACTACCAGAGCGCCCAGGGTTACATCTACTACTACGACGGAGCCTGCAACCAGGTCAAGGTAGAAAGCGCCGTTTCCAGCAGCTCTGCCAAACCGTCCGTCGAAAGCAGTAACGACAGTCAGCCGACCGTAAGCAGTTCTTCCGTTACACCGGTCGAAAGCAGTGGCGACATTCAAACACCCCAAAGCAGCGCCTCTACCACTCCGGCAGAGAATAATTCCTCTGCGTCTACGGCACCAAGCAACGCCTCTACATCCAACGGCAACTCGCCCACCATCAAGTACGCAGGTGCCGCAGCGACCATCGAAAACGATAACGGCTGCGTCAATATCGACGAAGGCACCGTCACCATCACCTGTGCAGGCGACTACAACTTCAGCGGTAACGGAGACGGACAAATCCAGGTGAACGCGGCTAGCACCGACAAGGTGGAGCTCTATTTGAACAACTTAACGCTCTCCCATTCAAGCGACGCCCCCCTCTATGTCCGCAATGCCGACAAGGTGGTCGTAAACCTCGAAAGCGGCACCACCAACACGTTCTCTGACGCATCCACAAGAACAACCGACTACATCAAGGCCGACGGCACCAAGGATACCACGGGAGCGGCCATCTACGCCAAGGATGACCTCACCATCAAGGGTGAAGGAACTCTCAAGGTGACCGGCAACTACAACAACGGCATTCATTCCAGCAACGACCTGCGCGTCCGCGGCAACCCGACCATCAACGTGACCGCCAAGAACAACGGCCTAAAGGGCAAGGGCCTTGTGGATATCGAAGGTGGCGACATCACTATTTCGGCAACAAACGGCGACGGCATCAAGAGCGACGAATGTAACGTAAGCGGCACCGATACCACCATCACCGAAGGCAAGGGTATCGTCGATATCAAGGGTGGCAAAATCACCATCACCAAGGCGGGCGACGACGGAATTCAGGCATACAACTATGTCTTTATCCGCGACTCGGTTTCTGCCCCGACCATCAACGTGAACTCCACCGGCAAGGGAATCGTCTCGGAAAACAGGGTCTACATCAACGCCGGCAAGATCGACATTTCTTCGGGAGATGACGGCGTTCACTCCAACATGAACGTCTATTTCAACGGCGGCTACACGACCATCGCCGCCCCAAAGAACGACGGCGTACACGCCGATTCCACGCTGACAATCAACGACGGAACCATCTACGTCACCAATTCCTACGAAGGCCTCGAAGCCTGGTACATCAAGGCAAACGGCGGCATCACCGACGTCTACGGAACCAATGATGCCTGGAATGCGGCGGGCGGCAACGACGGCTCGGGCAACACCAGTCAGGGCGGCCAGTCCAACTGGGGATTCCCGGGTGGCGGTGGCATGGGCCCCGGTGGCGGCGGCATGGGTAGCAGCAGCGGCTTCCTCACGATTACAGGCGGCGTTCACCACGCAAAGACCGGCTCCGGTGACACCGACGGTATCGACAGCAACGGCGAACTCACGATTTCTGGTGGCGTTGTCATCGTTGAATGCCAGATCAGCGGCGGCATGGGCGGCTCCTTTGACTCCGACGGAAATGCAAGCCTTACGAGCAAGACCGTCCTTGGCTTCAGCAGCGGTTCTTCGGAAAAGGGTTCCAACTACAGTGTCTCCTTCAGCACTAGCAGCTACTACGGCACCTCCAATGTAGCCTTCAAGCCCACCATTTCCGGTAGATACATGGTGACCACCACAGGTCAGCCCTCGCAGGTGAGCAACGTTTCGAGCTACAGCAAGAGCGTTACCTTCCCGTCGGGTAGCACCGTCTACTACAACGAGTAAAAGAGACTCCTAATTATAATAGAGCGTCTACAGAAAGGTCCTCCGCTTCGCGGAGAACCTTTGCATTACAATTTAAATCGCCTTATAAATTGCCTTAAGCATTGATGCGACTAAAGGAGTCCCCTCTTTGCAGAACGCATCAGGCTCCTAAGCTGCTTGTTGTCCAGCTTAGGGACTTCCGCATCCTTTTGGGCGCGGGACTTCGGGGCGCAATCTTCGCAAAGGTGCTTGGTTACGGTTCCAAAGCTTGCGGCGCCGTTCGAGACAGTCGTTTCCTTGAAACGGTAAGAACGCAGCAAGGCCTCCTTATGGCACTTGTCGCAAATTCCCATCTTGGGGGCCGAAGCTTCGTGATGACGTTCCTTTTTCGGGGCGTCACTGGTTTCTTCCCAGGCTTTACTCTGGGCTGCAATCTTGCGTGCGAAATGATCGTCTGTCAGGCTCATGGTACCTTCCTTTTTTATTTTAACTCTTTCTTTATAAAGTCATTCAGGAAAAGCGCTAGGAACGTATTGCAAATCGAAGTCGGAAGCCCTTCGTCGGTGTAAAGGCTTCGGCCAAACTTTCCCCGTTCCAACTGTTTTTCCTTGAACGCGGCCACGTAGGCCGCAAAATCCATAATCTTTACGCGCTGGTCATCCTTCTTTTCCAGCCCACGGATAAGTTCATTCAGCGCACTCAACTGCGACGGCGCCACAGGAAACATATCTTCGGGAATAGTCAAGAAATGAAGCGGAGCCAAGGTCTTGCTCAAGACTTCATCGGCGAGAGCTTCGTAAACGTCAAACACTTTAGCGTAGTCGTTACCACCCCGCTTGAGTTCCTTAAGGCCAAGTCCGATAATCATTCGCCCCGCCTTCTTGCCGATAATGTCGGCCGATGCGCGGTCGTACAACTGCCGCAGGCTCTGGGGGGCAGGCGCATTGATAGAAAACTGAACCGGACGATTCGCCTCACGGCAAAGGAGAATTTCGGCAAAGCGGTTGGCAGCTTCGCCCTGTTCTCCGAAAAGTTCATCGCCTATAATCAGTATCCTATTTTCCATTACTCCTATAATCTACACTCTTGAACGCCGTTTGACCACAGAAAGGATCCAAAAATTCTCTTTTTTTTGCCTTTTTTTGACAATATGGCCATCGGCAACCAGCGCCCCCGGAACATTTTCGATGGGCGATCCATCGTCCAGGTAAATCTCGAGTTCAGAACCTTCGGGAAGTCCAGACATCACAAGACGACTGCGCATGGCATTGTTGGGGCATACCACTCCACGCAGGTCCAAGTGTTCCGGAAATGTTCCCTTCAAAGCCTCCGGCAAAGGGGAAACCTTCGTTTTTTCGCAAAAAACGGCAATTTCGGGAACGAACCTCGTAGGCGAGTCCAACCAAGTCCCAACAGGATACTCCGGCAAATTTATCGCGAGAACCCGAGCTAGGGCCTCTTCGGGCGAAATCACCTGAGCTGTTTCACGACGGAACCACTCCGAACAGGCAAAAGAGATTAGCCGTCTGAGAGCATCCTCGAAACCAGAGCTCCCCTTTTGGGCCTCCATCCACTTTTCCAACGGAGTTTTGGAATTTTCTGCCAACATAATCGAATATAAATGATAATTTTTTGTGAAATAGCGATTATAATGTAGCAAACTTTCTACAGGGTTTCTATATTTGGCGCCAAGTTCCGAAAAAGGGACAAAAAGTTTTATAAATAGGTTATACGGTTTTATGGCAATCAGTACAATCCTACTCGACATCATGTTCGTCGTCTACGTCATCGCGGGCATCGGACTTGTCATTTACGGTTTCAGCTGTTACTATAGCATCTACTTATTCTTAAAGAATAGCCGCACCACGCGGCTTTCCGACCGCAAGCACATCCTGCAGTTCTACCGCGAACACTCGATGGACGACCTGCCGCAGGTGACCACCCAACTCCCCGTCTTTAACGAAGCGAACTGTGTCGAACGCCTGCTCGAAGCTGTTTGCGCCATCGACTACCCCAAGAACAAGCACGAAATCCAGGTGCTAGACGACTCCACCGACGAATGTTACGAAGTTGCGAAGAAAAAGGTCGCCGAACTCGCCGCCAAGGGCTACGACATCAAGCTTATCCACCGCACGAACCGTTCCGAATTCAAGGCCGGCGCCCTCAAAGAAGCCATGGAAGTGGCCAAGGGTGAATTCCTCGCCATTTTCGACGCCGACTTCGTGCCCGAGAAGGACTTTCTCCTCAAGACGATTCCCTACCTGGTCATGGACGAACAGATCGGTCTGGTCCAGGGTCGCTGGGGTCACTTGAACCGCACCGAATCCGGTCTTACGCTCGCTCAGTCTATCGGTATCGACGGCCACTTCGTGGTGGAACAGTCCGCCCGTAGCTGGGGCAAGCTCTTCATGAACTTCAACGGTACCGCCGGCGTGTGGCGCAAGCAGGCCATCTATGGCGGTGGCGGTTGGGAAGGCGACACCCTGACCGAAGACATGGACCTTTCTTACCGCAGCCAGCTCGCCGGTTGGAAGATGAAGTTCGTGTTCGACGTGATCGTTCCGGCCGAACTCCCCAACGACATCAACGCCTTCAAGGCACAGCAGTTCCGCTGGGCAAAGGGTTCTATCCAGACCGCCATCAAGATTTTGCCGCGCGTGCTCAAGGCCAAGGTTCCTCTCCGCGTAAAGATTGGTGCCATCCTCCACACGACGCACTACTCGATCCACCCTTGCATGTTGTTTACCGCCCTCTGTGCTTGGCCGCTGCTCGCCTTCTTTGAACCGGTCGCACACCTGCCGACCTGGGCCTACACCGTCGGTTTCAGCTTTATCTTCCTCGCCGCGATCGCACCTTCTGTTCTTTACTTCGTGGCTCAGCGCTGCTCCGGCTATACCGGCTGGAAGATTCGCCTGCTTTCCCTCCCGATCCTCATGGCTCTCGGTGTGGGTATCGCAGTGAGCAACTCCCGCGCCGTGTTCTCTGCCGTGATCGGTGCCAAGGGCAGCTTTGTCCGCACCCCGAAGAGCGGCGGATCCAAGAAGAAGGCCAAGAGCCACTACGCCCAGAAGTTCCCGTGGCAGGCTGTTGTCGAACTGGGTGTCGGCGTCTACTGCATCTTCGGTCTTCTGGAATACATCGGTGCGCAGAAGTTCATTATCGGACCGTTCCTCGCCCTCTATTCCGTCGGCTTCCTCTCGGTGAGCGTGCTTAGCTTTATGCACTACATCGGCAACCTCATCGAAATGCACAAGGCCCGCGCCGCAGAAAAGGCTGCTGAAAAGAAGGCTAACGCCTAAGGCAAGGCCCCGATTCATACGGATTTATCCGCCGCAGTTCCTCGAGAATTGCGGCGGTTTCTTTTTGGTAGCCGCCGTACAGTTGCAGATAGAGCCTGTAATAGCCCGAATAGACGCCTAGCGCTCCAATTGAGATAACCGAGGCCGCCACGACGGCCACCAGAAGTTCGGCCAGCGTAAAGCCGCGGTTCATCCGATTTTCCGCGGGATACAGCGGATTTTTTGCGGGTTCTAGCGGATTTTTTCGCACCGGACAAGCCTCCGCAGTTCAACCTCTCGCATTTTCACCGAAGATACCTCGACCCATGCCAGCGGCTTTACCCCGGGAACCACATTTAGGACAACATTCACCTCGTTACGGACAAAAGAGGAATCCCTGCAGCGAGGCGGTTTTCGGACAAGTTCTTCTACAGTTTCACCCACGGCGACAACGGATTTCGCCTTAGCCCGCTCCAAGGCCCGCAAGCGATTGAACCCATCCAGGAAGCGCCCAAACACGAGTACGCCCGCCGAAAGTACGGCAAGGGCGATACAGACTTCCATCAAGGTAAAGCCTCTTTTCATTTCAAGCTCCATTCAAAAGGTTGCAACTGGCCTGAAATGAACGCGGGCATCAGCATCGAATCAAGCCCCAGGTTTCCGCTTTCGAGCGACATCGCAAACGAAGGGTGCCGACGACGCACCTTTCGCGCCCCGTTCGGGAACAGCACCTCTCGGCGCGCCACAACAACGCCCGAGAAATCAAACCCCTGCGAAATTTCGATGCGGTCTTCGCTGAATGCCTCTAGCCAGCGTACACGGACATTGCCTCGTAAAGTAATTGGTCCCCGCGCATAGACCCGCAGTGTATCGAAGTTCACACTCCCCCGCACTTCCGCAGAACCATCGACCCTAAAGCGCCCCGACGAAGTATTCCCATCCAAATTCAGAGTCAAGTCACCTTCCTGCACCCAAAGCGACATGGGCTGCATCCGCCCCAAAAAGCGACGGTTTCCCGACTTGACTTTCAGGGCGAGCGGTGGCTTCGCCATCGAGATTTCGCGGATCAGTTCCCGGCGAAAGCCCTCGTAAATTTCACGACGGCGTTCATAGGAATTCAGCAAGGAGCAAGCGCTATCGCAGGGGACGCCCGCCAAGATACGAATCCGCTTGTCGGCGTTTTCCGAATTTGTCGTAGGCATGGACGCCGACAAGACTGCCCAGGGGCCAAGATGTCCCCGTTCTACTTTAGGGAGCGCCCTGTTCCATGGCGGGCGTTCAAAGAAATCCGCCGGCAATCCCGACAGGTTCGCGATCAGCGCCGATTCCGCATCATAAATCCGCTGCTGTTTCTGCAACTGCCGAAGTGCAACGCGCCGCACTCCACCCGGCATCTGCAAAAGGGATGTCAGCAGGAGCGTCACCGCCAAAAGAATCCCTAGAACCAGCGGCAAAACGGCCCCGCAACGATCCTTTGCAAAACAGAGCGCCCCCTTATTCATCACCCACACCCCGAACCACAACCGAATCTCCACAGACAAGCCGCACTCCTGCACGGCGAATGGACTCCACCACAAAATCTCCGATAGAATCCCCTGGAGAAGCGACGCGAGATTCTGCCGCCACCGTAAACATCGCCAATTTTTCGCCGACCACCCCGTTCAGGCGGAAATCAGGCAACGAGCATTTTTTTCGCACAACCGCCGATTCTTCGGCGAACAGTTTTTCGACATAGTCCTTTTCTACGGGTTCCGCCGATTCAAGCGTTTCGGGGGCAGGCAGGAGTTCCACCGGAGCGGCCTCTACGCAATCCTTGCACGACAAGGAATCCTTTTCGCGATACACCCATAACTCATACAAAAGCGCCAAGCATAAGAGCAACACCGTACCGAGCATTTTCCAGGGAACCTCCAAATGGGAGCTTCTGCGGACGCCTCGCAAATTCACCTCTTTCCAGAACGGCTTCCGCGCGGACTTCTTAAAATTCCGCCTATCAAAACGGAACTGCAGCTCCATTTCCGCAAAATGGCCTATCCGCGAAAAAAGCACATCCGTCTTCAGGAAACATCGGAAGCGGCACAAATGAGCCTCCTGCGAAGCGCTCTCTCCACCGACACCGCGCTCCTCGGACCAATACGCCAATCGTCCTTCGCAAAATACCAGCGAATAAAGGCCCCCTTCAACCAACGCATAGCACCAGAAATTGCCTCCATTATCTTCTGTAGTTGCCTGCCGAACAACCACTTCTGCAACAGAATACAAAGCGATTTGCCGCGGCAAAAGGCGCCTCCGATTCAAAGGACTCCAAAAGCGAACCGGAAATTTCCTGATTTTTGAAGGATCCTTCGCTGACGCTTCTACATTTTCCGCAGCCCTCACCATCACAAGGCAGCGCGAAATGGATTGATGCGATTCAACAAAAGAGACCAGCGGCAAAACGGCAAAGTTTCCCCCATTCAATTTCAAATGCCAACAGGTTTCAGGAAACTCCTTCGCAAAAGCAATTTCAGCATCCCTCGGCGAAAAATCGCCACCATATTCCGTCGGACAATCCCAAGTGAATATCTTTGCATCTATCGGATACGCGCGCGACATCAGCGCCCCGCCTTTTCGACATGCGGCGTAATGAATATCGCCAGTTCATTTTCTTCTTCCTGTTCCGAAGTGTAGCTGAAGAGCCGCCCCAGCAGCGGAATGCTCCCCAGGAACGGCACCGCCGAACGCACCTCAGACTTGCTTTTGCGAATAAGGCCTCCCAGACAAAGCGTTTCGCCGTTTTCCAGCACCACGACCGTCTTCAGGTTCCGCGTACTGATGTCACGGGGGCCGTCACCGGAGCTGCGGCCCGCCGTCTTGATTTCAGGCGACACTTCCAGAGTGATGCGTCCATCTTGCGTCACTGACGGCGTGAGTTCCAGCGAGATGCCGTCGTTGAACGAACGGTAATCCGTAATCGGGTAACCATCGGCAGAAACCTGGCTGACCAGATAGTAGACAGTATTCGTCACATTGAGTTCCGCCTTGTTGCCGTTGAGAATCGTAAGGCGAGGACGTGCCAAGACCTCGGCTACATTATTTTCTTCCATCGAGGCAAGTTCCATTTCGAACCGATCGGGCAACAGGCCGATTTTTCCGAACGCCCCCGACACGGAAAAATCCTTACTCATAAAATCAAGATAACCGCGCGCCCCGATATCCCGCTCGGCCGTTTTCCGCGTCGCGCCACTATGAAGACCGATTTCGAAACCGCGCCCCCGCTTGAACTCCACCACGATACACGAAAGAGTCACCTGCATCGCGGGGAGGTCCACCTGTTTCAGCAAATCGACCGCCATCTGGATTTCGGAAAGCGAACCCGCCAAAAGCAGGGCGTTCTGTTCCTTGACTTCCGTCGAGACGAAATTCGCACTCGGCGAGACCTTCCCCAGATGAGCCAGCGCACGCTCCGAGTGGATATGGCGCAACGGATAAAGGCGCGTCGTAGAAAGGGCGTTGCGCATTCCCCCTTCAGATACATACAAAGTATTGCTATCAAGTACATAGCTGTAGCGACGCCCCCTGAAAAGCGACTCCACCAAATCTTCGAGAGTCGCCGCGTCAAACTTGAGGCGAACCGTTTCGTGAACGTCCCCGTAAACCGCCAAGTTGAGCCCCGAAAGATCCGCCAGTTCGTCAAGCACCTGCAAGAGTTCTCCTTCTGCGATTTCCGCCGAATACAAGTCGCCGTCGCGTTCCAGGCGAATGTTACCTGACGAGTTTCCGCCGCGGTCATTCGCCCCGGCTTTCGCGCTCTGACGGAACCTTTCACCGACGCGGAGGCATTCCCCCTCGCGCCACACGCGAAAGCCGTGCGCCCCCATGAGGGCGCGGAACGCCCCCTCCGCTGGCATTCCCTTAAGATTCCCCGTAATGCGCCCCTCAAGTCCCGGCGACGCCAAAATGTTCAGCCCCGAATTCAGCGAAAATTCTCGCACGAACTCGTTCACCTCCTGCCCCTTGACCGAAAGTGTCACTAGCGAATCCTGCATACGGAATTCCGACTCGCCGCGCGCTCTCGCCCGCCGCACATGAAAAACGGAACCTTCCTGCACGACCTCCAGGCCATGCGCCGAACAAAGGGCAGTAAGCCCCTCCATGACGCCCACCCCGTCCAAGTGGAACGTCACCCTGAAATTGAGCGAATCATCCACCAGCATCGGCGTGTCGTAAGCGCGCGACATCGCACGCACGACATCCGCCAAGGGCGTATCTACAAAATCAAGAGTCGCCCCCCTCAAGTACGAAAGCGGGAGCAACAAGTAAACGAGGATTTTAAGGAATCCCAAAGATCTGGACAAAAGTCTCTCGGGATAGGCAATGACCCTGCCGCGGGATATACCAATAACCGCCACTTTGGCGGATATTCGCAATATACAAAAATTTTCCGGTTAAGGCAAACGATTTTTTTACGAACAAATTCCATACATTTATCACCACGAACAACGAGACAGGTCTATCAACACCCCATTTTTGTAACATTGTACTTGGATGTAAAGCCATACAATTTTTTCTTGTGTTCTTAAATGTAAAAGAAGTCATCACAAGCGGCAATCCGAGGGTATTTTCCAAGATCTAAGTTCTAAGCCCCAAATTCTAATACTATATTTTGGCCACTATGCAGATTACTAACGCTTCTCAACTTACTGGTGTTTTCCCCGCGTTGTTCACCCCGCTCAAGAACGACGATCCCAAGAACCTTCGCAACTCCATCGACTACAA
>JAEEGG010012993.1_pt1 | contig 17873 bp, 15 predicted proteins | sample 9134161 | NCBI WGS metagenome assembly JAEEGG01 (sample SAMN16246543, study PRJNA631951) | gut metagenome | biome: gut microbiome; feature: rumen; material: CR-attached | host: Bos | place: Iran: Karaj | collected 2018-10 | reverse complement strand
GTCTGACTCTCAAACATCGGCTCTTCCACGTTGATGGCAATCGCTGCGACGATACCTGTACGGATATCGCCATACTCATATTTCCCGAAGAAATCGCGGATGGTGCGGGCAATATGCTCCTTGAAGGCACTCTGGTGCGTTCCTCCCTGGGTGGTATGCTGACCATTGACAAAGGAATAGTACTCCTCTCCATACTGATTAGAGTGCGTAAAGGCAATCTCAATATCCTCGCCCTGTAAATGAATGATCGGATAAAGGGCCTCATTGGTCATACGATCCTTCAGCAGATCCTCCAATCCATGACGGGAGAGGATGCGTCGACCATTATACATAATGGCTAATCCCGTATTCAAATACGTATAGTTGCGAAGCATGTTTTCCACGATTTCATCGTGAAAAGAATAGTTCAGGAAGAGCGTGTCGTCTGGTTCAAAGAAGATATAGGTACCATTCTCATCCTGGGAATCCTCCAGGATATCACTGGTCATCACACCTTTCTCGAAAGTGGCCTTTCTGACTTTACCATCACGATAACTACGTACTTCGAAATGGGAGCTCAGCGCATTGACAGCCTTCACACCTACACCATTCAGTCCGACAGACTTCTTAAAAGCCTTGGAGTCGTACTTTCCTCCCGTATTCAATACAGATACGGCTTCGATCATCTTTCCCTGTGGGATACCACGACCATAGTCGCGGACTGATACACGCAGATTATCGTCGATGGTGACCTCAATACGATCACCTGCTTTCATCTTGAATTCATCGATGGAATTGTCGATAACCTCTTTCAGCAACACGTAAATACCATCCTCTGGCAACGATCCGTCACCTAAACGACCAATGTACATACCAGGACGGGTACGTACATGCTCCATATCACTTAAATGACGGATATTCTCATCGTCATACTGTACTTGTTCGTTCTTATTGATGATGTTATTATCTTCTGCCATAGTTTGTTTATAGTTTCTTAATAAAGCAACGACGACGCTTGTGCTGGATATGCTCCAGATACTGCCACTGGCTCTGTACCTTCTCGTTGGTCTCCATTTCCACATTGGTCTCGCCCCACTTGAAGCCATACTTCTGGTATACGGGAATCAGGTCATAGAAAAGCAAGGCATTGGCACCCTTCTGCTGATATTCCGGTAAGACACCTACCAGCATCAGGTCGACACACTCTGCCTTATGCATCCTCAGAGCCCTCAGACAATGCCACCAACCAAAAGGCCACAGACGCCCCCTGCGACATTTCTGCAAGGCACGGGTCATGGACGTTATGGAGATTCCCACTCCTACCACATCATGTCCTGGTGTGTTCCAATCCTCTATCAGACAGATCAAGTCCATATCGAGCATGGGGAAATACATCTTCAGGTATTCATCAATCTGTGCTTCTGTCATCTGTGAATAACCATAAAGATGACCAAAAGACTTATTGACCACATCCAACACCTTTCGACCTACTTGTTCCTTACCAAACACCTCCTTGCGCTTTGGGTGTGTAGGATGCAGGTTATAGCGTTTCATGACTAATTCGGCTACTTTCTTGAACTTCTCGGGCATGCCCTCTTTGGGTACAATGACCTTAAACTCCACATAGTCATTATCTTTCTCCCAGCCCCCCATTTGCTCGATGTGCTTTGGGTAATAGGGATAATTGTAAATGGTGGCCATGGTTCCCATCTGATCGAAACCTTCAATGAGCATTCCCTCAGGATCCATATCGGTAAAGCCCAGAGGTCCAACGACCTCTGTCATCCCTTTCTGGCGCCCCCAATCCTCAACAGCCTTAAAGAGGGCCTTGCTTACTTCTATGTCGTCGATAAAGTCGACCCATCCGAAGCGAACGCTCTTGCGATCCCAACGATCATTGGCACGATGATTGATGATGGCAGCGATTCGTCCCACAAGCTGACCGTCCTTATAAGCCAAGAAATAGTCTGACTCGCAAAATTCAAAAGCCGAATTCTTATCCTTGCTTAACGTGTGGAGATCGTCATTGAAAAGGTTGGGCGCATCATACTGATTGCCCTTATACAAGTCATAATGAAAGTCGATGAAGTCTCTCAGCCCTTTTTTGTCTGTTACCTTCTTTATCTCAATTGATGACGTCATGTTGGTATTAAAGCTTTAAAACGTTGCAAAGATACAGAAAAAGCCTCAAAGAAACATCAAAGAAGCATAATTATTAAGATTTTTTTCGGCAAATGAATAATTGATGCCCTTGTGAAGATACCGTTGTGGCAAAGATATATACGTCACCACCATCTTTCAGCTTCAATCTTTTGCGTAGCTCTGCCACACTCATCGGGAAGTTGCGCACAGTGATATTAGCCCTATCGATTCCTTCCAAAGCATCCTTCAGCTCACGTTTGTTCATCGAAACGATCTTCTCAATCATGAATTGTCGTCCTGGGAAAGAGTCTGCTTCTGTGTCAGAAACAAACAAATGACTATTCTTATCAAGTTGAGAAACACTAAACCGTTGGGCCACCCAATCGAAACAACCAGCCTTCATCACAGAAGCATTGGGTTCGTAGAGGAAATAAGGGGTTTCTGGAATGAACGTTGTATATGACGATTTCTCCTGAGGATCATATTCAAACACCTCATCGTTGTTAACGCAAAAAACCCTTAATGGCGATTCTTTCTTTGATACGATAAGCAATAGTTCCTTACACTCATTGTCAACAGAGACGATATGAACCTCTCTGACAAGTCCCACATCTGCCACAGCCTTCTGCCAATCGAGCATCGGAGAGAGTTTTATCATCAGTCTGTCTGCTTTTTCCAGCATTTCATCGAGTAATTCAAGCACATTGGGTGTACAATCAGCAATACCATATGTCCGTGCGCCATGTTCATCCCTTCGGGCTGGATCGATATAGATGAGATCTGCATGAGGCATCGTATGCAGATAAGCTACTCCATCGCCACACACCACTTCAATATGATTCAAACCCAGAAATGTGAAATTATGCGATGAAATGGCACATAATTGTTCCTGACGCTCCACGTGTATAGCCCGTTTGAACCCCTGTGAGATAAACGCCATATCCACACCAAAGCCAGCGGTCAGATCCACAAAAAGCTGTCCTTGTCCTGCGATACGAGCCTTATATCGGGCTGTGGCCTCACTGGAACATTGCTCCATAGCCAGATGAGGCGGATAAACCATACCATCCGTAGCAGACCAAGAGGGAATTTTAGTCTTGGCTTTCTGATGACCAGCAATCTGATCTAACACATAGACCATATCCACCTCGGGGTCTTTACTTCCCCGAAGTGCCAACTGACTCACATCATCATTGATGTGTTCCTTGATGAAATCCAGCGTCTTACGATTGGTCATTAAATGCTCTTTTATATTAAATAATGTGGAATGATGGCACAAAGTTACGAAAATAATTCGTATCTTTGCACCCAAATTATTAAAAATCGCTTATTATTCATGAACAAACTGAGGTTTTTATTGCTTTTGACAGCCCTGATAACAATGGTATCAGGTGCTAAGGCACAGGACTATCCGCCAAAAGGAACTCCTACTTTAGAGTTTGTCTTACAACTGAAAGTAACACTCGGCGAAACGTATGTCATCAACAATACGCAACATGGTCGGCGAGTAGTTATCCCCATTACAGGAGGAACTTTCGAAGGGCCACTTCTTAAGGGTACCATCCTCAACGGAGGTGCTGATTACCAATTAGGAAATGCTGACGGTACGAGAACAGAACTGGAAGCCATCTACAGCATTAAGACGGATGACGGCATCTATATCCATGTCCGTAATCGTGGTATCATCGCTACTGAGAAGAATGAAAACAGCCAGCCAAGCTTTTACTTCAAAGCCGCACCCCAATTCGAGGCTCCTTCTGACAGCAAATATGGTTGGCTGAATAATGCCCTATTTGTCTGCTCCCCTGAATTCTCATCTGAATTCAAGGGAATTGTCCTGAATGTCTGGATGGTGAAATAATAGACAATACACTGATGAAGAAAAAACTCGTAGTCAAGCTTTTCAAGATCCTTGGAGGCATCATTGTTTCCATTATCTTGCTGTTAATTGTGGCTGGATTCCTTCTAAATACCCCATCTGTACAGCAAAAGATACTTGCTTATGCTACAAATATGCTTCAGGAGAAACTGCAGACACGAGTGGAGATTGATAGTATCAGCGTGAATTTTCTGACATTCGATGTTAATCTGATGGGACTGGATGTAGAGGATCAACAGCAACGGAAGATGCTCCAGGCAGATCGTTTATCAGTAAATGTTGATCTATGGACGCTTATCAGAAACAAAGTTAAGATATCTGATGCAGAGATAGAAGGCATCCGAGCCAGACTATACCATCCAGAAGACAGTGCAGCTAATTACCAGTTTGTCATAGATGCATTTAAGAGCGACAAGCCAAAACCTGAAGGAGAGGAAAAAGAAAAGGATAAAGATAAGAAAAAAAGTAAACTATCGCTGGATATTGACAACCTGGAAGTAGCCAAGATTGACATTATCTTCAACGAAGACACATTCTACTTGGAAAAACTTACTTACGGGAAGGGTTGGTTGGGCGGCCGATCTGGTGAGATCCGTCACCTACGAGGTCGATGGGATCAGCAAAAGAAAAAAGGTTTGCAGACAAATCAAGCCAGCATCGCTTCTCTGAAACTTGAAGAAGACGGTTCGGCTATCAAGGTGAAAGTCGATAGCCTGCGATTTGCTACCGATAACCATCTGCCACGTAAGAATGCTGACCGTCCGAAACGCGGATTCTTCGACTTAGGTCATCTGGATGCCCTTGCTCATCTGGAGCTGACCATCAATCATATCGAGAAAGATTCCATCCAAGCTACGCTTACCAAATGTGTGGCTGTCGATTCTGTGATGGGATTCAATATCAAGGATTTACGCTGTCAGGTAGGATTCAGCAAAGGCATCGCTCACTTGAGCGATGTAACCATTCAGCATGAGAACACTGTCTTACAGTTCGATAAAGGCACCCTCCATCTGCCCAGCAAGAAGAAAGGCAAGAAACTGACTTATGAAACCTCGGTTATTAAGGGTCGTACTTTGCTGAAGGATATCTCTCGTCCCTTTGCCCCTGTTTTAAGCCAGTTCTCTATACCTTTGGAACTCAAGGTTCAACTGAGTGGAACAGACAGTACCATGTCATTCCGTGATATTCATGTGAACACACCAGATCAGAATCTTACCATTGACGCTTCGGGCGGCATTGAACACCTCAAAGAGAAAGAAGCATTGGCTATTCGTTTCCATGTAGACAAGATGTCAACCACAGGAAAGTATGCGCAAGAGGTCATTAACCAGTTTGCTGTGAAGAAGTTTATGATGAAACAGCTGAATGCTCTGGGAAACATCACCTATACAGGCGACATCGCCATACTCTACAAGCGTGAGGAATTCAAGGGATTACTCCGTACATCTGTCGGTCAGATAAATTTCAGTCTGGCATTAGACGAACAAAATAAATATGTATCAGGTAATGTTCAGACAGGTTCCATTCAATTAGGAAAGGTGTTGGAAATGAAGAATATCGGAGCCGTAGCATGTCGCGCGGACTTTATGTTCGACGTTTCCAAACCACGTACTGCTGCTGTCAGACGCCAGAAAGGGGGCAAGTTGCCCATCGGTCATGTGAATGCATTGGTGAAAGAGGCCAGTTATAAGAAACTGAAGGTGAGGGATCTGTCAGTTAATATCAAGAGTGATGGTGCTGTTGCATCTGGGTCTATTGATCAGGAGAAGAAAAACGTCGACTTGCTCTGTGATTTCTCTTTCACGAGTACCGACTCTATCCATAAAATGAAGATAAAGCCCAAAGTTAAGATTCATAACCTGCCTTGGCAAAAGAAAAAGAAAGATAAGAAGAAATAAATGAGAACAACAGGAAGAGTATTTTTATTGATGTGTATTGTGACAGTTGGTTTGCTGTTGCTGCATCAGGTTCCTACATTTAGTATTAATGACATGGAAAGTCGTCCTGTCAATATGCTGAGTGACATCTTCCCTGAAGAAGATGATGAAGCAGAAGTTGTGCCAGAGCCTGTCGTACCAGCTCCGAAGCGTCAGGTGGTGAAATATCATCCACAAGGTGTTGAATTGATTGAAGACTTCTCTGGAGGCAAAACAGGAGGAATGGATCTGTTCTATGACAAGCTGCTGCACGCTAAGACTCAGAAGCCAACTGTTCGCATCGCCTATTTTGGTGATTCGTTTATTGAAGGCGATATCCTAACCTGTGATCTGCGTGAGATTCTACAGACAACTTATGGTGGTTCTGGCCCAGGATGGGTAGACTGTGGTGGTGGTATTGGGTCAAACAGACCTACTGTTACTACGAGATTCCAGAATATCAAGGAGAATGTTGTATTGAAGAAACCTTTCAATGCACAATTGCAGGCTATCAGTCAGCGTTATTATCATGCCTCCAGTGGTGCGACATTACGACTGACAGGGACGAATTACAGACCGCATGTAGGGAACTGGTCGAAGGCAACACTCTTCTTTATGACTGATGCCGACTTTACAGTAAAAGCTAAACCCGGCCAAAACGAGTATATCTCAGAGGAGTTTACGCCATCTTCTGATGTACAGATACAGACGACGAAGGGTGAAATGAAAGAGATTGCCTATCAGTTCCCGAATGCAACAACGAAGACCCGTCTTTTCGGAGTTGCACTTGATGGTAACAATGGCGTTGCACTTGATAACTTCAGTATGCGTGGCACACCTGGTTTCTCTTTAGCCAATATTCCTGTCAGCACCTTGAAAGGTATCAACCAATATCGTCCATACGATTTGATTATCCTCCAGTTCGGCCTCAACGTAGTCGACGATAAGGCTACCGACAAACAATGCCGTTTCTATATTGACAGGATGAAGAAGGTCATAGAGAATATGCATGAGGCTTTCCCAGAGGCAGGCATTCTCGTTTTCAGTGTTCCTGACCGTGTACAGCGTGGAGCTGGCGGTTTCCATACATTAGGAGGTATTAAGCGATTAATTGGATTTCAGCGTATCCTTGCCTCGGAGTGTGGAGTTGCATTCCTCAATGTCCACCAGATTATGGGTGGCAATGAGAGCATGTTAAAGTTTGTAGAACAAGGATTGGCAGCTAAGGACTATACCCATATGAATTTCAAAGGTGGCAAGGTGATTGCCGAGGGTATCTTCAAATCCATCCAGGCTGGTGTCGAGAATTACAGAAGAGAGTTGGAGGCGAAAGAACAATGAATATATTAGATTCTTTGCTGCATCAGTTGACCTATCACAGTGATGAGCCACTGATCTTCAGCACTTCGCTGTTTCTCTTCTTCTTTCTGGGTTTCACGTTTGTCTACTTCTTTCTGGAAAAGAAGACAACGGCACGACTGGTATTCGTCACACTCTTCTCCTATTATTTCTATTACAAGAGTAGTGGCTTTTACTTCTTCCTGCTGGCGATTGTCACTATCAGTGATTACCTGATTGCCGAGGTTATCTATAAACACAGTCTAAAGCATCCAGATAAAAAGGGGGTCAGGAAATGGCTCTTGGTATTAAGTCTATTGGTAGATCTTGGGCTACTGGGCTATTTCAAATACACGAATTTTATCGGACGGATGATTGCCGACTGTATTGGCAGCAACTTCCAGCCATTTGATATCTTCCTTCCCGTTGGTATCAGTTTCTTCACTTTCCAGAGTCTGAGCTATACCATAGATATCTATCGCGGACAGTTGAAACCAGTCCGTTCTTTGCTCGATTATGCTTTCTATGTGTCATTCTTCCCTCAGTTGGTTGCAGGTCCTATTGTCAGAGCACGCGACTTTGCTCCTCAAATTCGCAGGGTACCCTGTATAACACAGGAGATGATGGCGCGTGGCGTGTGGTATATTGCTGTAGGACTGGTCAAGAAATGTGTTATCAGCGATTACATCAGCCTGAATTTCGTCGATCGTGTCTTTGAAGACCCAGGCCTCTACTCTGGTATTGAGAACCTATTGGGTATCTATGGCTATACGCTACAGATATACTGTGACTTTAGCGGTTATAGTGATATGGCTATCGGTATCGCCCTCCTCTTGGGTTTCCATTTCCCCAAAAACTTCGACTCACCATTTATCAGTACCAGTGTATCTGAATTCTGGCGAAGATGGCACATGTCATTCTCTTCTTGGATTCGTGACTACATCTATATCTCCATGGGAGGTAACAAGAAAGGAAAGGTCAGGACATATGTTAATCTGATCATAACGATGCTGATTGGCGGTCTGTGGCATGGAGCAAACCTGAACTTTGTTGCATGGGGCGGTATGCACGGATTGGCATTGGCCAGCCATAAGTTCTTCCGTGGTGAGATTCTCCATCACGACAAGCACTATTATTCGCATGGTATCCGCCGCCTGTTGGCCATCCTGCTTACGTTCCATTTTATCTGTTTCACCTTTATCTTCTTCCGTAACGTATCGTTCGACAAAAGCATCATCATGATCAAACAGATGTGTTGCAACATGCATTTTGAGCTACTGGGTGGCATCATTAATGGCTACAAATACGTGATGCTCCTGATTGTATTGGGCTATATCAGTCATTTCCTGCCCTCTGCTTGGAAAGAGAAAGGTGTTTGGGTGCTTCAGAAAGGCGGTATTCTACTCGATGCCCTGCTGCTGATCATGGTTATTTATCTGGTAATCCAGGTCAAGAGTAGCACGATCCAACCTTTTATTTATTTCCAATTCTAATGTTTTGAGGATATGAGAAAAGCTATCAATAATATTCTTGTATTTCTTGTAATTAATATGATGGGTATTCCTGTATTGGCACAAAGTGTCACATATCGTTTTACACCACACTACAACGAGCGTGTGGAGCTGTTTGAACAACTGACAGACCTCGATAGTACAAAGATTGTTATGCTGGGTAACAGTTTGACGGAAAATGCCGGAGATTGGAACGAATGGCTTGGCACGGAGAATGTGATTAACCGTGGTATATCTGGCGATGATGCCTTAGGTATTACCTGTCGTCTGGTACAGATTCTGCCAAAGAAACCTAAGGCCATCTTCCTAATGTGTGGCACAAATGATCTGAGCCACGATTTAACACCACAACAAGTATTCGAGAAATGCAAGGGTGTTATAGACAGTATCCGTTCTGGTGCGCCAGATACTAAGCTCTATGTACAGAGCCTTTTGCCTATTAACGAAAGTTTCGGACGTTGGAAGACACTTGAGGGCAAGACCAACGATATTCCTGCTATCAACCGTTTACTCCGACAATATTGTAAACAACAACATATCTCATATATCAATCTCTTTCCCCGTTTCACGAGCGGCAGGTCTAATGTCCTACGTCGTCAGCTATGTGTAGACGGACTGCATCTTTCCAAAGAGGGTTATGAGATATGGGCATCCCAGCTGCGCTGGTATATCCGTGAGGCTAATGCCGAGTCATGGCGATAGCCTCATGGATTACTGTTCATTATCCAGTTCTAACTCCAACTGGTCTGTCCGTCGCTGAATATCGCGGTAGGCCGTTGAGAGATCCTCTTTCGTGATGTCTATTTCCCTGTTGACTGGTCTCCACGGATCATTCAGCGAGTGTTGGAAGAGCCATTCGTATGTCTTCCAGTGATAGAAGAAGCGAGCCAGTGCACCATGCGAAGCTCCTGGCAACCAGTCAAAGCGTAAGCGTCCTGTGATGCCCAGCATCTCCATACCAGCCACGACCTTCTGGGATTCCTTGATGGAAACAGCACGGTCAGCCGTTCCGTGGGCTATCCAAAGCGGCAGTTCACCCAAGCCTCGATAGTCTTTTAATGTACTGCCTCCACAGAGTGCGATGGCAGCAGCTATCTTATCAGGATAGGTACAGGCAAAATCAAGCGTACCATAGCCTCCAAGACTCATCCCCAAGACATATACTCTTGAGTGGTCGAAGAGATAATTCTTCTTCATCCATTCCAGTATCTCATTCAACTTATGGGGATTCCACCATCCGCCAGGATTCTGCGGAGCTACGATGAGCGCAGGTATCTCACGTCCGATCTTGGCTGCGTCGATAGGACCATAGCGTAACACACGGTTCAAGTCTCTTCCACACAGACTGGCACCATGCAGGAAGATGATGAGTGGTGTCGATTCCTGCCAATAATAATAATCTTGAGGTGTATAAACCCAGAAGTTATAGCAGTTGGGAATGACATTACGCTTAGCAGTAAGCAAGTCGTATTGTGCCTGAGTGCTGACGCTTGTAAACAGGAACAGCAGAATGTATATTACTTTTTTCATTCTATGACGAATTTATAGATTTTATTACCTCTCGTGCCTACCACAGCAGTATTACCTATAGCGATGGGCGACGATTCAAAGTTATAGCCAACCAATTTCTGGCAGACCAACTCACCCGTCTTACCACGAACGAGGCGGATAGTGCCTGATGCATCGGCTGCAAAGACGAACATCTCATTCTTCTCATTGAGGAAAGGGATGGGTGACGACCAAGCAAACACATTATAAGGTATCGTGTAAAGGATAGAACCATCCTTCGTACTAAAAGCAGTTAATTCACCAGCAGACTTTGAAGCCCCATTACGACAGACATTGGCAAAAAGCATCTCCTCACAATCGCCAGAACCCAATAACGGACTGGCATACATACCACCATCAAGGGTCTTCTCTGGCAGATTGATACGCTGACAGGCAATCTTCTGCTCCCATACACAACTGCCATTCAAGGCATTCAGCTTCACAAAATGGCTAAAGCCACTATCACCCTGCTTATCTACCTCACAGGCAGTATATAAATAAGGTGTGCCGTTTTCCTCACGACAAACCATCGTGCCATCGGAGTCGTCGTGGTTATCATAATACCACACTGGTCGCATCGTATTCAGGTTCACACAGATGACATTGCCACGATTATCAGAGAAGAAACCATAGTTACGATACACACAAAGGCTCGACTCGATGCCAGGAGCCATTCCATTAACACGATAGCGCAACACACTGACACGCTTCAACTGACCTTGACTACGCTCATATTTGTATAAAGAACCATTCTCGCCTGGCCAGAACAGATAACCACCAGCTACAATAGGCGAAGAGTCGAAAGCGTTCCAGCCACGCCATGCCTTCGGATCCGGACCAAAGAAGAAAGTACGCTCATGCTTCAGCAGATCGAAAACCTGACAACCAAAAGGCCCAGGCTTACGAGGCACGCCCTGTCCTACATAAAGGTTCATGAATTCAGGATCAAGGGATACCGTTCCTTTCACCACGTTTCCTAAGTCGAGGGGTTCACGTGAGGCCTTACCCGTCTGGTAATTAATGAAATAGCCCTGTCCACAGAGCGAGCCCACGATAATCTCTTCTTGTGCAAAATCGGCAGTCAGGTCTGGCGATGACTGACGAAAGTTTGCCATCTGCTCGTCCGTCCATTTCACGTAAAGAGGCTGTCCTGTCCAACCAGAGCCACCACCCCATGTGCCAAAGCGGGTATGAGTGGTATCATAAGCCGTCGTAAACTCCCACGCAACCTCAATTCGCGAGGGCGTTCCCTTCACCTTTCCTCCGAAACTGGCATTACGCAACAGGTTCCTACGGAAGGTAAAGATACCATTGGCTTGCTCATAACGGTCGTCGATATCATGCAAAGGTGCTTCTAAGGAATCCTCCTGCTCAACGACATATTTCACAACTTCTGCTGAGGCATAGCACGTATCAGGCAGGAATAACTGCTCTAAAGGTACGATCTCCTCCGTTGCTATCGAGTCAGCAGCAACTTCCTGAGACTGTTTACCCATGTTGCCACAAGCCACAAAAGCAGGGACAGAGAGTAGTAACAGATATCTACTTGTACACTTTTTCAAATCCATATATCATTCTTTTTGTTCTTCCTTAAGCGCCTTAGCCACGCTGCCCGCATCGAGCAGACGCTGTTGCGCCTCATCATAATCCAGTCCTAAGAAATCCTGCAACATCCTTGTGCCTCGATCCACGAGTTTCGCATTCGTCAGTTGCATCTTCACCATACGGTTCCCCTTGACTCGTCCCATCCGGATCATCAGCGTGGTAGAGATCATGTTGAGCACCATCTTCTGAGCCGTACCGCTCTTCATCCTACTGGAGCCTGTTACGAATTCCGGACCTACAATGGTCTCGATGGCGTAATCGACAGCTTCAGCCAAAGGACTATTGGGATTACTGGTGATACAGCCTGTCAGCAAACCCTTTTTCTTAGCCTCTTTGACGGCACCCAACACATAGGGCGTTGTACCAGAGGCCGCAATGCCTATGACACTATCGTCTTCTGAGGGCTGATAGACCATCAGATCGTGCCACCCTTGCTCAGGGATATCCTCTGCCTTCTCTACTGCATGGCGCAAAGCCTTTTCACCACCAGCAATGATACCTATCACCCAGTCGTCGGATACCCCAAACGTCGGAGGCAGCTCACTGGCGTCCAGCACACCCAGTCGTCCACTGGTACCAGCACCTACATAGAAAAGTCTTCCCCCTCGCTTCATCCTTGGCTCAATGGCCTCCACCAAAGCCTGTATCTGCGGGATGGTTTTGCTAACAGCCTCAGCGACCAGTGCGTCCTCCTCATTGATGTGCTGCAATAATTCGCCTACTGACATCTTCTCCAGATGGTTGTAGTGCGAGGATTGTTCAGTAATCTTCTTCATCTGTTGCTACAGAGTCTAAAGATAGGTATTATCATCAATACCCTTGAACATCGTCAGGAAGCGTTGAGCACGCTGTTGACAACGAGTAGCCTCCCTTTGATACTTCTCAGGGATAGACGTGCCTGAATATTCCTCGTTGAAGGTGCCCTTACGCAGAGAGGCAATGTCAGGATTATCAAAATCCAATGGTCTTTCGAACTTCTTAGCTGTGAAGCGCAGCAAACGCTTGCCATCAAACCACATACGCAACTCATAGTAATCCATATTACCATCAATCACGACATCTGGCGTGATGACATAAATGAACATGATATTTCCCTTATTATCGTAGAGATATTCCTCGTAGAACTCGCGAACAGCAAAGTTGTACTTGGCAGTAGCAAAGTGCAGATAGTGAGGCGGATAGGGATTATACATCTCTTCCTCCTCTTCGTTCTCGGGCTCCAGTTCGCCATAGAAGAAACGGATGTTCTCGCGATGAGGACCTGTGGCAGGCAGGTTCTGAACGACTTGCAGGTCAAAGTATTGTGGAGGCATCTGCCACATACCCTCCTCGTCGGGTGTCATACGGGCAATCTGCTCATGCACATCCTGATAGGCCTTACGGATACTCTCGATGGTATTTTGCGCATCAGCATCCCATGCCCATGCTACACAAAGCAATAAAGTGATTAAAACCTTCTTTCTCATCTTCTTACGATCTTTTAGTCATTCAAAAAACGATGCAAATATACAACAAAAAAACGATACCTCGCGACTTTCGCCCTTGCTTTTTGTTTTTTTAAAAAACATTAATCCCAACACTCCAACTCATGCTCTATCTCTGATCCTGACTCCACGCATCTTGGAATTGTTGATAGATACGCAGACCGTAATCGGCACAAGCAGCATAGATATACTCCATAATATCACTGGTATCGTGCTCATAGTCGATGGCTTCCTTTGAACGCAACCAGAAGATGAACTCCACGCAACAACCTGGCTGAGCTGCTTCAGCCTGACGGACAAGCGGAGGTTTCTCTGCCATCACCTTCGGATTGTCCTGAAGCCATTGTTCCATGTGATGACGGAACTTGGTAATATTGGCCATTCCATCGGCATCAATGGCTATCGAACGGAAGTCAAAATACACCTTACGCACTTGCTTTCGCCCTTCGCGTTGCTCCATCCCCAACCAATTCTGGAAAGAGCCATCAACCAGCGTCTGTGGGGTAACAGTAATAATGGTGTTATCAAAGTTACGGATCTTAACCGTAGTCAGACTGATCTCTTCTACCCTTCCGTTAGCTCCGGCTGAGGGAACAGTCACCCAGTCGCCAATGTGGATCATATCGTTGTTGGTAAGACGGATTCCTGCCACCAGTCCCTTGATTGTATCCTGGAAGGCCAGCATCAGTACTGCAGAAACAGCACCAAGTCCTGCAAATAAGGTCGTTGGGTCTTTGTTGATGATGATGGCAATAATCACGATAATAGCCACGAAAACAACAACGATCTTCAATATTCCGCAGACAGAATAGAGGTATTGCTGGCGAGCCGTCCGAGGCCCGTCCTCAAGTAGCTTAAAGGAATCGGCAAAGACAATCAGGGTGCGGACAGCCATCACCGTGATATAAATAGCTGTGAGACGGGTCAGCACTTCCCGAACCGTTGGGAAATCATAGAACGTCCAAGGCAGCAATCGCCAGATGACAATGGCAGGCACGATGCTACAAGCCGACATCAGTACCTTGCGATTGAAGATGACATCGTCCCACTTCGCTTCTGTCTTCTTGGTCAAGCGCAACACGATGGGCACTAAGATTCTGCGACACAACAAACCAGCCACCACAGCCAGCAATATCGCCATCACTACCAACACCGCATGACTCGCATAAGCCACACCATCGCCTTCTAATCCGCAGGCCTCAAGCAATTGCCTGACCCATAACTGTATCTGATCCATCGGCTGTCCTCTTCTTCCTGATTACTTCTGCAGAATCTGCTCGGCATGCTCCTTGGTCTTCACCTGTTTACCAGCAAAGATCTGCTCGATCACACCTTCCTCATTAATAATAAAGGTGGTACGAATGGTGCCCATCGTCTTCTTGCCATACATCACCTTCTCGCCCCAGGCGCCCATCGCCTCCATCAGTGTTTTATCCACATCTGCAATCAGGGGGAAGGGCAACTCGTGCTTCTCCTTGAACTTCACATGCGAGGCAGCAGAGTCCTTGCTCACGCCAACCACCTCATAGCCAGCACCTTGCAACTCGCCGTAATGGTCTCTCAAGCTACAAGCCTCAGCTGTACAACCACTGGTATTATCCTTCGGATAGAAATACAACACGAGCTTCCGCCCACGATAATCACTCAGACGGATATCCCGTCCCTGCTCGTCCTTGCCCAGAATCTCAGGCGCCTTGTCTCCAATATTCATAGTCGTTCGTTTTAAATGATGTGGCAAAGATACGCTAATTTATTGAAAACAAGTCATAATCGAAGAAAAAACAGATGCTTTTAAATCATTTCAAAGGATTACAGGCTGTTTATTCTCAGATTTTTATTGTAATTTTGCACCCGCAAACGAATGGACTAAACGATGGCATATATAGGTGAACTGATATCGATAGGCGTAGCGTTCTCATGGACAGCAACAGCCTTGCTGAGTGAGTTTGGCAGCAAAAGGTTAGGCAATCTCACACTGAACGTACTAAGAATGGCATTGGCACTGCTGTTCTCGTTGGTACTCTTTGGTGTAGTAACGGGCAATGCGCTGCCCACTGGCATACCTGCAGATGCTTGTGGCTGGATGCTGCTGTCTGGAGTGGTGGGTTATGTAATAGGCGATTACTGCCTTTTTCAGTGTTATATAATAATAGGTTCGCGATACGGACAGCTCTTCATGACGCTCGCCCCATTGTCAGCAGCCCTGATGGCGTGGGTGACGCTGGGTCAGCAAATGACGGCGATGAGCGTGGTGGCCATGCTGGTAACGCTCTTTGGTATCGGCATTTCCGTGCTGGGGCGGGGAGAGCATCATAAAGTGTCGCTACGTCTGCCTTTGAATGGTGTGCTTTTTGCCATCGGAGCTGCCTTGTGTCAAGGTATTGGATTGGTGCTGAGCAAGATTGGTATGGATCATTATGATCCTTCATCGACAATGCCAGAATGGCTGATACCCTTCAGTGCCAACTTCTATCGTTGTGTAGCTGGCATCATCGGCTTCCTGATATTGCATTATTTCCGCGATGGAATGGCTCCTTTGCGTGAGGCCATGCATGATAAAAAGGGACTCTCTGTTGCTACAGCCACCACCATCTTCGGCCCCTTTGTGGGTGTAGGCTTCTCGCTGATGGCAGTACAATATACTGCTGCTGGCATCGCCTCCACGCTGATGGCCATGACTCCCATCATCATCCTTCTGCCTTCTTATTGGCTCTTCGATGAGAAGATTACGTGGAAGGCTGTGGTTGGTGCTTTCATCTCTGTGATTGGTGTCAGCCTTTTCTTCTTAGGATAAAACAATGAACGAGACGAGTCGCGGATTTATTCAGTTGCATTTGAGTGTGCTTTTGGCAGGCTTTACAGGCTTGTTCGGACGACTGATCACCCTCAACGAGGTGGACATCGTATGGTATCGCATGCTGTTCACGAGCCTGATTCTGCTGGTATTCACTGGATTGCCAAAGGTGGGCTGGCACAAATTCCTTCAGCTCTGTGGCTGTGGTGCCTTGTTAGGACTGCACTGGATTCTCTTCTATGGCAGCATCAAAGCATCGAATGTATCTATCGGAGTGATTTGTTTCTCGCTGATTGGCTTCTTCACGGCTATCTTCGAGCCGCTGATCTACAAGCGTCGCATTTCGTTGACAGAACTGCTTTTCTCGCTGATAACCGTTTTAGGTGTGCTCTGCATCTTCTCACTCGACGCCCGTTATCGTTTTGGTATCGCCATTGGCGTTGTCTCTTCTGCCGTTTGTGCCCTTTATGCCATCTGTAACAAGAAGGTCAGCGTGGGGGTACGCAGCAGGACGGTGCTGATGTATCAAATGTCAGGAGGTCTTGTGTTGGTTTCTACCATTATCCCTGTTTATCTCTTCTTCTTCCCCAGCAACCAGCCCGTTATCGTCATCCCAGAGGGTTCGAACCTTTGGTTTATGCTTTGCCACGCCTTGTTCTGTACGGTGGGTATGTATCTTCTTCAGATTCAGGCGTTAAAGCGACTATCTGCCTTCACCGTCAACCTCACCTACAACCTCGAGCCCTGCTACACCATCATACTTGCCTTCCTTATCTTTGGCGAAGGTCGCGAAATCAACTTCTCCTTCTACATCGGCATTGCCCTTATCCTTCTCAGCGTACTCCTGCAAACTAAAAGAGCATGGAAGCGATAGGCCCCAACGTCATCCTTAACAGTAAAACAACTTGTTTTACCTTCATGGAGATAGTCTTTTAGGGTGGTTAAGATAGTCTTTTCGGAAGTAAAACAAGTTGTTTTACTGTAAGGCAGATATCACCTTGCAGAATAAAAGAGCGCCACAGAGTTTATCTGTAGCGCTCTTATTATAGATAAGGTGTAAACCTTAGTCTGCCAACTTGCCTTCGGCGAGCTTAGCCACACTCGGCAATGCTCAAGCAAGCTTGGCATTGTTCTCGTTAATCGCTAAGCTTGGCCTTGATCATCTCGCGGTTGAGGCGAGCGATGTTAGCGATGGTCTCGTTCTTCGGGCAGACAGCCTCGCAAGCGCGAGTGTTGGTGCAGTTACCGAAGCCGAGTTCGTCCATCTTGGCAATCATGTTCTTCACACGACGGGCAGCCTCTACGCGACCCTGGGGAAGCAGAGCCAGCTGGCTTACCTTAGACGATACGAACAACATGGCAGAACCATTCTTACATGCAGCAACGCAAGCGCCACAGCCGATGCAAGAAGCGCAGTCCATAGCCTCGTCAGCATCCTCCTTAGGAATCAGGATAGCGTTGGCATCCTGAGCCTGACCAGTGCGGATTGTGGTATAGCCACCAGCCTGGATGATCTTATCGAAGGCGTTGCGGTCAACCATACAGTCCTTGATTACGGGGAAGGCTGCAGAGCGCCAAGGCTCAACGGTGATCGTGTCACCATCGTTGAAACGGCGCATATACAACTGACAGGTGGTAGCACCACGCTCGGTGAGTCCATGAGGTGTGCCGTTGATG
>JAEEGG010012992.1_pt1 | contig 17874 bp, 15 predicted proteins | sample 9134161 | NCBI WGS metagenome assembly JAEEGG01 (sample SAMN16246543, study PRJNA631951) | gut metagenome | biome: gut microbiome; feature: rumen; material: CR-attached | host: Bos | place: Iran: Karaj | collected 2018-10 | reverse complement strand
GTCGTACGCATACAGGGAACCCGGCACGCGCATGCTTTTGCGGGATGCGCTTCACCGCGTGGACAATCGCATCACGGACGCATTGTTCATAAAAACTGAATCACGAGCATAAAAGTTGCGTATTTTTGCATTGCAAAAAAAGAAAGAATGTGATTTTTTCCGTTTTCCACATTGTTCGCACTTGATTTTGCTTGGTTTCGGATGTATATTTGAGACGTCTTTATAAAAAAATATCGAACCTTACAACCAAGAGGAGAAACGAGAAATGGCAGCGACGACTTATCTTTACGCGAGGGCGGACTGGACTTATAGTGTAGGTGAGGAGATCCCTTACGCTGACAGCACCCCATTTGATGTGAGCGGGCTCATATTTGGCACTAACGCATTCAATTCCGCGGAATTTGTTAATCTATGGAATTTCCCCGCCAATTCAAATCTTTATTTTTCTACTTGCGCTGCCCAAGCATCCTATGGTGATTTTGTTACACATGTTAACTTTACGTTTTCCACAGTGAAGCTTGACAACTTCAAAACCGCGAATTTCGGGAAATTCTTGCTTCAATATGGCTCCCCCACTGTCACTTTTGATAGCGCGTTTGCGGTTTTTTCATCCTCAGATGAAAATGTTTTTGACACTGGATGGGGTAGTAAAGTGTATGTTGTAAATGACTCAATCATTACAGTGTCAGGCAAATTAGATGTCGCCAATCAATCTTTTCTTTACATCGAAGACGGAGCCCAGTTCAATACCCTTGGGGAGACAGAAATCGGCGGAACAATTGAAATCAGCGGCGAAGGAACCAGTTTCACAACAAATTCTCTTGTCGATGACGAAGGCGCCTCAAAAGTTAGAGTTTTAGACGGAGCCGCGTTCATAAGCAACGGAGAGACAGACATCGATGGAACACTTGAAATCAGCGGCGAAGGAACCAGCTTCACAACAGGTTCCCTTGTCGTGAACACGTCCGGCGCAACAGTAAGTATTTCAGACGGAGCCGCGTTCATAAGCAACGGAGAGACAGACATCGATGGAACACTTGAAATCAGCGGCGAAGGAACCAGCTTCACAACAGGTTCTCTTGTCGTGGACACGGTCGGCGCAACAGTAAGTGTTTCAGACGGAGCCGCATTCGAGGCAACAGGAGAGGGTTTCGTTCCCTCCGCGGAGCACCCCGCCGTGGTTTTTTTGGAGTCCGGCAGCACGATTTCGATCGAAGAGAACTCCACCTTCTCAGCAGATTCCATTTATATCCATGAATCAACTGTTGAGATGGACTCTTCTTCGTTAATTGTTGCGGGGGAAATAGGTGCAGCGCAGGGGGGGAAAATTACAGTGACCGGATCCAGTTCCAGCTTCGGTTGCGAGAGGATCATCTCTCTCTCCGGCAGTTCAGCATCAGCAGTACCTGTCGAAATCGCTGAAGGGCTCCACCTTTACACCACAAAGACAGCTGATGGTGGGTACGAATATTGGGTGTCATCCGCGGAAACCGTGTTTGTGAACGCCGACTGGAATTACAGTCAAGGAGCCCCTATTCCAGGTGAAGAGGGAAAAACATACGGCGTCAACGCATTCAATGATGTGAATCCTGCGGCGGGCATTGCGGCTGGGAGCAGCGCCAACCTCGTTATTGAAAAAGGAACGTTCAATGATATCATCGAACTCCAAGGCGTCAACACGACTGTTCAGAAAGGCGTCGGGGATATAAAATTCACCAAGGCGGTGTGCGGCGGCACCAGAGCGGTGGCAACCAGCGGCTCTGTTTCCGCAAGCAACGTCATCACCATTGAGGACGGCACTTTCGAGAAATTCATTGTTGGCGGCAGCAATATCCATTTGGGCAACTCCAGTGACAATTATGCGCTCACAGGTGTAAATGTGGATCCCGAAACCGAAAGAGCGTTTGCCCATATGCTCAAAATCTCCGGCGGCATATTCGGTTCTTCCACAACCGGCATCGTCGCCGCAGGTGACAGATTCGAGCGTGGCCAGTTTACGGTAAACGGCGACATCAACACCTATATTTCGGGCGGCACGTTCAACTATCGCCTTGCGGGAGGGTTGCTGAACTCGACCGGCTCGGTTACGGATGGAGATGGCATGGCGACGGTCAACGGCAACGTCAACTTGACCATTTCAGGCGGAACGTTTGCCGCCGGAAGCTGGATCTACGGCGGCTGTATCTCTTCCAAAAAGGAAAACTCAATCTCCGCTCGAACCATAATCGGCGGAAATGTAACGGTCACGGTCGATTCCACGGAAAACAAGATTCGTCTGGGTAACCTTGTCGTGGGGTCCCACGGATGGGGAAAGATTACAGGAAATGCGAAACTGGTCCTCACGGGAGCCGGCGCCAACCTCACGTTCAACGATAACACCGAAATCTGGGGCAGCTGCAGCGGAGATGACATCGATCCCATTTCCGGCAAGGTGGAAGGATCCTCTGTTACCGGCAAAAGGACCCTGTCGTTCACCGGATTCAACGGCAAGCTTCAATGCAACAAGATCAGAGGATTCAACGACTTTGAATGCAGCGGCAGCGCGGTCTCGCTGAAGGACGGGGGAACCTACAGCTTCTCCTGTGTCGAAAACTGGGAATTCACGTATGGCAAAAAGACCGATGAGACACAGGCGGATTTCACCGGCAATTTCGAGAACGATTTTACCGGCGATACGCTGAATCTCTATCTGGGCGACTGGGACGGATCCAATTCCTGGACGATTCTTGAAAACGCCGGGGACGACGCGTACACCGGATTCGGCGCGAACACTTTCTCCGTTAACTACGCAAAAGATTCGGGAGACCCGCTGACCGCCATGAGCTGGGATTCCCAAAACGGATACTATTATTCCGCAGGAACCGGATACGAATACCGTCTCGGACTGAATGGGACCAGAATGGAATTCACCAAGGTTTCAACTTCGACGATTGCGTAATCAGTCTGAAAACAAACAAAGGATTTACACGAATATGAACTCGACGGAACCGAAACAAAAAGAGACATACGAAACACCGGAAGTTTTCGACATCAAACCTGTAACGATTTGTGTGAAGGGTGATAATTCTGTACCTGATGGTGATAATGATGATGAGTGGGGATCATAAATCTCCAAAACAGCAAAATTACTGATGGTTGGCCGCATGACGGCGGAAACGTCGTGATGAAGGCCGACATCCGGGCAATCTTCCATCAACGGGTGAAACGGACCAGTTTGATGTGTCCGATTCAGGACAGTCCTGAAAACAGACATCTTCGATACTGTGCTTGTCACACCCGGTCTGTTGCCGGAATCGCGGGACAACGTGAAAATGACCGATCTGAGGGAGATTGAACAACCGCAGGAGTCCGTGAAAACGGAATCTATATACAGGGTTTTACAGATATGGATGAAAATATTTTAGGTAATGTAGCCGTTTCCTCCGGCGTGACTTCGACCGGGCTGCTGGTCCTTCAGGATGGCGTTCTGCGGGTTTCGAACGGCGGCTGGGCAAAGGAAATCGGGCTTGCCGACGGAGGAAAAGTATTCGTGTCCTCAGGGGGGATTCTGTATGTCTGTACGGTTTCTTCCGGGGGTACGGCGACAATCCTGGCCGGTGGTTATGCCCGTGATACAACCGTGGAATCCGGTGGTCTGTATGTGGTTTCCAGCGGCGGTTCGACGATCAAAAGCATCGTAAAGTCCGGCGGCTCGCAAGTGGTTTATGCCGAAGTAAAGATTAACAGCGCTTTCGTGGAGAACGGCGGCGAACTGCATATCCATTCCGGGGCGCTTGCGCGCAAGTCGGTCGTTTCGCAGGGCGGCATCATCCATCAGTGGAACGGCGGCTTTTCGGACGAGATACAAACATACGGTACGCTTGAAGTAGATGCGGGCGCAGTGGCCGACAGCGCCACGGTGTTCGACGGCGGGCGGGTGGACATTCAGTCTTTGGGCTACGCATACAGAGCCGTGATCAGTTCCGGCGGCGTGATGGAGGTATCTTCAGGCGGCATCGTCAACTCCGTCACGGTGTACGACGGCGGCGCGGCCACGATTGCCGCGGGCGGCAGCGGTTACAATGCGAAAATCAGCGGCGGCATCGTCACGCTGGCGGGCGAAACCGTCCCCGGCGGCGCGAACGGCGGCTATATGAGCAAAGCAACCGTCAACTCCGGCGGAAAGCTCGAAATCCTCTCCGGCGGCACGGCGACGGAAGTCCTGGAGAACGGCGGATATGTCGAGATTTCGGATGGAGCAACTGTCACGTTCGCATCCAACACCATTTCCGGGCTGGAACTCGCCGACAGCGCCACGGTCCACGCCGGGACGACCGCGACCGATACCACGGTCAACGCGGGCGGCAGACTCGAAGTCTTCTCCGGCGGCACGGCAAACGGCGTCACCGTCAATCCCGGCGGCATGGCCGAGGTCTCCAGCGGCGTGATCAGCGGGGCGGTCGTCAAAGCCGACGGCAGTCTTCTGATCTACGACGGGACCAGCATCACCGGACACATGACGTTCGAGGACGGCGCGATCGTCATCCCGTTCGTCGGCTCGATCCTGGATTTCGACCTCACGCAAACTGAGGCGGGCGCGGAGGCACTCGTGAACGACCTCTCCATCCTGATGGGGACGCCGTCTTACACGCTCACGGTGTCCGACGCTCAGGCGTACGGGACGTATTCGCTCGCGGACGGCGCGGCGAAGTTCGACCGCACGATCACGGTGCAGAACACGTCCGGCGAAACGCTCGGCACGCTCGGCATCGGAACGATGTTCAATGTCGGCGAAACCGCCTATCTGCTGAATCTGAACGATTCTTCGCTGACATTCGCAACAGGCAGCCTGAAAATTGAGAATCCGGTCGGGACCAAGGACCTGGTGAGCTGGGATCCGACGATCGGGGGCGGCTACGTGGTGGAATACAGCACGGACGGATTCCAGCACTGTCTCCGCGTGGCGGCGGACACGAACGCCGAAGACCTCCTGGAACTCCCGGCGGGAACATGGCAGTGGCGTGTCAGATCGGCCGCATTCGAAGAGTGGTCGCCCGGGAACGAGATCGTTGTTTCCGATACGCCGGAGACGCCGAAAGTCGTGCAGTCCGATGCCGACGCCAACGGCGACGTTTTCTTCGCCACGCCGAACGGGACATGGGGATCCATCTGCTTTGCCCAGCACGTCGGCTCCGTCAACGACTGGACCGGCACGAACGAACTGGTCTCCACGAACGGCAAGGGGCGGATTCAGAACCTGTTCTTCGGCTCGGCGGATCCGAACGTGCTGTGCCTGTCCGACGGCGAAAACGGCGACGCGCTCTTCGTGGACGATGTCTTCACCGACCTGCCGGAAGGAATCGAAAAACACATGTCCCGCCTGTTCAAGATCCACGAGATCCGCGCCGGCTTCGGCAACGACGTCGTGGACATGACCAGTCAGCGGTTCGAGTACACGGGCGACGGCCTGACAATCCGCGGCGGCGACGGCGACGACACCATCTGGGCGAACAAGGGCGATAACTTCCTGTTCGGCGACGCCGGAAACGACCGCATCGTCGGCGCGTCCGGCAACGATGTGATTGCCGGCGGCATCGGGATTGAGCGCATGCACGGCGGCGGCGGAGACGACGTCTTCACGTTCTGCGGCAATTGGGGAACCGATACGGTCGAACAGCTCGCGGGTGGTTCCGTCACGCTGTGGTTCCTGTCCGGTAGTGAAGCAAACTGGAATGAATCCACGCTGACCTACAAGGACGGCGTGAACAGCGTCAAGGTCTCCGGTGTTACAGCAGACAAGATCTCGCTGAAATTCGGTGACGATGGTTCCGACCAGTTCGCCGCGTTGTCCGGTATGGGCGCATTCATGGATGCCACATCGGAACGCATCTTTGAGGAAGCCGGGAAGGGGATGCTTGCGAGTTTGTAAGGGGATGTCTTCCTCCATACACCATTTTTGCAAAACCTGCAAGCAGAAAAAACCACCTCAAAAGACAAACTGACGATTTTGAACTCAAAATTGGGCAGTTTCGACCAAACGTCTGCCCAGATTATGCACGTGAGAAAAATGGCATCCCATCTGAGCAGGGATAAAACTGTCAAAACGGGCTTGTCGGATTGAATCGCAGCAGGATAACCGTCTTTGCCTGTAGGCAACCGAAAAGCTCGTTTTTTCGGCATTTTTTGTGGGCGGCTTGCAAATGCAGCTGACCGGAGGGAAAACGGACGGGGTTTGTTTGACCGCTACGGTATTGTAGCGAGGTGCTAATATGCCCCTAGAATCCTTTTATCAGAAAATACTGAATCCGCCCGGATGTGCTATCGGGATGCAACAGTAAGCATCTTCTTCACCGGATACAGAACCACGGCAGGAGAGACGAAGTGTTTTCTGACTTTTTTCTGGATTTGTAAGCGTTTTTGTTTGAAAAATGCCAAAATGTAAGTATTTTAAAAGAGAAATGCGCAAAAAATAACAAAAAGAACCCAGGTGGTGCATCATAATAGAAAAAATCGGCTACAGCCAGTTGATAGACCAGTTTTCCCTGAATGTTCTGGAACAGCCGCTTCGGTGTTATCTTGGCCCCGGAAGTACAAAATCAAAAGAGCTTACCCCGGACGGCTTGAAGATCCATTACCCGGAGCGATTCCGGACAGATGGTTCATGGCAGGAACATCTGCTCTTCGCCATCAAGCATGAAGGCGTGAATCTTGAGGTGCTGAATGCTCTGTTCCGGAAGATCGAAGCTCAGGAACTGGCGTCCCTTGTGTCGGCCACTCCGCATGGCGTCTATACGCGCCGCCTCTGGTTCCTTTACGAGTTTCTTACAGGGCGCGAGCTACCGGTCGCTCCGCTGAAAACAGGCTCCTACGATTACGTTCTGCCGCCCGATGAATATTTCTGTCTGGATGAGGAACACTCGTGGAAAGCCAAACGACAGCGTCTCGTCTGCAATCTTCCGGGCAACAAGGACTTCTGTCCTGTCGTCAGGTTGACGTCCCGCATCCGGGAATACATTCAAAAAGACCTCGCATCCCAGGTCACAGAGGCTATCGCCGGGTATCCGTCCGAGCTGATCTACCGGGCAAACTCGTTCCTGTACCTCAAGGAAACGAAATCCTCGTACGCAATCGAAGGGCAGACGCCATCCCAGAAACGAACTGTCGCGTTTATGAACGTGCTTCACGACGCAGGGAAGAACAAGCTGGATAAGGCGCTGCTTTTACAGCTTCAGAATGCGATCGTGGAGGAACGCTACAAAGAAGACGACTACCGGAGCAGTCAGGTGTATGTCGGGCAGACATTGTCTCCCGGACGTGAACTTATTCATTTCATCGGACTGAAGCCCGGCGATCTTTCGCAATTCATGGCCGCGTATCTGGAGACAGCCGGTCGCCTTGTTGAATCGTCCGGCGACACCATCATCAACGCCGCCGTGCTTTCTTTCGCATTCGTGTTCATCCATCCGTTTGAAGACGGCAATGGCCGCCTGCACCGGTATCTGCTTCATCATGTACTGAACGCGAAGCGATTCAATCCGGAGAACATCATCTTCCCCGTTTCCGCGCTTCTGTACAAAAACGCCAAGCTCTATGATGCCATGCTTGAAAACTTTTCCAAACGCCTGCTTCCTGCCGTGGATTACGACTTGCACATCGACGGTTCAATGACCGTGAAAAATGATACGGTCGATTTCTACCGACATATCGACTTCACGCAGATTGTTGAGATGTTCTTCGGCGTTGTCGAGGAGACCATAAAGACCGAGCTTGTTCCGGAACTGGATTATCTGGTTCGCTGGGAACGGGCACGCTCAAGTATGCGGGATGTCGTTGACATGCCGGACAAGAAGGCGACGCAGTTCATTCTTTTCGTGCAGCAGAACCACGGTAGATTCCCGAAAAGCCGTCGTAGTTTCTTCCAGGAACTCACTGATGAGGAAATCGATGCCCTGACGAAAATCGTCAAGGAAAACATCCTGCTCCCTCCGATGCAAATGTAAGCGTTTTGCAAACAAAACGCCAAAATGTAAGCGTTTTGTAAGAAAAGTAAGCGATCTTTTCTGAAAGAGACCGGAAAGTAAGCGTTTTGTGATGAGCAGCCAAAGTGCAATTGCGACAGATTCACCGCCGGGAATGCGAGTGACATCCAAAAGTGCATGGATGCTCTTGCCGCCGGAGAAAACCAGCGACTTCACAGGCCGTGGAGAGAAACCTCAGCATATCACGCCGATGTTCCGAACCTTCCATTCCCGGAATTGCCGGGACAAGCTCGAACCGCGGATTCGAGCTTGCTTGAAGTTCAGGGGCGAACGGGTCGACACTTCCGCCTCCCTTCTCAATCAAAGCAGCTTGGAGCTTTGCGGCGCGTTCCTTGTCTTCTTCAAGGATACGCCCCGCAGCAACAGCCTTTGTCATCGGAGTACGAGGTTTGCATTCGTGCGAGCAATTGTTCCAGTCTTCTGCGTCAGCAAAAGCCTTATCGACGGCTTTAACCGTCAAAAAACCGAACACTCTCTCAAAAACGAATTGATAGAGGTTCCCTACAGATTTGATATGGGATGCCGGAACGGGTGCAGGGTCCAACACCATTTGAGGGCTGTATTGCGTCGGGCATATTTTGTATAGACGGAAAGCAAAACGTTTGTTTCAGCGGGCGGATAGATTTCGCTCTCGGAGCAGTGCGGGCAAAACGACGCGCCTCAGATGCAGTAGTCGAAGATGCCGTTTTCGGCGTCATGGCGCTGGTAGGTATTCAGGATGTCTTCGAGCGTGATCTGCCGCGTGAGTTCGCGGATGCCGGCGTTCAGCTGGACCCAGATGTCGCGCGTGGGGCACAGTTCGTTGCGTCTGCACTGCGCGGGAGAATGCACGCAACCCACGACCGAAATCGGCCCCTCCATCGTTTCCAGAATCTCCAGCAGCGTAATCTCCTCCGGCGACTTCACCAAGTGGATGCCGCCATTGACCCCGCGCGTCGAACGGATCAGTTTCGCCTTCCTCAGGTCGAGCACGAGACGGCTGATGTACTTTTCCGAAATCTGCTGCGATTGCGCGATGTCGTGGAGCTGCCGGGGTTTGGACGGATCATGCGTGGCAAGATCAATCAGGATCCGCAGTCCGTACCTTCCTTTGGTAGAGATTTTCATAAATCACTTTCTCCTTGGTCTTCTTTTTTCGTTTCTGCCGTTTAATATACCCCGTGAAACGGGCGTTTTCAAGCAGAAAACCAAAAAGATTACAAAAAAAGTAGAGAAATTTTCCCGTTCCCGCTTGACTTTTCGGCGAAACGCGATATTGTATATTGTGTTAGATACGCAACCAGAACGGTTGTTTTTTTGAAGACATACAACATAAAATTGAAGGAGACAATACTATGAGCATTGCAAACACCATCCTCGACAAAATCGGCGGCACCCCGCTCGTCCGCATCAACAAACTCAACCATGGCGGCGCTGAGGTCGTTGTCAAGGTCGAATCGTTCAACCCCGGCAGTTCCGTGAAAGACCGCATCGCGTTCGCCATGATCGAAGCGGCCGAGCAGGCCGGCGCACTGAAGCCGGGCGCGCTCATCATCGAGCCGACCAGCGGCAACACGGGCATCGGGCTCGCGTTCGTGGCGGCAGTGAAGGGCTATCACCTCATTCTGACCATGCCGGAGACCATGAGCATCGAACGCCGCAAGCTCGCGCAGGCGTACGGCGCGGAGATCGTGCTGACCGAAGGCGCGAAGGGTATGAAGGGCGCGATCGCAAAGGCGCTTGAGCTCCGCGAGGCCAATCCCGGTTCGTTCATCCCGCAGCAGTTCGAGAACCCCGCGAACCCGGCGTACCACAAAGCGCACACCGGCCCGGAAATCTGGGCGGACGCCGACGGCAAAGTCGACGCGTTCGTGGCGGGCGTGGGCACCGGCGGCACGCTGACCGGCGTGGGCGAATACCTGCGCGAAAAGAACCCCGATGTGAAGATCTTTGCGGTCGAACCCGACACCAGTCCGGTCCTCGCTGGCGGCGCGCCCGGTCCGCACAAGATTCAGGGCATCGGCGCGGGCTTTGTGCCGAAGGTGCTGAACACCGGCCTCATCACCGAGGTCATCGGCGTTTCCGCAGAGAACGCGGGCGCGACCGCGCGTGCCGCCGCCGCGCAGGAAGGTCTGCTCGTCGGCATCAGTTCCGGCGCCGCGCTCTATGCCGCGCTCGAACTTGCGAAACGCTCGGAATTCGCTGGAAAACGCATCGTGGCGCTCCTGCCCGACACCGGCGAACGCTACCTCTCCACCTGGCTTTTCAGCGAGTGATAATAGAAAATGGAGTAATCTATGACTCGCGACACAGCATGGGGCCTGCTGACCAAATACAACAAGGACTCCTTCCACCTTCGGCACGCGCTGACCGTGGAGGGAGTCATGAAGCATTTTGCCCGCGAAAACGGGTTCGAAGCCGAAGCGGATTTCTGGGGGATCGTCGGGCTGCTCCACGACGTTGATTTCGAGCAGTTCCCCGAGGAGCATTGCCGGAAAGCGCCGGACCTGCTGGCGGAGATCGACGCCCCGGGCGAGCTGGTCCACGCGGTCTGTTCGCACGGCTGGAACATCACCGTGGACGTGAAGCCGGAGCACTTCATGGAAAAGGTGCTGTACGCCGCGGACGAGCTGACCGGGCTCATCTGGGCGGCGGCGCTGATGCGTCCCTCGAAAAGCGTGCAGGACATGGAGGTGAAGTCGGTCAGGAAGAAGTTCAAGGACCGGAAGTTCGCCGCCGGGTGTTCGCGCGAGGTCATTTCTTCGGGCGCGGACCTGCTGGGCTGGACTCTGGACGACCTGATCGCGAAGACCATCGAGGCGATGAAGGCCTGCGAGGCGGAAGTCGATCAGGCTTCCGGGACAAACTGAAACATTTCGAGGCACCACATGCCAAAAATCATACTGAACGAAAAACAAGTCGATTCACCCGAAGACGACAATCTGCTGTCGTTTCTACAAGCGCGAAACATCGCGGTCGATAACCTGATCCTGGAGTTCAACGGCCAGATTCTGACCGGAAAAGATCCGCTCGGGACGATCATCCTGAAAGACGGCGACAGGCTCAACCTGTTTTCCATGGTCGGAGGCGGCTGATGAACGTCAATCCGTACTTGACGGACGCGCAGCGGACGATCCTCGAACGGGTGAAAATCGGAGTCGCTGGACTCGGCGGGCTCGGTTCCAACGTGCTGAGCCACCTGGTTCGCGCGGGAGTCCGACGTTTCGTCGCGGCGGATTTCGACATCGTTTCGGAGAGCAATCTGAACCGGCAGTTCTTTTTCGCGGACCAGATCGGCAGGAAGAAGACCGAGGCTCTGGCGGAGAATCTGCGCCGGATCGATCCCGATCTGGAGCTGGACTTCCGCGACATCCGCCTGACGGCGGAAAACATCCCGGAGGTTTTCGCCGGATGCGACGTCGTTGTCGAAGCGTTCGACAAGGCAGAGGCGAAAACCATGCTCATCGGAGCTCTGGCGAAACGCGGCGTCCCAATCGTCGCAGCCTCGGGGCTCGCCGGATTCGGCAAATCGAACGACATCCGGCTGCGGAAAGCCGGAGCGAATCTTTACCTCGTGGGCGACCTGACCTCCGGGATCTCGCCGGAACTGGCGCCCGCTTCGCCTCGCGTCGGGATCGCCGCCGCGATGGAGGCCAACACCGTGATCGCGCTGCTGCTGGGGAACGAACTATGACCGAATCTGTTTTTTCCGCTGGAAACCGAATCGCTGATTAAAAAAATGAAGAGCAGAACACATGAAAGAACTCATCATCGGGGGACGCAAGTTCACCAACCGCTTTTTTCTCGGAACTGGCAAATTCGCTTCATCGGAACTTTTCCGACGGACACTGGAAGCCTCGGAAACCGAACTTGTCACGACCGCATTGACCCGCGTGCATGAGGACGACGCCGGGCACGACGACATTCTGAAAGCCATCGACCGGAGCAAGGTCGAGATCATGCTGAACACGTCCGGCGCCCGCAACGCCGACGAAGCCGTCAGGATCGGATTGATCGGCCAGGCGGCGGGATTCAATTGGATCAAGCTCGAAATCCACCCGGACGCACGTTACCTGCTGCCCGACCCGGTGGAGACATTGAAGGCCGTCGAAATCCTCACAAAACGCGGCCTCGTGGTGCTGCCGTACATCAACGCCGACCCCGTTCTCGCCCGCCGTCTGGAGGAGGCTGGAGCCGCTGCCGTGATGCCGCTCGGCGCGCCCATCGGGTCGAACCGGGGCATCCGCACCCGCGACATGATCGAGATCATCGTGGAGCAGAGCCACATCCCCGTGATCGTTGATGCCGGGATCGGTCTGCCGTCCCACGCCGCGGAAGCGATCGAGCTCGGCGCGGACGCCGTCCTTGCCAACACGGCAGTCGCGGCGGCCGCGGACCCGGTCAAAATGGCCGAGGCGTTCAAGCTCGCCGTCCGTGCGGCGGAGCTCGGAATCCAGGCGGGACCGCCCGCCCCGCGCGTCACGGCGTCGGCGTCCAGCCCGATGAACGCTTTCGACATCTTCCAGTGAGGCGGAAAACATGTTCCCCAAGCTCAAATTCACCGCGGAACAAATCAGCGACTACTATGCCCGCGTCACGCCGGAAATGGTCCGGGCGAGCCTGTCCGCCGAACACGGATCGTTCTTCGACCTCCTGAACCTGGTTTCGCCGGAAGCGGCCAAGCCTGAATACCGCGCCGCCCTGCGGGAAACCGCCACACGGGCGAGGCGGCGGTACTACGGAAAAACCGTTTCGGTCTTCGCGCCTCTCTACATTTCCAATACATGCGTGAACTCCTGCCGCTATTGCGACTTCAACATCCATCATCACGCCGAACGGAAATTCCTCACGCCGGAAGAGATCGACCTCGAGTGCGACGCCATCCGCAGGCATGGCATCGACGCACTTCTGATCGTGGCGGGCGAAGACCCGAAACGCATGACCGCGGACTATCTCTGCGAAATCGGGCGGCGTCTGAAGAAGAAGTTCTCCTATCTCTCGCTCGAAGTCGCGCCGCAGGACGAGGACGCATACCGCAGGCTGTTCGAGGCCGGATTCGAGGGGCTGATCTGCTTTCAGGAGACCTACGAAAAGGACCTCTACCAATATCTGCACCCGGCCGGTCCGAAAAGCGTCTACGATTACCGTGTCTGGACGCAGCTCAGGGCCGGCAAGGCGGGGTTCCGCACGCTCGGCGTGGCGTTCCTGCTGGGGCTGGCTCCGTGGCGCATCGAAGCCGCGAGCCTGGCCGCTCATGCGTTCTACCTCATGAAGGAATGCTGGCAGAGCCGCATCCAGTTCGCGTTTCCGCGCATCACGCCCGTGAGCGGCGGATTCACGCCGGAACATCCGGTGGACGAAACGGACCTCGAACAGATGATGCTGGCGTTCCGCATCGTTTTCCCCGAATGCGGCATGACCGTCTCCACCCGGGAATCCCCCTCGTTCCGCGACGCCATCGTACAGACCGCGGCGGACAATATGAGCGCGGGTTCGAGGGTCACGCCGGGCGGCTATGCCGTGCTCGCCGACCGCGATGTCGCACAATTTACGCTTAACGACTCCCGCGCCCCCGCCGAAATCTATCAGGCGATCCGACGCAACCATCAGGAAGTCGTGTTCAAGAACTGGGACAACCGAATCTGATCATCCATACTCAGGGAACCAATCAAATGACCATACTGGAAGAAATCGCCGAACTGAAGGCGAAGCGCAATGCCCTGATCCTGGCGCACAACTACACGAAGCCGGAGATTCAGGACATCGCGGATTTCGTCGGCGACTCGCTGGAACTCTCCCGCAAGGCCGCCGAATGCACGGCCCCGGTGATCGTGTTCTGCGGCGTCCGCTTCATGGCGGAGACCGCGAAAATTCTGTCGCCGGGGGCCATTGTGCTGCATCCGAACCCGCTCTCCGGGTGTCCGATGGCCGACATGGCGGACCCGGACGCCGTCGCCGCATACCGGAAGGAGCACCCAAAGGCGCTGATCGTGGCGTATGTGAACACGACCGCCGCGACCAAGACCGAGGTCGATCTCTGCTGCACCAGCGGCAACGCGGAAAAGCTCATTTCCACGATCCCGACGGAACAGGAGATCCTGTTTCTCCCGGACGCCAACCTCGGCAGCAATATCGCATCCAGACTGAACCGGAAGATCGGCCTGTGGCCGGGCTGCTGTCCCACGCACAACAAGATCATGCCGGAGCACATTCAGGCCGCGAAGGAGAAACATCCCGGCGCGCTCGTGCTGGTGCATCCCGAATGCCGTCCCGCCGTGGTCAGCCTCGCGGACCGGGCGCTTTCCACCGGCGGCATGCTCAAGTTCGTGCGGGAATCCGACTGCCGCGAATTCATCATCGGCACGGAGTGCGGCATCCTGCACCGCATGAAAAAGGAAAACCCGGAAAAGGAATTCCATCCGCTCGAACCCGAGGTGCTCTGCCCCAATATGAAGCGGATCACGCTCGAGGACGTGCTGTTCGCCCTGCGCGACCTCGAACCCCGGATCGAGCTGGACGAAACCATGCGCCGCAGAGCGAAAAAGCCCATCGACCGCATGCTGGAGATCCTGCCGTGAAGATCGCCGTGGGACTCTCCGGCGGCGTCGATTCCTCGGTTGCGGCGGCTCTGCTCAGGGAACAGGGCCACGAGGTCATCGGCATCACCATGAAGCTCTGGCGCGAGGGGCGTTACAAGGGCGGCGACAGGGACGCGTGTTTCGGGCCCGGCGAGGCGGAGGACATCGCGAACGCGGAAGCCCTGTGCCGTCAGCTCGGGATCGAGTACCGCGTGTTCGACTGCGCGGACGAATACGAAAAGGTCGTGCTGGATTATTTCCGCTCGGAATACCTCGCCGGACGGACGCCGAATCCGTGCGTGCGGTGCAACGCCTTCATGAAGTTCGGCGTGCTGCCGCGGCTGGCACGAAAATCCGGCCTCGCTTTCGACAAGTTCGCGACGGGGCATTATGCCCGGCTCCACGAGGAGAACGGCGCGGTTCATCTGTTCCGCGGCGTGGACGAGAAGAAGGACCAGTCGTATTTCCTCTACAGGTTGAACCAGCCCCAGCTCAAACACCTGCTTTTCCCGCTCGGCGGCATGACGAAGCAGGAAGTCCGCGAGCTCGCCGCCAAATACGGTTTGAGCGTGAAGGATAAACCGGACAGCCAGGATTTCTACAGCGGCGACCATGCGGAACTTCTGAACACGCCGCCGCGCGAGGGCAATATCGTCGACACGGCTGGAAACGTGCTCGGCAAACACGACGGATTCTGGAATTTCACCATCGGCCAGCGGAAAGGGCTCGGCGTCGCGGCGAAACATCCGTTGTACGTGCTTGAAGTCAACCCATGCCGCAACGAAGTCGTGGTCGGCAGCGCCGACGACACGCTTCAACACGAGCTCAAACTCGTTGACTGCGCCTGGATCACGGGCGAACCGTCCGGCGGGGTGCAGGTGAAGGTGCGTTCAGCCTCGAGCCTGCGAAATGCTTTTTTTGAGGAAAACAAGCTCGTTTTCCCAGATGGCGTCACAGCCGCCGCGCCCGGCCAGTCGGCAGTCCTGTACCGCGACGACGAGGTCCTGGGCGGCGGGATCATAGAATCCGCGGAGTGACGGGAGGGAAACGCATGAATCCGCTGATCGGAAAAGCCCTGCTCAAGCCGTACAATCTCACGCACGGGGAGATCGTCTCCCTGCTGGCGCTGGAGGACACCGCCGAACTATTTGCCGCCGCCTACGAGCTCAAATGCCGTCACGTCGGCAAGGTCGTCTCCCTGCGCGGTCTGATCGAGTTCAGCAACCAGTGCTCGAAGAACTGTTATTACTGCGGCATCCGGCGCGGAAACACGCTCGTCAAACGGTATCATCTGAGCGAGGACGAGGTAGTCCGCATGGCGCGCTGGAGTTTCGAACAGGGCTACGGCTCCGTGGTCCTGCAATCCGGCGAACTCGAATCCGAGGCGAACACTGCATTCGTCGAACGCGTGCTGAAGCGCATCCGCGAATTCGGAGGCGACGAGTTCGGCGTTACACTCAGCCTGGGCGAACAGACCGAGGAGGTCTACCGCCGCTGGTTCGAGGCTGGAGCGCACCGTTATCTGCTGCGGATCGAGTCGTCAGTGCCCGCGCTCTACGCGTCCCTTCACCCCGCGGACCATTCCCACGCACGCCGGGCGGAGTGCCTGTGCGTCCTGAAAAAACTCGGCTATCAGACCGGGAGCGGCGTCATGTCAGGCTTGCCGGGGCAGACGCTCGACGACCTCGCGCACGACATCGAATTCTATCACGCGCTCGACCTCGACATGATCGGCATGGGCCCGTACATTCCTCACACGGAGACCCCGCTCGGAAAAGACATCGAATTCACCCCGGAATACGCGAAAAAACAGCTCGCGCTGGCGTTGAAGATGATCGCCGTCACGCGGCTGTATCTGCACGACGTGAATATCGCCGCGACCACCGCGCTGCAGGCGCTCGACGAACGCGGCCGCGAACAGGGGCTCCTCGCCGGAGCGAACGTGATGATGCCGAACGTGACCGACACGGAGTACCGCCGGAGCTACCGCCTCTACGAGAACAAGCCGTGCCTGGACGAGAATTCGGCGAAATGTCGGAACTGCCTTAAATGGCGCGTGCTCTCCATCGGCGAGACCATCAACTGGGGGCATCGCGGAGATTCGCCGCATTGCCATGCGAAACCATCAGAAAACTGAGCTCAAAACACCCTTTTTCAAGAAAATCTACCATTTTTGTTTGCTTTCTGCTTGACAAAGCGGGGATAATGTTGTATATTATTTTCGTTACCAATGGAACTCAGTTCCGTTTTTTTATTGAAACAATACATAACCATATTGGTTGTGATTAAACAGGAGCAGGTGCGACATGAAGTCAGGACAAACGGTATTTGACATGGTGGGAGGGACTCCTTTGCTGCGTCTGCCCTCGATCGGCCGCGAACTGAACGGCGTGGAGCTGTATGCGAAGGCGGAGTTTTTCAATCCGACCGGCTCCGTGAAGGACCGCGCGGCGAAAGCCATGATCATGGACGGAATCGCCCGCGGGCTCCTCACGCACGACAAGACGATCATCGACGCGACGAGCGGAAACACCGGGATCGCGTATGCGGCGCTCGGGACGGCTCTCGGGTACAAGGTCACGCTTTGCCTCCCCGCGAACGCGACCGAGGAACGCAAGAAACTGATGCGGCTCTACGGCGCGGAGATCATCGAAACCGACCCGCTGGAGAGTTCTGACGGCGCGTACAACGAGTGCAGACGGCTGGTCGCCGAGCATCCCGAGAAGTATTTCTACCCCGACCAGTACAACAACGACGCGAACTGGAAGGCGCATTTCGAAGGGACCGCGGCGGAGATCTGGGAGCAGACGGACCACCGCGTGACGCATTTCGTGGCGGGCACCGGCACCTCCGGGACGTTCATGGGCACGACCCGCGGGCTGAAGCATTTCAACCCGGCGATCAAATCCGTGCTGATGCAGCCGGATTCGCCGTTCCACGGCCTTGAGGGCATGAAGCACATGGAGTCGACAATCAAGCCCGGCATCTTCGACGAATCCATCGCGGACATCAAGCTGGAAGTCTCCACATACGAAGCCTACGCGATGACCCGCCGTCTGGTCCGCGAGGAAGCGGTGCTGGTCGGCATCAGTTCGGGCGCGAACGTCGCGGCCGCGCTGAAGCTGGCGGAGACCCTGCCGCCGGGCTCTGTCGTGGTCACGGTCCTCTGCGACAACGGGAACCGTTATCTTTCGGAAGAATTCTGGGAGGAGTGACCATGCTGAAACTGTCCAGACAGATCGAAACCGAAATCCGGCAGGCCGGAGCCGACGCGTATCCGAACGAATGCTGCGGCATCA
>JAEEGG010012991.1_pt1 | contig 17875 bp, 12 predicted proteins | sample 9134161 | NCBI WGS metagenome assembly JAEEGG01 (sample SAMN16246543, study PRJNA631951) | gut metagenome | biome: gut microbiome; feature: rumen; material: CR-attached | host: Bos | place: Iran: Karaj | collected 2018-10 | reverse complement strand
TGAGGTCAACAAGGCCGACAAGAAGATCTCCCTCGGCCTCCGCCAGAAGACCCGCAATCCGTGGGAAGTCCTCGCCGAGAAGTATCCTCCCGGAAGCCACATCAAGGGCAAGGTCCGCAATATGACCACCTACGGCGCGTTCGTCGAGATCGAAAACGACATCGACGGCATGATCCACGTCTCCGACATGTCCTGGACCCGCAAGATCAACCATCCGAACGAAGTCCTGAAGGTCGGCGAAGAAGTCGAAGCCGTCATCCTCGACATCGATCCGACCCAGCAGCGCATCTCCCTCGGCCTGAAGCAGACCGAGAACGATCCGTGGGCCAACATCGAGCAGAGCTACAAGATCGGCGATGTCGTGAAGGGCAAAGTGACGAAGGTCACCGCGTTCGGCGCCTTCATCGAGCTCTCCAACAAGATCGACGGTCTTGTTCACATCTCCCAGATCTCCCGCGACCATGTCGAAAAGGTCAAAGACAAACTCAATCTCGGCGACGAGATCGAAGCTGTCGTGATCAAGATCGACAAGGACGAACGCCGCATCGGCCTCAGCATCAAGGCCCTTGAGGAAGGCGCGATCACCGAGGAAGCCATCAAGGCCGCCGGCGACGAAGTCACCGCCGCCCTCAAGCCGGGCGAAGCTCTCGGCGACATGAGCACGATCTTCGGCAACGCTTTCGACAACCTCGACCAGAAGTAAGACTAATCGAAGTTTCGACATTGCTCTGTGCCCGAGCGTAGCCGGGCACTCCCGCAGTGGAGGCTTTGCTTCCGCCCCGCATGGGAACATATCCTGTGCGGGGCTTTTTCCTGCCTCCGTGCCGTCGCGAAGCACGGGACTGCACGACACACGCGGGGCTTTCTGATTTTTCAAAAAAAGCAGGGGAATCGGATTGCATTTTCCGTCGGGACGGGGTATGTTATGGAAAAGGGCAGGGAGTGTTCTGCCGGAATGAATTGAAAACGAGGGAGGGGAAGACCATGAAACGCTTTTTCATCAGCGGGATCGTGTCGTCGGTCGCGGCGGCGCTGATCGGGTGCGAGACCACGTCGGACATCGCGGCGGTGAAGGACTTCGAGCCGGAACGCTACATGGGAACATGGTACGAGATCGCGCGTCTGCCGCAGTATTTCGAACGCGACTTGGACGAAGTGACGGCTCAGTACACGCTCAAGGACGACGGGACGGTCAAGGTCCTGAACAGCGGAAAACGCAACGGCGAGGCGACGTCCGCAACGGGCAAAGCCCACCTCAAAGACCCGGACGCGAAACCGCTCGTCGGCGAACTCCGCGTGACGTTCTTCTGGCCGTTCTACGCCGACTACCGCATCATCGAGCTTGCGCCCGATTACAGTTATGCCGTCGTGACCGCCGGAAGCCGCGATTACTTCTGGGTGCTGTCGCGCAAACCTACGATGCCGAAGGACCAGCTCCACGGCATCCTGGACCGCGCGAAAGCATGGGGCTTCGACCTCGGCGAACTGGAATACCCGGCCCCGGTTCCCGATGGCAAATAATTTCATAAAACATCATTTTTGACCTCAAATCTCATAAAAATCGAAAAATGTTGAGAAATACGGTTGACTTTTGCGGAAACAGGGTGTAGATTAATAGCATTATGAAAACTTACGCAAACAAATCCTTCTTTTCGAGCTGGTGGCGCTGGCGTTGATTCCGCCAGAGCTGGATTGTTTGCATCTTAGAAACAAAATTGACCTCATGGCGGATCGATCGGAAGATTGACCCGCCTTTTTCTTTCAAGACCGCATCCGGACCTGGCTACCGGGATGCGGTTTTTCTTTTCCGAAACAAACTATATTACATAGCAATCACAAAATTCAAAACAAACACACAACAGGAGAAAACATGAAAGAAACAACGTTGGACGAATTCCGGGCGCTGGCGCAGCAGGGCGAGGTCGTGCCTGTCTGCCGCGAGATCCCGGGCGACATGGATACGCCGGTGTCCGTGCTGGAACGCTTCGTGCAGGACGACTACATCGCGCTGCTGGAAAGCGTGGAGGGCGGCGAAAACCTCGGACGGTATTCGTTCCTGGGCGTGAACCCGTACGGGCTCTTCACGGTCGAGGACGGCGTGCCCTACCTGGAAATGCACGGCGAACGCCGCGCGCTGTCGTTCGAGGGCAACCCGCTGAACGCGCTCCGCGGCATCATCGGCGGCAAAAAAGTCGCGCATGACCCGGAACTTCCTCCGCTGCCGGGCGGCGCGATTGGCTGTCTGAGCTATGAGGCGGCATGCCTCTTCGAGGAGCTTCCCGCGCCGAAGGGCGGCTTCGACGGCCCGGTCTGCGCATTCATGCTCACGAACGAGATCATCGCGTTCGACAACAAGCGTCACACGATCAAGGTGGTGGTGAACGTCGAGCCGGCGCATTTCTCCAACCTTGAAGAAGCATTTGAAAGCGCGAACCACCGCATCGCCGAGATCATCAGGAAGATCTGCCAGCGCCGACCCGCCCGCACCGAATACGTGTCCGACGCGCACGTGGAGCTGAAGCCGGAAATGACGCACGAGGCGTTCCTGGAGATGGTGAAGAAGGCGAAACGCTGCATCGTGGACGGCGAAGTGATCCAGGTCGTGCCGTCGCAGGCGTTCTCCGCGGAATCGGACATCCCGCCGTTCAGCATCTACCGCGCGCTGCGCCTCATCAATCCCTCGCCCTACATGTTCTACCTGAAGCTCGGCGCACAGCTCCTGATCGGTTCCTCGCCGGAAACGCTCGTGCGCCTCGAAAACGGCGTTTCGACGGTGCGCCCCATCGCCGGGACGCGTCCGCGCGGCGTCACCGCCGAGAAGGACGCGGCGCTGGAGAAGTCGCTCCTGGCTGACGAAAAGGAACGCGCCGAACACCTGATGCTGGTCGACCTAGGCCGCAACGACATCGGCCGCACCGCGAAGCCCGGCAGCGTGCTGGTGGCCGACTTCATGCACGTGGAACGCTTCTCGCACGTGATGCACCTGGTGAGCAGCGTGGAAGGCCAGCTCCGCGACGACTGCGACGCGTTCGACCTGGTCGCCTCGGCATTCCCCGCCGGCACGCTCACCGGAGCCCCGAAGATCCGCGCCATGGAGCTGATCCACGAGTTCGAGCCCGGCCCGCGCGGGTTCTACGGCGGCGCGGTCGGCTACTTCAGCGCGGACGGCAACATGGACCTCGCGATCACGATCCGCACGATCGAAGTGCGTGACGGCCGCATCAAGGTTCAGGCCGGATGCGGCATCGTGGCGGATTCCGTGCCGGAGATGGAGTATCAGGAAACCCTCAACAAGGCGCGCGCGCTGGTGAAAGCCGTGGAATTCGCGGAGAAAGGGCTCAAATCATGATCTTCATGCTTGACAATTACGACTCGTTCACGTACAATCTGGTCCACATGCTCACGAAGACCGGACAGCATATCGTCGTAAAACGCAACCGCGAGGTCACGCCCGCCGACGTGCTGGCGATGAATCCGCAGGCGATCCTGCTGTCGCCCGGCCCGGGACGCCCGGAGAACGCCGGCTGCATGATCGACCTGATCGCCGCGGCCGCGGGAAAAATCCCGATGCTGGGCGTCTGTCTGGGCCATCAGGCAATCGGCGCGCACTTCGGAGCGCAGGTGGTCCACGCGAAGACCATCATGCACGGCAAGACCTCGGCGATCCGCCACGACGGACAGGGGCTTTTCGAGGGGCTGCCGCAGGGATTCCTCGCGGTCCGCTACCACTCGCTTGCGCTGCTTGCGTCGAGCATCCCGGAGAGCATGGCCGTCACTGCGAAGACCGACGACGGCGAGATCATGGGCGTGCGGATTCGGCCCGAAGGCGGCGAGGTCGTCGAGGGCATCCAGTACCACCCGGAATCCATCATGAGCGAATTCGGACTGAAACAGATCAACAACTTTTTAAGAGAGGCGGGCGTCACATGCTGAACGATGCGTTGAAGAAAGTGGTCGGCGGAGGCTCGCTGACCGAAACCGAGAGCGCGGCCGTGGTCAACGCCATCGCCGAGGGCGAAAACAACGCGGCCGTGGCGGGCCTGCTCGCGGCGATGTCCATGCGCGGCGAGACCGTGCAGGAAATGACCGGAGCCGCGGATTTCCTGCGCGACCGCATGATCGCGGTGAACGCCGGCGAATGCTCCGACATCGTGGGCACAGGCGGCGACGGCGGCAAGTCGTTCAATATTTCCACGGCTGCGGCGCTGGTCGCGGCCGGGGCAGGGGTCCGCATGGCGAAGCACGGCAACCGGGCCGTCTCCGGCAAGTGCGGCGCGGCGGACGTGCTGGAAGAGCTCGGCGTCAAGCTGAACGAAGAGCCCGCGAAACTGGCGGCTTCGGTGCGGGACAACGGCATCGCGTTCCTCTTCGCCCGCAACCTGCACCCCGTGATGGCGAAAGTCGCGCCGCTCCGCCGCGACCTCGGCATCCGCACGATCTTCAATCTGGTCGGCCCGCTGTCGAATCCGGCGCGCGCCGAGCACATGGTCGTGGGCGTGTACCACGAACGCCTCGTGAGGCCTTTCGCGGAGGTCCTGCGGAATCTGGGCGTGAAGAGCGGTCTGGTGGTCCACAGCGCGGACGGCCTCGACGAGATTTCCAGTCTGGCCGTCACGCAGGCCGCCGTGCTCTCCGGCGACGGCATCCGCGAGATCACGCTCGACCCGGCGGAACTCCTGACCGATCCCGCGCTCCGCACCGGTTCGCTCGCGGGCGGCGATAAGACCGAAAACGCGCGCATCCTGCTGGACATCCTGAGCGGACGCGACCATACCGCCAAACGCGGCGCCGTGCTGCTGAACGCCGCCGCCATCTGCTGCGCCGCCGGGCTCGGCGACTCCGTCAAAGCGTGCATCCCGCTCGCGGCGCAGTCCATCGACTCGGGCGCGGCCATGGAAAAACTCGAAAGGCTGAAAGCGTGAACAACATCTTACAGGAAATCGTGGAGCGCAACCGGCCTGCGCTGGCGGAACGCAAACACGATCTGCCGTTGCCCGAGCTCGCCGCGCTGGCTGCCGATGCTCCGGTGCGTCCGAAGTTCGCCGAAGCGTTCCGGGGGCCGGGCATCCATGTGATCGCCGAGCTCAAGAAGGCGTCGCCGTCGAAGGGCCTGATCCGCGAGGATCTGGACGTGCCTGTGCTGGCGAAACAGCTCGAAGATGCCGGAGCGGCGGCGCTGTCCGTGCTGACCGAACCGTTCTATTTCAAGGGCGGGCTTGAGAACCTGAGAATGGCCGCGGCGACCGTTTCGCTCCCGCTCCTGCGGAAGGACTTCATCTTCGACCCGTACCAGATCGTCGAGGCGAAAGCAAACGGCGCATCGGCGGTGCTGCTGATCGTGGCGATGCTGGACGCGGACATGTTCAAACTTCTCCTGGATTCCGCGCACGAGCTCGGACTTGACGTGCTCGGGGAGGCCCACACGGAGGACGAACTCGAACTCGCCGCGACCGCCGATCTGTGCGGTGTGAACGCCCGCGACCTGAAGACGTTCTCCACCTCGCTGGAAGCGTCCGCCGGACTGATCGCCAAGCTCAAAGAATGCGGAAAACCCGTCATCGCTGAGAGCGCCGTCCGCACGCATGAAGACATCCTCATGCTGCATGACGCGGGCGCGTCGGGATTCCTGATCGGCGAAACGCTGATGCGCGCCGCCGAACCCGGCGCAAAACTGAAGGAGCTGCTGGCATGATCCTGAAGCTGTGCGGCATCACACGGCCGGAAGATATGGCCGCAGCGGCCCGGGCGGGCGCGGATTACGCGGGCATGGTCCTCGTACCCGGCACGCCCCGGTTCGTCCCGCGCGGACGCATCGCGGAACTGATGTCCGCAGCACCGTGCAAAAAGGTCTTCGTGGTGCGCGATATGCCGCTCGACGAGCTCAACGCCCTGATCGCGGAGTTCCGCCCGGACGTCATTCAGTTCCACGGCCACGAAACGCCGGAGTACGCTAAAAGCGTGACTGGATCGGAGGTCTGGAAGGCGTTCAACCTGAACTCGGAAGCCGTTCTGACCGAAGCGGAGGCGTTCCCCTGCGCGATGGTCGTGGCGGATTCGGGCGGAGGCACGGGGCGTCCCTGCCGCTGGGACCTTGCGGAAAAGCTCGCCCGCAAACGCCCGGTCATGCTCGCCGGCGGCATTACGCCGGAGAACGTCCGCGAGGCGGTCGCGCAGGTGCGGCCCGCCGGGATCGACGTTTCCAGCGGCGTGGAGTCCGCGCCGGGAATCAAAGACAGTCAACTTATCCAAACACTTGTTGAAAGGATCCATATATGAACACCCATTACGGCATCTACGGCGGCCAGTACGTCGCCGAGACCCTGACCGGGGCGCTCCGCGAACTGGAGGCCGCCTATTTCGAAGCGAAGAAGGACCCGGCGTTCCAGGCGGAACTGGACGACCTGATGCGCAACTACGTGGGGCGCGAATCGCCGCTGTATTTCGCGAAACGCCTCACGGAGCATTGCGGCGGGGCGGACATCTACCTCAAACGCGAGGACCTGAACCACACCGGCGCGCATAAGATCAACAACACCATCGGGCAGGCCCTGCTCGCCCGCCGCATGGGCAAAAAACGCCTGATCGCGGAGACCGGAGCCGGGATGCACGGCGTGGCGACCGCGACCGTCGCCGCGCTCTTCGGCATGGAGTGCGAAGTCTTCATGGGCGAAGTGGACGTGGCGCGTCAGGCCCCGAACGTGGAGCGCATGCACGCGCTGGGCGCGAAGGTGCGTTCCATCAAGGAAGGTTCCCGCACGCTGAAGGACGCCATGAACGCCGCACTGCGCGAGTGGACCGCCACCAGCAGGGAGACGTTCTACCTGATCGGCACGGCCGCCGGACCGTATCCATACCCGATGATCGTGAAGGATTTCCAGTCGGTCATCGGACGCGAGACGCGGAAACAGTGCCTTGAACGCTGCGGACGGCTCCCGGACGAGGTCGTGGCATGCGTCGGCGGCGGCAGCAACGCCATCGGCATGTTCGCCGGATTCCTCGACGATCCGGCCGTGAAGCTGGTCGGCGCGGAAGCGGGCGGCCTCGGCATCGCATCCGGCAAGCACGCCGCGAGCATCAACGGCGGCCGCGTGGGCATCCTGCACGGCATGAAGGCGTACTTCCTTCAGGACAAGAACGGCCAGATGCTGGACACCCATTCGGTCTCCGCGGGTCTGGACTACTCCGGCGTCGGCCCGGAACACTGCTTCCTCGCCGACACGAAACGCGCCCGCTACACCGTCGTGACCGACGAGGAAGCCGTGGCGGCGTTCGACCTGCTCTGCCGTCTGGAGGGCATCATCCCCGCGCTGGAAAGCTCGCACGCCGTGGCGCAGGCGGTGAAGGACGCGGCGGAACTCGGACGCGGCAGGATCATCGTCGTGAACCTCTCCGGCCGCGGCGACAAGGACATGGACAACATCAGAACCTACAAGGTGAATCATGGACAGACTTTCTAATATCTTCGCTTCGAAAAAGCCGCTCGTCGTCTTCACGACCGCGGGCTATCCCGACCCGGAAACGAGCGAAAAAGGCATCGCGGCCGCCATCGAAAACGGCGCGGACGTGATCGAACTCGGCGTGCCGTTCTCCGACCCGATGGCGGACGGCCCGGTCATCGCCGCCGCTTCGCAGAAGACCGCCGATTCCGGCTACAGCATCAACGACGTGCTCGCGCTCGCCGGACGCATCCGCGAACGCTTCCCGGATGTCGGCATCATCCTCTTCAGCTACATGAACCCGATGCTCCACTACGGCTACGACGCGCTCTGCGCCGAACTCGCCCGCATCGGCGTGGACGGCGTCCTGCCCGTCGACCTGCCGCTGGAGGAACGCGACGAACTGCTTGAACCGTGCAGAAAAAACGGCCTGCATATGATCCCGCTGGTGTCGCCTCTGACCCCGCTCGACCGCGTGCGGAAGATCGTAGATGGCATGAGCGGATTCGTGTACTACATCAACGTGGCGGGCGTGACCGGGGCGCGGCACGGGCTCCCGTCCGACTATCCGCAGCTCGTCGCCGCCGTGAAATCCGTGACTTCGCTTCCGGTCGCCTCCGGGTTCGGCATCGCGGACGCCGAAACGGCGGCCGAAGCGGCGCGCCATGCCGACGGCGTGATCTCCGGCTCCGGGTTCGTGAAGGCGCTCGGCGAAAGCGTGGAGAAGGCCGCGGCGTTCGTGAAAGCGCTCGCGGACGGCGTCGCCTCCGAAAAACAGTGAACAGAGAATCGGGGCAGGGGGCCGGGCATCGTTTCTCCGGCCTCCCTCTCTCCGGCCTGGGATGTCTTCGTTTCAATCGCGGAGACATCCTTCTTTTTTCTTGATATTCGCGGAAACGGCAGTATATTTATGGGAAAAAATGAACGCAGAAAACCGGAGATGACAAATTGGTAAAAACGAATTTCCCGAACAGGCGGAACGGATCGAACCGGGGCGGACGCCGCAATACGATGTCGGATTTCGAGAGAGATACCCTGGTCGAACGAAACGACGGCAGATTCCGGCGTTCGGCCGCCGAACTGGTCGCCGACTTCTGGCCGCTGGCGATCGTTCCGGCGCTGGTCGTGACGCTATGCCTGTGGCATTTGTTTGACGTTCAGGAGGGCATCCTGTGGCGCGCCGCCATATTTGCCGGGATCGTCACGGCGTTTGTGCTGAACAGCCTGTTCACGATCTGGTTCTACAAAACGGATAAACGGCAGGCGGAACGGCAGCTCCGGCGGATTCCGGAGTTCAGCCTGCGTTTCTGGGAGCTCTTCTGCGGATGGCCGGGCGCGCTGTACGCCCAGAAGAAATACCATCACAAATGGAAGAAGACGTCGTACATGGTCGTCTTCTGGCTGTATGTGATCCTGAACGTGGCGGTCGTGCTCGGAGTTGCTTTCCCGGAGCTTTCCCTTCCCGTCCTGCGGTACGCGAACGAGGCGCTGAAGAGCCTGTTCGGCAAGGGCTGAGTTTCAGATCCTGCCGGATTCCTGAAGCGCGGCGAGCGCGTATTCCAGATACTGCCGCGCCTTTGCCGTGAGGGTGTTCAGCCCGAACAGCCGGATCGTCTCGCGGAACAGCACGTCCTTTTCGCAGGAAGCGAAGTCGAACAGCACTTCGCACATGGCATTCGCAAGTTCCTCGGGCGGGATCTCGTCAATGGCGCGCCTGCTCTCCTTGTCCGTGCCGACACGGTAGTCGAAATACTCCGCGGGGGCGACGCCGTCCGGCCAGAAGACCGTTTCATCGGCGCGGCGGGTCGTCACGGCTTTCGCGGGGAGACATTCCTTCAGGACGGCGGCGATGTTGCCGCCCGCGCGGGCGAACCCCCAGGCTTTCGTGATGCGTTTTTTCAGCAGTCTTTCGTAGATCGGGCCCTCGGTCCGGATGACATCCAGGATTTGGGCGCGGATAAAGCCGCGTGTCTCCGGCAAATGGAAGGAATCCGGGTTGAGCGGCGAATCGTTCTTCCAGCAGACGTAATCCCGGCGGTGCTGCGGACCGGACGCGGCTTTTTCTTCCTCATTTTCAGGTTCGGAAGATGGTGTGCTGTTCTGTTCCGGTTCCGCTGCATCTTCTTCCGGTTCGTCCTGCGGCGGTTCGGGTTCCGGGTCCGGGTCGTGCGGAGCGTTCTTGAGCTCGTCGAGATAGCGGAGCAGGTCCTGTTCCGCGTGCCTGCGGGCGAATGCCCAGTCCACGCTCCATGCGCGGTACGTGTGCCAGCCGAGCGACTGAAGCACGGACGGGCGGAGATGTTCGCGGTCGCGCGTGGTGCGCTGGGCGGCGTAGGAGGAGCCGTCGCACTCGATGGCGAGCAGGAAGTCTTCGGGCTTGTCCGGGTTGCGGACGGCGAGGTCGATGCGGTATTCGGAGCTGCCGAAATTGCGTTCGGATTCATAGCCGTTTCCGGCGAGGAAGCGGGCGACAGCTTCCGCCTGTCCATCCAATGACTTGGTTTGAGTCTCGTCAAACATACTCTCTTCAGAATGATTCTTGCTTTGGATATGAGTGCCATTTTCGGCGTAATCCAGAAATTGCTTCAGGTGTGCCGCGCCGACTGCGCTTGTTCGTGCGAGATCGATCTGGTTCGCGTGGATGCTGGAGAATACCACGACCTGTTCCCTGGCACGCGTGATCGCCACGTTCAGACGGCGTTCGCCGCCCTGCCGGTTCAGCGGGCCGAAGTTCATAGTAAATTTGCCTTCAGAGTCCGGGGCATAGCCGATGGAGAACAGAATCACGTCACGCTCGTCGCCCTGCACGTTTTCGAGGTTCTTCACGAAGAGCGGTTCCGTGCTCTTGTCGCTGAAATACGATTCAAGATTGGGATGATTCACTCGTTCTTCTTCGAGAAGGTTTTCTATATAGTCCTTTTGCGCCTGGCTGAACGTCACGATGCCGATGGAACGTTTCCTGCGCGAGTGTTCCAGCCGGTCGAACACGTATTTTACAATAGTTTCCGCTTCCTTGTGATTAGTCCGAGAGGATTTGCGAGCATAGATTCCGTTTTTGACAAATTTGAAACGAACACCGAAACTCTCAGATGTGTTTGCCGAGGGGAAAGTGATCAAGCGGTCCTTATAGTAGTGATGGTTACTGAACGCGATCAGGGATTCGTGTCGGCTACGGTAATGCCAGTTGAGGTAGGTGTCATACATGTTTGCAGCGATGCATTCATCCAGAATGCTTTCCACATCTGAAGCATCATCTATCACGTCATCATCGGCATCGTCGGTTTCCTGTTTTTGGAAGAAATTGGTCGGAGGCATTTGTTTTTCATCGCCGACCACGATCAGCTGTTTGCCGCGGGCGATCACGCCGATGGCGTCCCAGACGGGAATCTGCGAGGCTTCGTCGAACACGATCAGGTCGAACGGCGCGGCGTCGGGCGGGAGATACTGCGCCACGGAAAGCGGGCTCATCAGGAAACACGGCTTCAGAATCGGCGCGAGCGTGGGAATCTGTTCGAGGAGCTGGCGGACAGGCTTGTGTCGCGCTTGCTTCACACATTCCCGTTTTAGAATGCCAAGCTCGATTCCGTCAGGGCAGGGGCCGGACCGGCGGCGCGGCAGCGAGGCCGCGAGCTTCGCGAAGACGATCTTCCGGGCGAGCGCCGTATATTTGTCGTCCAGCTCGGAGAACTTGCGGATGCGGTCGTTGTGCGTGGCTCCGTCGAACTGGCTTAGGACAGGGGACGCGGTCAGTATCTGATTGAGCATGACCGAGGCGAAGAGATCGCCGCAGAAGGTCGCGAACGCATCCGGGGCGAGTCTGCCGACTTCGAGCGCGGCGGCGAGTTTCGACATGCCGAATCCGGCGGCGTCCTTCTTCAGCACGAAATAGCGCAGCGCGGAGTGCAGGTCGGAAATGCAGTCGATGACCGCCTGTACGGAGTCGCGGAGGTTGTTCAAATCGTCCATCGCGGCGGCGGCTTCGGAATGCGCGGCGAACGCATCCAGCGCCGTTTTGAATTCCGCCGCGGCGACCTGAAGCGCCTTGATCTTTGCACAGGCATCCGTTCCGGCGGCGAAATGACGTGTCGCCTCGGGCAGGACGGACCGGAGTTTTTCGAACAGCGCGTCGTTCCCGGCGAATGCCGAGGCGACGGTCATGATCTTCTCCGCGTCGGCAAGCATGAGTTCGACGGCGTTCCAGTCGGGCATGCCGCCGTTCCAGTACGCCCCAAGGCGGTCTTCCGCCTGTTTTCTGCCGGATTCCAGCGTCTTCAGCAGGCCGTTGTATTCCTTTGCATCGGGGAGAATCGACTTCAGTTCGGACATCGTGAGCTTCGCGCCGCCGGCCTTCTTCAGCCCGGAAAGCTCTTTCAGCAGGGAGTTGTTTTTGAAGAACCGGACCAGGAAGAACGCCTGTTCGTTCGCGTCGATGCGCACCCTGATGCCGTCGAAATCGTATTGCGGGAAGACGTCCGTCCGGTACGCGGAGAGTTTGCCCTCCAGTTCGGCGCGGCGGCGGTCGTCGCGGAGATAGTCCTTCAGGAAACCGATCCGCGCGGCATAATCGGCGCAGACCAGCCCGGCGGGGATGTTCGAAGAGGACGTGAGAAGCCCGGCGAGTTCGGCGGTTTTCGCGATGGCGGGGATGTTCGCGGACTCCGGCGGCATGTTGAGCACCGGGGCGACCTCCGCAAAAGCCGTTTGCAGGCGTTCCGACGAGGCGGCAAGCCCCTGCGCGGACTTCAGAATGTTATTTTCCTGAATGGGCGTCCACGGGGCCGGATTCAGGATGCGGTGGGCGTTCAGTGCGTCCGGCGTCGTGCCCCGGAACGCGATGGCGAGATCGGACGCGAGGCGTTCGGCGGTCTCGCGGTCCTCGCGCGTCTGCGTCAGGAAATCGGTCTCCGGCGCGAGCGCGGGATCGGGCGCCTCCGCGAGCGGGAGCGTCCGCGCGAAGCAGTCGTAGGCGGAGAGTCCGTTCGGGTACACCTTGTGGAGCTCGCGCACGTAGCGGTTCAGCTCCTCGCGCGTCTGCTCCATGGACGCGATGACGGTCTCCCATTCACCGGGCGAGGTACAATCTGGAACTTGAAGTGCCTCGTCGAATTGTTTTAAAACATCTTTTTTCCCGGCCTTGTTGGAGTGGAGTTCGAGGCAGAAGGGTTTCAGGCCGATCTTCGTGAGACGGTTGTGGACCACGTCGAGCGCGGCTTTCTTCTCGGAGACGAAGAGCACGCGGCGGCCGAGCGCCAAATTGTGCGCGATGATGTTCGTGATGGTCTGCGATTTGCCGGTGCCGGGCGGTCCGTGCAGGACGAAGCTCTTGCCCATGCCGGAGTAGATCACGGCGGTCAGCTGCGAGGAGTCGGCGCTCATGGGGCAGCAGAGGCTTTTCAGGTCCAGATGTTGTGCGATGTCCTCCGGCGGGAAGACTTCGATCCCGTCGTCGAAGAAGCCTCCGCCCTCGATCAGATGGTTCACAAGCGCGTTCTTCCGCAAATCGTTCTGACGAACTCTCAAGTCGTTCCACATGATGAACTTGCCGAACGAAAACAGCCCGATGCAGGCCTCTTCCCGGACTTCCAGTCCTTTCATGTCTTTTATAGTCTGCCTGATTGTCTGAATAATACGAGTAACATCTACGCCAGAGTCGTCGACAGGGAGCGGATCAAGGCCGGGAATCGTGAGTTGGAACTGCGTGCGGAGGAGTTCCAGCAGTGTTTCGTTGATCATGGTGTCCTCGTCGAGGCGGGAAATGTGGAATCCCTCTGCGACGGATTTGCGCTTGAGCTGGATCGGGATCAGCAGGATGGGCGCGAGATAGGATTTTGCATCGCGTTCAGACATCTTCCATTCGAGGAATCCGGTCGCGAGGAACAGCGTGTTCACGCCGCCTTCCTCCAGGTCGGATTTGCTCTGGCGGTAGACGGCTACGAGACGTTTGTTTAGTTCTTGCGGCGGGAGCAAAGCATGCAGATTTTTCTGCATGAATTCACTTTTAATATATTTCGCGTTGTTTTTTTTGTTTTTGAGTAGTTCCAAATCATGGAAGAGGTCTTTCCCATCAAGAATATCTTGTTGTGGCAGAATCAAAAAAGAATCATTGTCGGCTATTCCATCTTCTAATTTGGAGATATCAGCACATGCAATCGGAATAACCTGTTTTGTGTCGCGGACATTTAACAAACGGTTCCGCAAGGAGAGATCGAGCAATTTCTGCGTCCAGCGACGGACTCTTTCTGGTTGCGGGTCTGTTTTTTCATCATTAAATGGAATATCTACATATTCCCGGAGTGGCCGAAGATGTTCCGGGCTGAGTTCATCCACATCGTTTTCAACCGGTGCAAGCTCCACTCCATTTATACTGTGTTTTAGAGGTATTGGGCGGATTCCATTATGACGGGCACAGCAAATGTCAATAGCGCATTCGAACTCGTTGTCGAGGTTAAGATGCTTTTTACATGCCGTATCTACCGCATTGGTGAAAGTGATATTATTGCCAGTGGATGTCGTTTCCAGAACCAGAAATTCGCCAAGGTCCACGAGCTTGCGGATCGCCTGCAGGTCGTCCATCGGGATGTCGGGGAAATACCGGTCGACCAGGTGGCAGCCGATGTAGGCGTGCCCGGTCTGGATCATGATGACCGGATGCAGACCGCACTGCTCCAGCACGGACGCGAACAGGACCGAGGTGTCGAGGCAGGTGCCGAGCTTGTACTGGTAGATGTTGTCGGCGAAGCGGATCTTCTGGCCGGGCGTCCCGATCGACGACGGCGGCAGCGCGTAATGGATGCCCCAGGAATGCACTGCGCGGTAGACGGCGGCGCAGATCTCGTACACACGCTTGCGGTCGTTGGAGCGGTAGCCGTCGAGGGAGGCGTCGCCGGTGGCCTTGCGGAGTTCTTCGGACGCGCGCGCCTGAAGCTCGGAGATCACGTCCATGTTCGGCGTCACGAACGCCGCGAGAAGCTCCGGCATGACGCTGAGTCCGGTCCACTGGTCGGCGGCGAACGCCGTGACGTCGTATTCCTGCTCGCAGAGCGTCCGGCCGTCCTGTTCGACCGTGAGTTTCAGCTTGCCCTTGACGGCTTCGGAGATCGACGCCAGGAAATCGAAATCGAGTTCGATCCCGAGGTCGTGAAGCGCCAGCGTTTCGCCGGGAGCGAGCTCTTCCGCGCGGACCGTCTTCTGCCGGATCATTTCCGGGGACGATGTGAACGTGCAGGTCACGCCCGACAGCGGCCGGCCGGACAGGTTCGTCAGCTTCAGTTCCTGCACCGCCGGGATGCCGTTCTGCTGGAATGCGAGGTTGAAGAAGGGCGCGAAGGAAAGCTCCGCCTTGATTTGCGGAGCCGGATCCGGGGGGATGGAAACGCTTTCTATCATGGCTGCCTGTCAGGTTGCGGGAGGTTGGATCTGAAACATTATGGGCGGAGTGCGGACAAGGAAAAAAGCGGACGGTAAACCGGATTCATCGCGTCTTTTTCCGGCGGGATGAAATCCGTTATCTGGAGCCGGGGCCGTTTTTCTTCGTTTTCGAAGCCGGGGCGGACGCGGCCACGGGAGCCGGGGGAAGCGGCTTCACCTTCGCTTCCGCCGTCTCCGCCGCCGGGGCCGAGGGTTCGGACGGGGCGTCGTCCTTCGAAAGATACCGTCTGGCGCCGCGCGGGTTCAGCGGATTGATGGCGCTGGGCGGATAGCCGAGCTTCTGGTGGAACTGCTTGGAGAAGAAGAACTGGTCCTTGTAGCCGAGGTTGAACGCGGTTTCCTTCACGCTCACGCCGCGCATGAGCATGTTCACGGCCTCCTCCATGCGGCACTGGATCTGGTATTCGCCGATGTTGTGCCCCATCACGCGCATGAAATGCTGGCGCAGGGACGGGTAGCTGAGCGGCAGGTCCTTCAGCAGTTCGGGCAGGGAGCGGTTGTCCGTGAGGTTTTCGAGGATGATCTTCTTGATCTCGGACGTGATGCGGTCGGAGAAGTCCTCGCGGCGGCTCTTCAGGAGCTTGGTGATGAGGGAGAACATCTCCAGCGGGATCTTCGACTGGTTCGTCTCGTTGTTCATGAACGAAATGAAGTCGAAGCACTCGTTGAGCAGCGAGAGCGACAGGTCGATGTCGCGCACCGGGGTCTGCGTGTTGATGCAGAACACGTGCTTGCACATGGACCAGATCCATTTGTCGTCCTGACCGGGCATGTTCTTCAGCTTCAGGTAGCCCTCGCGCTTCTCGTCGAGCTCCATGTGGTCGTGGGGCGGGTGTCCGCCGTAGTCCGCGGCGTCGTCGCTCATGAAATGGCACGACATGTAGAACTCGAGCCAGCGGCTGTTTTCCTCGATGAACGTGGAGTGTTTCCGGTGGGGGATGCGGAAGAAGAGCTTGCCGGGCATCAGCGGGTATTCCGTGCCGTCCTGGTCGACGTATGTGCCGCGGCCACGGAGCAGCACGGAGACGGAGAAGAGCGGGAAGGAACCGCCGTTCCAGTCGATGGAAGTGTTTTCTTTTTTCAGGATCCCGGTGGAAAAGACGTCGCGGCCGATGGTGCGGAAGATGCCGCTGTATTCCCTGTCGAATTTTTTCGGAAGTTCAAACATGTCGGTCTGTGTGTGCTGGTTTCTGCGGGACGGCCTCTTCCTGAAAAACGCTTCCGGGCGGCCGTTCCTCTACTTTTCCAAATACAATACATTGTTTCCGGGGAATGTCAAGCAGCAGCGGGACGAAAATGCGGAAAAAATCAACGATAAAATAACAAAAAATACATTATTCGGACTTTTTAACAGCGGGAAACGGGCGTTTCAATGTATTATTTGCCGGAACCGGAGCGCGGACCGCGACGGGTTTTCCCGTCGGACCGGCTGTCGCGGGCGTTCTTTCCGCGTCTGGCGGCTTTCTTCGCGGCGCGGTTGGACTTGAAAGGCGAAGCGTTGTTCTTCTTCGTTCCCTGTGCTTTGCCGCGGGCGTTCCTGCCGTCGCGGCCGAGCGGATGCGGCTTCTTCTTCGTCTTCTCCAGCAGGACCATCGTTTCGACGTTGGGCGAGCCGGGGAACATGTCGAAGACGCGGACAGCCGAGGGGGAATAGCCGTTGTGTTTCCATGCCGCGAGCGTGCGCGGGACCTCGTCGGCGGAACAGAAGACGTTCAGGACGCGCGCCGGGGAACGTTTCGCGATGGCGGCGATCACGTTCGGACGCACGCCGCTCCGGGGCGGGTCGAGGATGAAGAGCTCGCCTTCTGGCTGTTCCCCGTCCGCGCCGTAGAGTTCGGCGGGGCAGGGCGGGAGCTTGTTCTCGATGGCGGACGGCGTGACTGCCGAGGCGACGAATTCGATGTCGGCGTCCGGGCGGTTGTGAGTGGCGTTGCCGGACGCGGCATGGATGGCGGGGCCGTTGAAGTCCATGCCGATCGTGCGTTTCGGGGCGTCGCCAAGCGCGACGGCGAAGAGTCCGTAGCCGGAGAAGAGGTCGATGAGCGTGGATTCCGGGCCGGGCTTCAGAAGCTTTTTCGCCTCGGCGACAAACTTGTCGAGGATGGATTCGTTGACCTGGGAGAACGCGGACGGCGGGTAAAGGAACTTGCAGCCCGCGACCGTGAGGTCGAGATATTCGGAGCCGAAAAGTTTTTTGAACGGATGCGCCCCGGCGGAACGCGACTCAAGGTAGAATTCCGAACGGGTCTCGTCCAGGAACGTGAACATCGCGGCGACCTGCGGGAGTTCGGCGCGGACGCGGTCCGCCAGCAGCTTGACCTTGTGCATGACGGCGGCGTCGAGGTGGAAGAAGTTCAGGATGAGCGTCAGCTTGTCCGACCCGCCGCGGACCACGATGAAGTTCAGGCTGCGTCCGACGGTCCGGTACGCGGGCGAAACGAGCGCCTTTCTGAGCCAGCTGTAGACGTTGTTGTGGGACTCGGGTTCCAGCGTGGAACGCAGCGTTTCCTCGCGTTCCGCGCCGTAGCCCATGCAGAACCGGAGCACGCCGCCGCGCGACACGTACACGCGGCGCTTGGAGGTCGCGCGGTAGCCGCGGGGCAGGGGCGACGGGATGATCTGCCGGACCAGCTGCGCCGGGAGTCCGTGGACCTGCCAGAACGAGCGGACGGCGTCGGCCTTCACGCGGCATTCGTCGGCGTAGTCGAGCGGGGCGAGGATTTCGTGAGGATGCTCCGCGTCGAGCTTGTCTTCCAGCTGCGCGTTGGAGACGGCGAGCGCGACGGCGTGCTGGAACAGGAATTCCGAAGCGCCGCCGGACGCTTCCTGCGTTTTCGGCGCGGTTTCCCTGCGTGCGGGGAAGGAGCGTTTGTCGTCCGGGGCGGATTTGGAAGCGCCGCGGGCGGGGCGGCGCGGTCTGGAAAAAGCCATGGGGTCAGGTTTCCTCAAGTTTGGCGTTCACGGAGAGCGAAATGAGTTTTTCGAGGAGGTTTTCGTAGCCGCGGAAGATC
>JAEEGG010012990.1_pt1 | contig 17877 bp, 12 predicted proteins | sample 9134161 | NCBI WGS metagenome assembly JAEEGG01 (sample SAMN16246543, study PRJNA631951) | gut metagenome | biome: gut microbiome; feature: rumen; material: CR-attached | host: Bos | place: Iran: Karaj | collected 2018-10 | reverse complement strand
AGGGGATGCCGGCATCCTGGACTTCCTTCAGCACGTCGTCCCAGCCAGCTTCCTGGATGGGGTCGATCACGATGTAGTCAAAGTCCTTGTTCACGAATTCGCGAACCTTGGCCAGCTGCAGGGCGTGGTCGTTGTCGCAGTCGATCAGTTCCAGTTCAAAGCCGGCTTCCTTGGTGAACACGTCGAAGTAGTTCTGGGTGTTGGCCATACGCCAGTCAGACTCGTGGCCGACCTGCACGTAGCCGATCTTGAGCAGTTCGTCCGCATGCGCGGTAACGAACAGGCAGCTTACCATGACCAGAGCGAGAACCAGAGCAAGAATCTTTTTCATGTCTTTTTCCTCCCAAAAGTTTTTATCTGCGGGCACTTTTGCCAGCGCTTTACCCATATTATACGTTCCGGCGGATGGGAAGGAAAGAGATATGCTTGTTTCATCAGTGCAATTTGTTTTTCCTTTTCACGGAAAAAACGAACATTCCTGCATTTTGGTCGATTGTCTTTTGGTTATCAGTTGATTTTGTTCTGGCTGTCAGTCTTCCGGCTTGTCCCCGTCCGGTCTGGCGCAGCCTGTGCGGAATTCGCTGGGGGTAACGCCGGAGCACTTCTTGAAAAGGTAGCTGAAATAGTGCGGGTCGTTATAGCCCACGGCATAGGCGATTTCCGAGGAGCGCATGGAGGTGCTGAACAGCAGCTCCCGGGCCTTGGCCATGCGAAGATCGATCAGGTATTTGGTGAAGGTCATGCCGGTAGTCTGGGAAAAGAGGGTGGAAAAATGGCTGCTGGACATGGCCACGTGATCCACCACGTCCTGGAAGGTCAGGTTGGGATTGGTGAAATTGTTTTCCAGATACCGGCGGGCCTTGTTCACCGCCGGATTGCCCTTTACGCTGCCGTTGGATTCACGGAATTTGATGGCCCGGTGCATGATCGCCAGCGCCCGGGAAATATAGCCCTCCAGATCGTCCAGCCCGGCGGAGGAACGGTCCAGCCAGCTGGGGTCCAGCACCTTCTGCGGATCGCCGCCCGCCTCCTGAATGATGCGGAAGGCGGTCATGAGCACTTCGGAGCGCAGATAGCTGCCGTCCAGGGGGATGCAGGCGTTCACCGCTTTGAGGGAATCCACGTAATCCATGATCTGCTCTTTGAAATCCCCCAGGTCGGCATACTTCATGCGGTCATAGAGGGACTGGTGCTCCATGGCCTTTTCCGCGTGGCGGGGGGCTTCCCGCACGTCCCGCGCGCCGATGATGCGGCGCATCTGCGGGGGCTGGCGGGTGTTTTCGGATACGTGCCGGGTATGGCGGGCGGATTTATAGGACGAAGAAATATCACAGAAGTTGGTCACCGTTTCCCCGATGGCGGCCCGAACGTCGTCGTAGCCCGCCCGGTCCAATTCGTCCAGGGCGGAACGGGCGAAGGAGTAAGCGCGCTCCTCGATGTCCTTTTCGCTGTCGCCCAGCACCAGGGCGTTGAGGAAACCCTCGCCGCTGCTCAAAAATACGGAATCGCAGCAGCGCTCCATCAGCTTCATCAGGCTGGCGTGCATATCGGTATAATCCGGGTCGCCGCTGGTGGCGCGGAACTCGATCACCGCATAGTAGGAGGAAAGCAGGTTGATGCCGAAGGAACGCATCTGGGTGCAGATTTTCCTTCCTTCCGTTTCGCTTACGCCGTTCATGATGACGTTGCTGATGATCTGTTCCTGCACCAGCATTTTTCCGTTGCGCATCTGCTGGCGCAGCTTTTCCAGGTCCTGGCGCTCCATCTGCTCTTTTTCGATGGATTTGACCAGCCGGGACAGCACGCTTTTCAGCTCGTCCGAGGAAATGGGCTTGAGCAGATATTCCTGCACGCCCAGGGAAATGGCCTGCTTGGCGTAGTCAAAGCTGTCGAAGCCGGACAGGATCACGATCTGGATCCAGGGCATCACCCGCCGTACCTCCCGGCACAGGGCGATACCGTCCAAAAAGGGCATGCGGATATCCGTGATGAGGATATCGGGCTTTTCATCGCGGATCATGGGCAGGGCGATTTCCCCGTCCGGCGCTTCGCCCACCAGCTGAAAGCCGTTGGCCTCCCAGTCGATGTTGTTGCGCAGTCCTTCCCGGATCACGATTTCGTCGTCCACTACGAAAACCTTATACATGTTTCTTCCCTTCCATTCCGGCGGGCACCCGGAAGCTGATCCTGGTGCCGTCCGCATCGCTTTCGATTTGCAGGCCCTCCTGCTGCGAATAGTAGAGACGGATACGCATGTCCACGTTTTTCAGCCCGAAGCCGCTGCCCGTGCTGCTGTCCATCTGCACGTTTTCCTGGCGCAGGGCGCGGCGGATTTCCTCCAGGCGCTCGGGGGACATGCCGGTGCCCGTATCCTGCACGCAGAAATACAGGTAGTCGCCCGCCCGCTTGCCCGTGATGGTGATTTTCCCGCCGCCGCGCTTGAGCTTGATGCCGTGATAGATGGCGTTTTCCGCCAGCGGCTGCAAAAGCAGCTTGGGCACGATTTCGGTGTCGATCTCCGGGTCCAGCTCGATGCTGTACGAAAGGATGTCCCGATAGCGCACCTTCTGGATGGACAGATAGCCTTCCAGATGGCGCCGCTCCTGGGCCACGGTGATCCATTCCTCGCCCGCGCTCAGGGAAATGCGGAAAAAGTCGCTGAGCGCGCGGGTGATGTGGATGACCTCTTCGGTGTTTTTCGCTTCCGCCTGCCACATGATGGCATCCAGGGTGTTATAGAGGAAATGCGGGTTGATCTGGGCTTGCAGCATGCGCAGCTCGGCCCGTTTCAGGTTTTCCTGCTCCTGCTTGTTCTGCGCCATCAGGCCGCTCAGGCGCACGGCCATAGTGTTCAGGCTTTGGGTCAGGGGCATGAGCTCCCTGGTTTGCATATCCGGGGCGCGTGTAGTAAGCTCGCCGTCGGCAATCTGTCCCGCGAACCGTTCCAGCTGCTGAATCTGCCCCTCGATGAACCCCGACAGGTGACGGTTGAGCTGAATGAAAACGTGAATCATCACGCTCCACAGGAAAATTTCCAGCAGCCAGCACACCACGAACATGATCCGGGCCCGCCGGTTTTCCTCCGCCTCCCGGGCGATGCGCTTGGCGATGTATTCCTCCACCAGATCCCGCCCCAAGCTGCACACGTTGCGCAATTCGCCCAGCAGGCCCTGGCTTTCGTCGATGCTGACGTTGTTCATAATATTGGCTTCGATGCGGGCCACATACTGGCGCATGGTTTCCAGGGTGCGCCGCACCACCAGCAGTTCCGTATCCTCCGGCGCGTCGCTGCTGCTGGTCAGCTTTTCTTCCACCGAGTCGATCATGGCGCGGGCCTGGCATTCCTCCACCGTTTTCCGGCCGGCGATCACTTCCCACACCTCGTTGGGAATATCGTCGTAGATGAAGGGCTTCAGGGCGATCACCGATTCGATTTCGACCACGAAATCCTCGTACCGTTTTTCAAACAGAAAGGTGAACGCAAGATTGATCATCATAAAAACCAGCAGAGCCGTCGTAAAAAAACGACCGCTGCCGTTCACCATGGAAATGATGCTGTTCCGTTTGTTCAGCGCAATGATCCTTTCCACTGTCAGTACCCCCTCGGGGCGAGCTGGGACAAATCGTCAAATTCAGTAAACGCCCGCTCGGAAGAATAAATTTCCCGTTCCACCGGTTTGCCGTCCACAAGATCCTTGGCAATCTGCATAATGGCCTCGCCCAGCATGGGGGTGCATTCCACCACGCAGTTCACTTTGCCTTCTTTGAGCAGATCGATGGCTTCCTGTTCCCCGTCCACGGAAATGACGATCACGTCCTTGCCGGGGGTCACGCCGTATTCGCCGAAGGCATCCAGCGCGCCGTACATCATGGCGTCGTTGTGGGAAAACAGCACGTCAAAGTCGGAGCCGTATTTTTCCAGCATCAGCCGAACGCATTCCTTGCCCTTGGAAATCATAAAATCGCCGGATACGCTGTCCAGGATGCGGATGCGGGGCTCCTTGGCCACGGTGTCATGGAAACCGGCAGAGCGCAGCAGCATGGGGGAGGAGCCCTGGGTGCCTGCGAGCTCCACCACGTTCAGCACGGTTTCGGGGGGCAGGGTGGACAGCTTTTTCAGCAGGTATTCACCCGCCATCACGCCCTCGCTGTAAAAATCGCTGCCCACGTGGACGGCGTACAGCGATTCGTCCTTCGTAACCACGGTGCGGTCTTCAATAATCACGGGGATGCCCGCTTCCTTGGCTTCTCTGAGCACGTTGTCCCAGCCGTCCTGCACGATGGGACTGAAGGCGATCACGTCCACCTGGTAAGCGATAAAGGAGCGCAGGGCGGTGAGCTGCTTTTCCTGAGACTGATTGGCGTTTTCCAGCATCAGCCGAACCCCGGCGGCCTGCGCCGCATCCTGCACGCTGATGGTGTTCCCGATGCGCCAGCCGCTTTCGGAACCCAACTGAGAAAAGCCCAGCAGCAGAGCGTCGTCCTTTTTATCATCCTTTGCCCGATTGGAACAGCCCGTCAGCGCGGCCATAAACAGAACCAAAATCATCAGGAAAGCCCAAAAACGCGGCTTTTGCACCCTATCCTCATCTCCTGTTCGCTCTTCCTTCCGCTTCAGGGCGTGGAAGAGTACGATCATTATAGCAGAAAGCCCCAGCCATTTTCCATAGAGACAGAAAGAAAACAACAACTTTCAAAACAGAACCAACCAATCGCCCAACCGCGCAAAGGCAAAAGGCCCGCCGGGATGCGGCGGGCCGGAGATACAGGCGCGGAATCAGTTCACATAGGGGTTGTAAATCACTTCGCCGGTTTCCAGGTTGCGGCTGAAATGCTTCACATATTCCCAGCAGATGGGGCCGAATTCCTGATACAGGCCGTGGGGCATGTAGTCGGTCACGTTCAGGCCCACCATGGGCACGCCCTGGTCATTGTTGAGCAGCCAGGTGCGGTTCATATACTCGTTGTTGAGCAGCTTTTCCCAGTATGCGTCGCCCCGGAAGCCGGAGATGGGATAGGCTTCAAAATCGTAATCAATGTTCTCCATGCCGTTCAGGGTCAGGAAAGCGTTGATGCGGTTCTGGTAGGAGGTGTTGATGTGCTCGGGATCGTAGGGATCGTCCGCCACGGGGGTGGCCGCGAAGCCGTTCACGCCGCCGAAGCCGCAGAAGTCATAGGTGGCGGTGGTGAACAGGATGGGCATATCCAGGTCGTCCAGCTTCACTTCTTCATCCGGGGTGTTGAAGATGGCTGCCGCGTTGGGCGCCGCGGCGGCGAAGATCCTGGCGTTGCCGTTGATGGCGTGCAGGGTGGCGCCGCCGCCCATGGAGTAGCCGGTCACATAGACGCGGGTGGGGTCAAGGGCGGGATATTTGGCGAGGAAGTATTCCACCACAGCGGGGAACACATCCTGGCCCACGGTGAACATAGCGCCGTGGATGGGGGCGATCATGGCGAAGCGTTCCTTGCCGGCCAGGGTCATGAAGCCCATTTCATCCAGGAACTGCAGGGGATCGTCGCCGCCGCCGTGGAGCATCAGCCACATGGGCACGCTGTGCTCGGGGGCGGAGCCGTTCTTGACTTCTTCGGGCAGAACCTCATACCAGGTGTCGATATAAGCGCCGGTCTGCGCGGGCATGCCGAACAGGCCGATGGTGCCTTCGGGAATGGCGTAATCCTTGAAGGTGTCCATGCCCGTGAATTCTTCGATTTCCAGGCCGTCGGCGGTCTTATAGCCGAAGAAGGCGTTGCGTTCGCCCAGGGAGTAGGGGGCCTGGTTCCAGTTGCCGGCGGTAAAATCGTTGCTGTAGGTGTGCAGACCGGGCAGCACGCAGGGCACGCGCAGGGTCTTGATCAGCAGGTTGTAGTAGCCGTAATTGATTTCGGCGGCCACGTCCACTTTTTCAGCCTTCTTCACCAGGATCTTCTGGAGGTACAGATCCTGATTGTAGTAGTAGTCCACGTCGCCCACATAGCCGTGGCGGTTGGTTTCGTTCACGGCCTGATATTTCGCCAGGGTGGTTTCGGTGGGGTTCACCATGTACACGGGCACCACGCCGGCCACGTCATGGATGCGGTCCATCCTGCCGTTGATCAGGATCATGCCGGCCAGGCGGGTCACGTCGTCAAAGGTGGGGGCGATGAAGTTGTTCAGGAAGGTGGCGCCGCCGTCGATGCCGATGGCATAGCGGTAGGTGGTGCCGCCGTAGTACGCGCCCTCGGCGCAGGTGGCGGAAGCGCCGTCCACGGTCACGGTGCCGCCCAGGTTGCAGGTGGCGGCCTGCATCAGGTAATAGGCGCGGGCGTCGGGCTTATCGAACGTATCGCCGATGGGGCTCACCAGGATGATGCTGCCCTTGGCTTCTTCCACGATGTCCACCAGGCCCAGCTCTTTCAGATAGGCCAGGGCGGCGTCCTTGGATTCAAATTTTTTGTCGGTGTACACCTGCAGCACGGTGTTCTTGCGGTAACCGGCGCTGGTGGCGCTCCACCGGGCGGCGGAGCGGTAGATGTAGGTGGTTCCGGCGGGATATTCCGCCAGGCAGGGGTCGGATACGTAAGCGCCGCCCAGCTCGGCCGCCATGGCGGCGGGGCCGTTTACGCAGGCCTCCTCAAAGGTCTCGAAGCTGGAGGGGTTGTCGGAGAATTGTACCTGGGCCATCGCCTGGGATATCCCCAGGCAGAGCGCCAAGACCGTCAGCAGAACCAGGAACCGTTTCATACCTTGTAGCCTCCTTGTTTGATATTGGGGAAGCGGGCCGTACCCCTTCCCTTGTCGTTTTTGATGCTTCCGCATCGCTGTGTTTATTATGGCAAGAAGTGTATGAAATTGGAAGAAATCAGGCTTCTGATTCAGTTGAATTCTTTTTTTCTTCCTATATATATGATACGCAGAATGAATGGAGGGAACGGCTTCTTTCTGTGTTCGTTCACTTTGTTCTCCGGGCGGCGTTTCACATAAAAAAGCCCGCCCACGGGCCGAAGCCCGCGGGCGGAGAAAGAAAGAAGAAAAGGGGAAAGCGAAGGGGGAAGGCCGTGGGGCAGCAGCGCGGTGAATGTGACACCCGCCATGCCGCCCTCGGCGTACCCGAGTATCTTACCCCGGCGCGGCGAACCCGGCAAGAGACGCGCCTTTCAACAAAGGGGATGTTCTTTTCTTTCTGCCCGTGCGGCCTCCTCACATTTTGTCCAAAACGGAAAGCTGTGGGAAAAACGGGCGTGCTGATTTTCTTTTTTGGTTATTTTCCTTTTTTTCGCGGGAAAACAATGCCTCCCGCCGCTGAGGGGAGCGACGGGAGGCGGGGCAATGAAAAGGAGGGTTTACTTGGCGCTGGGGGTATAGATCAGTTCGCCGGTTTCCGTGTTCCGGGAGAACTGCTTCATGTAGTTCCAGGCGATGTCCATGCCGTAATCGGGATGCAGGCCATGGGGCAGCAGCTCGGTGAAGCTGACGGCCAGAACGGGCGCGCCCGCTTCGTTGTTCTTGTACCAGGTCACGTTCTCGTATTCGTCGTTCAGCAGCTTGGATACGATCTTGTCGGTCTTGAAGCCCACGGTGGGATAGGTATCAAAGTCGTATTCGATGGCGCCCAGGCCGTTGAACTGAGCGAACAGGTTGATGGCGTCCTGATAGCCCTGGCCCAGGATGCCCGCCGCCTGGTTGTACGCGCCGTCCAGGTCGAACTGAGAGGTGGTGAACATCATGGCCACGTCCAGCTTGTCAAAGGCGGCGATTTCTTCTTCCGTGGGCACGTGCAGGCCCCAGGGGGTACCGGCGGCCATGGGCACGGCGGCGGCGAACAGTTCGGGAGCGCATTCCACAGCTTCCACCGTGGCAGCGCCGCCCATGGAGTAACCGGTGGCGTATACGCGGGCGGGGTCAAGGGCGGGATAGGTTTCCAGCATGTAGCGCACCAGGGCGGGCAGGGCCTTGCCGTTCACGTCGAAGGGAGAAGCGCCGAAGATGCCGCCGCCGGGCACGTCGGTAGCGTACCGGGCCGCCACGATGGCGATGCGTTCCTTGCCGGCCAGGGTGATCAGGCCCAGTTCGTCGGTGGCCTGCACGGGGTCGTCGCCGCCGCCGTGGTTGGACAGGATCAGGGGGATGCTGTGCTCTTTGGCGGTGCCGTTCAGCACTTCTTCGGGCAGGAATTCATACCAGGTGTTCAGGTATTCGCCGTTTTCCGCCTGGAATTCGGAGAAGCGCTCTTCCTGATGCTCGGTCACCACGATGCCGTCGGGGGTCTTGCCGTTCAGGATGGCGCTGCGGGCGGTGAGGGTGTAGGGGGCCTGGTTGAAGGCATAGCCGCTGTATTCACCGGCGGAGGTGAACAGGCCGCTCTTCACCACGGGGGTGCGCATGGCCTTGATGAGCAGGGAATAGTAAGCGTCGTTCACGTATTCGGCCAGGTTCTTGCCTTCGGCAGCCACGGCCACCTTGCGCACGGGGAACTGCTGGTTGAAGAACACGGTCTTGCCTTCGGTGACTTCGCAGGCGTAAGCACCATTCACTTCCTGGAATTTGTCAAACACCATGTCGGAAGCGTTCACCAGGTACACCGGCACGGGCACCGCCACGTTCAGGATGTGCTCCATGTCGGCGTTCACCAGCATCATGCCCGCGACGCGGCCGATGTAGTCCAGCTGGGGCGCCACATAGTTGCACAGGAAGGAAGCGCCGCCGTTCACGCCGATCAGGTAACGGTTGGTCACGCCGCCGTAGTAGTAGTTGTCGATGTAACCGTGGCCGCCCCATACGCCGCCGCCCAGGTTGCACATGGCGGACTGGAGCTGATAATAGGCGTACTGATCCGCCGCGCCGAAGCCGGCGGCCTTATTGGCGGGGGTCACCAGCACGGCGCTGCCGCCCGCTTCGTCGATCATATCGGTGATGCCAAGGCCTTTTAAGTACGCCAGGGCGGCGTCCTTATCGGCAATTTCCTCGTCCGTGTACACCAGGATGTTGGTGTTCATGCGATAGCCCGCGGTGAGGCCGGTGTAGGTGTTGGCGCGGTACACATAGGTGGTGCCGGCGGGATAGGTTTCCATGGCGGGGTCCGTCACGAATTCCTTATTGTAGATGGGGCTGAACAGGGCGGGCCCGTTCGCGTGCACCTCTTCCATGGTCTCGAAGGTGGGTTCGATGGGCAGATGCTGCTGATACCCCTGCGCCAGAGCGCCGGTGCAGGTGACCGCGGTGATCACCATGATCAGGGACAGGAAAAACGCCAGCCGTTTCATTGTTGAGTCTCCTCCTTATTATTTGCAGGACGTTGCCGCCTGCATTTTTTCTGCATTCATTATATCGTTCCTTTTGACCGGGGAGCAAGACGTCCATTCTTTCCGTTTCAGTTGATTTTTTTGCTGAGCAAACGGGCCCGCCATGGCTGCCGCGGGCGTCTTTTTGTCGAAGGATCGTCCGAGGGGCTGATTTTGCGGCCCCGTATTAAGGAGAAAAAAACGGCGTGGAAAGGAAAGCCTTTATGCCGGTGAGCGAATCCCGGCGGATCGCGGATTTCATTCCCATGGAGCGCAAATTGTGCTATAATATGGAAAGAACTTTGGAAAAGAAAGGATGTGCCGTATGCCGTTTGAAATCGTCCGGAACGATATCACGAAAATGAAGGTGGACGCCATCGTGAACGCGGCCAATCCCTCCCTGCTGGGCGGGGGCGGCGTGGACGGAGCCATTCATCGGGCCGCGGGGCCGGAGCTGTTAAAGGAATGCATGGCCCTGGGCGGCTGCAAAACGGGCGAGGCAAAGATCACCAAGGGCTGCCGTCTGCCCGCAAAATACGTGATCCATACGGTGGGCCCCATCTGGCACGGCGGGCAAAACGGGGAAAAGGAATTGCTGACGGCCTGCTACCGCCATTCCCTGGAGCTGGCTTCGGCGTACCAATGCGAAACGGTGGCCTTTCCCATGATTTCGGCGGGGGCCTACGGCTACCCCAAGGACGAGGCCATGACCGTGGCGGTGGACGCCATCACCCAATACCTGAACGACCACGACCTGACGGTGTACCTGGTGGTTTTCGGGCACACGGAGTTTTTGGCCGGGAAAAAGCTGTTCCGGGACGTGCAGGAATACATCGACGACGTTTACGCCGAAACGCACGTTCAAAAGAACGTGGAATACGCCCGCGAGCACCTTTGGCACAGCAATGAAAGGGCCGCCCTGGAGCTGGATCAGGCCCTGCGTCCGGCGTTCGGCGAAGCGCACGCGGCCCCGAAACCAATGTCCCCTCCCAAAGCGGCCTCTATGCCCGGCCTGGACGATATGCTGAAAAAAGCGGACAAGGGCTTTTCCGAAACGCTCCTGGAGCTGATCGACCAAAAAGGGCTCACCGACGCCCAATGCTATAAGAAGGCCAACGTGGACCGCAAGCTGTTCAGCAAAATCCGTTCCAATCCGGCCTATAAGCCCAGCAAGCCCACGGTGTTCGCTTTCGCGGTTTCCCTGGGGCTGAACCTTTCGGAAACGAAAAATCTGCTGCAAAAGGCGGGCTTCGCCCTGTCCCACAGCAGCAAATTCGATATCATCCTGGAATATTTCATCCGTTCCGAAAAATACGATATTTATGAAATCAACGAGGTGCTTTTCCATTACGACATGCCGCTGTTAGGCTCCGGCGCAAACTGATGCCAAAAACTGTCGCATGTCAGGCGACCTTTTTTCCCTCCCTTTTGTGTATGATCCGTTTGCAGGGATGAAAAAGCCCTGCGATCACACAAACGGGAGGGACTTTTCATGAAAAAGGATTTGACGGAGCTGGTATTCATTCTGGACAAAAGCGGCTCCATGGCCGGGCTGGAAGCCGACACCGTCGGCGGCTTCAACAGCATGATCGAGCGCCAGAAAAAGGAGCCGGGCGAAGCGCTGGTTTCCGCCGTGCTTTTTTCCGACGAAAGCGCTGTGATCTATGACCGCGTGGACCTGAGCAAAATCGAACCCATGACGGATAAGCAATATTGCGTGGGCGGCTGCACGGCGCTGATCGACGCCATCGGCGGGGCCGTCCATCACATCGGAAGCGTGCACAAATACGCCCGGGAGGAGGACCGTCCCGAGCATACCGTGTTTGTGATCACCACGGACGGCATGGAAAACGCCAGCCATCGGTATTCCGCCGCGCGGGTCAGGGAAATGGTGAACAGGCAGAAAGAAAAATACGGCTGGGAATTCCTGTTCTTAGGGGCCAATATCGACGCGGTGGAAACGGCGGCCCATTTCGGCATCGGCCAGGATCGCGCCGTCACCTTCCGCAACGACGGCCAGGGCCAGGCGCTGAATTATCAGGAAGTCAGCAAGGCGGTCTGTTCCGTTCGCATGAGCAAACCGCTTTCGGCCAGCTGGAAGGAAAAGATCGAAGAGGACTTTGAAACGAGAAAGAGCAGCCGGTAAAGGACATGCGGGTTCCGCCCGCTTTTAAGCCGCATCCTTCCCTGTGATCCAGAAATTTGCGCTTAAATATGAAAGGATTCCCTTGTCTTTCGCGCAAGAATCCCGTATAATAGTATTGGGAACCTTTAACCAGGAGCAGAATGATCTGAGCACAGGGGAGGAAGCGATGCTGATGAAAGGCATCAAAGCGAACAAGATCAATGGAAAACGCCTGATTTTGGCGGCGCTGTGCGCCGTGCTGGCGCTGGCCCTGATCGCGCCGGGGGCATTTTCGGAGGAACCGGCGGCAAAGACCGTGCGCGTGGGCTGGTACGATTCGCCCTTTAATCAGAAGGATCAGCTTGGCAGGCGCTCCGGCTACGCCTATGAATACCAGCAGAAAATCGCCGCTTATACCGGCTGGACGTATGAATATGTGGAGGGAAGCTGGCCCGAGCTGATGAAACTGCTGGAGGCTGGCAAAATCGACCTGCTCAGCGACGTTTCCTTTACCCAGGACCGGGCGGAGCGCATGCTGTTTTCCTCCCTGCCCATGGGCACGGAAAGCTATTACATGTTTATTTCCAGCAGCAACCAGGCCATTACACCCGAAAACCTGGCGTCGCTCAACGGCAAACGGGTGGGCGTGAACGAAGGCAGCGTACAGGCGGAAATGTTTGTGGATTGGGCCGCGGAGCATGGGGTTCAGGCGGAACTGCTGCCCTTGTCCGCCACCGAAGTGGAATGCATGCAAATGCTGTACGATGGCGAAATCGACGTTTACGTGGCCATCGACGCTTATGGAAACGACAGCGCCTGCATGCCTGTGAGCAAGATCGGCCAATCTGATTTTTATTTTTCCGTCAGCAAATCGCGGCCGGATCTGCTGGCCGAACTGAATACCGCCATGGACAGGATTCAGGATGAAAACCGCTTTTACAATCAGCAGCTGTTCGATCAGTACGTGCGCGGCAGCGGCGTGAACACCTTCATCACCTCCGTCGAGCTGGAGTGGCTTTCCGCCCACGGTCCGATCCGCGTGGGGTATCGGGCGGGGTATCTTCCCTTCTGCGACGTGGATCTGATGACGGGCGAGTTTACCGGCGCGCTGAAGGATTATTTTGCGCAGGCGGCCGCCGTGGTGAAAAACGCGGATGTGGAATTTGTTCCCATGGCCTACGCCACGGTGGAATCCGCCCTGAAGGCGCTGCAGGATGGGGATATCGACTGTGTGTTCCCCGTGAACCTGAGTTCCAACGAAGCGGAAGAAATGGGCCTGGTCGCCACCTCGCCCCTGGCGCGGACGGAGCTGTACGCCGTGGTGAAAAACGCGGACCGGCAAAACGCCTTGTCCTGGCCGGAAACCACCGTGGCCATCGCTATGGGCGACGTGAGCTGCGAAGAATTCATCAAGGATAACTACCCCGCCTGGAACATCATGCGTTACAACGGGAGCGAGGAATGCTTCCGGGCCGTGCGCGGCGGGGAAGCGAATTGCTGTCTGGTGGGCAATTACCGGCTGTTCGAGTTCAACTCCGTGATGGATCAGTACGGCCTGACCGCCGTCGCCACCGGCAAAACGATGGCCCAGTCCTTCGTCGTGAAAAGGGGCAGCGACCAGCTGTATTCCATCCTGAATAAAACCATCGGCCTGATCCCCGGCGCGTCGGTGGACGCCATGATCGCCAGCTACTCCTATCAGGATGAAAAGGTTTCTGTTTTGGCGTTCATCAAGGAAAACAGCGCGTCCGTCATTTTTGTGATCACCGCGGTGTTTGTGGCGATTATCGTGCTTCTGATACAGAGTCTGAAAAACGCCCGGCGGGCCAACGAAGGGGAAAAACTGATCAACGCCACGGAATTGGACCCCCTGACTGCGCTGTATAACAAGGGCTTTTTCTTCCAGTACGCCAATCGGCTTCACCAGGAAGACCCGGAGAAGCCCATGGACGCCATCGTGATCGACGTGGAGCGCTTCCATTCCGTCAACGCGCTGCACGGCCGGGAATTCGGCGATTTCGTGCTGCGGCTCATCGGCGGCGAGATCCGCACCTTCCTGGGCGAAAGGGACGGCATCGCCAGCCGCTTTGACGGCGACCGCTTCGATATCTACTGCGAGCACATGGACGAGTATCAGCAGCTGTTCGACCGTTTGCAGAACAGGCTGAACGAGCTGTCCCGCAATGTCAGCGTGCGTCTGTTCATGGGCGTGATGCCCTGGCAGGCGGACACGGAGCCCGGCCAGCAGTTTGACCGGGCCTGGTCGGCCTGCAACATGGCGCGCAAGGGGTATCAGACCCGCCTGATCGTGTACAACCAGAAAATGCGCGATAAAGAATTGCAGGAACAGCGGCTGCTGAACGATCTGCATCGGGCGGTGGAGGATCACCAGTTTGAGGTGTACTATCAGCCCAAATACAACGTGCAGGGCAATACGCCCGTTTTGTGCAGCGCCGAAGCGCTGGTGCGCTGGCACCATCCCGAGCTGGGCCTGATCCCGCCGGATCAGTTCATTCCCCTCTTTGAAAGGGACGGGCGGATCAGTATGGTGGACCATTACGTGTGGGCGGAAGCCGCCAAGCAGATCGCCCGCTGGCGCGATCAGTACGGCGTCACCGTGCCCGTTTCCGTCAATCTGTCAAGGCTTGACGTGTTCGATCCCGCGCTGGAAAGCGTGCTGGAGGATCTGGTGGAGCGGAACAAGCTGGACCGCAAGTCCCTCAAGCTGGAAGTGACCGAATCCGCCTACACCGAAAACGCCGAGCATCTGGTGGCGCTGATCGAGCGCCTTCGCGGCAAGGGCTACGAAATCGAAATGGACGATTTCGGCACCGGCTATTCCTCCCTGAACATGCTCTCGTCCATGCCGGTGGACGTGCTGAAAATGGATAAGACCTTTATTCAGAACCTGGGACGGGACGATAAGGACGTTCATCTGGTGCAGCTGATCCTGGAAATTGCCAAAACCCTGAAGGTGCCCGTGGTGGCGGAGGGCGTGGAAACCGAAAGCCAGATGAATCTGCTCAAGGAACTGGGCTGCGCGCTGGTGCAGGGCTATTACTTCTCCCATCCCATGCCGCCGGAGGATTTCGGCAAAAACATCTTGAGCGGAGAGAAACCGGCTGAAGCCTGAAAACAAAAAGACTTGTCAAAGCAAAAAATCTCTTGACAAAATACAGAGAACCGCGTAGCATAGTATTGAAAACTATGTTACGCGGTTTTTGATTTTATTTATCAGGAGGAAACACGCCATGACCGAAGCGCGGGCAAGGCTGAACATTCGCATTCCCCATTACACCCTGGGGGAGGAAATCTTTAACGCGGTATCCCATGGGATCGGCGGGCTGCTGAGCGTTGGGGGGCTGGTGCTGATGCTGCTGCGGGCCAGGGGCGCGCTGGCGGTGGTTTCCGTCAGCCTGTTCGGGGCGGCGATGGTGCTGCTGTATGTGATTTCCTGCGTGTACCATGCTCTGTCCCGCCGCACGGAGGGGAAAAAGGTGCTGCGGGTGATCGACCATTGCAACGTGTTTTTGCTGGTGCTGTGCACCTATGTGCCCGTTTCCCTGCTGGGGGTGGGCGGAGCGCTGGGCTAGACGCTGTTTTCCTTGGTAGCCGCTTTCGCGGTGACCGGCATCGTGTTCAACGCCATCCGGGTGGATCGGTTCAAGGCGCTGTCGGTGGTCTGCCATCTGGTCAGCGGCTGGAGCATCCTGCTGGGCGTTCCCCGGCTGCTGGAAACCATGGGGCGGCAGGGCGTGCTGTTCCTGGTGCTGGGCGGGGCCATGTATTCCGTTGGCGCGGTGCTGTACGGCATGGGCGCAAAGAAAAAATATATGCATTCCGTGTTCCATTTGTTCTGCCTGGCCGGTACGTTTTTCCATTTCTGGGCGGTGTACGCCTATTTGCTTTGACATGAAAGGAACGGGCCGCATGCACGTCATGGGAGATAGCTTTTGTCATGCAAAAAGAAGTTCATTTCCGTCCTCAGTATAGCGGATTTGATAACTCAGGCTTTGGAAATCCGCGTTCAGTTCCGCATAGGACACGCCATTTTCCCATCGAATTCGCAGCGTATGGCCGTCAGATCCGAGCAGCATGAATTGTCCCCGGAACGCGGCGTGCGTGTTTCTAAGCATCATGAGCCGCTTCATTTTCTGCGCCACTGGCTTTTTTGTTTCCGCGTAGATATCGTTCAGCGCATAATAATGCCGGTTTACGTCACGGGGATTCATCGTCTGGTAATAAAGCGCAAAATCATTCCGACCGGCGAACAGCCCCATATAATATACCTGAGGAATGCCAGGCGCAAAGAACTGTACTGCTCGGGCAAGCAAGTACCGTTCGTCCTCTCCGCCAAGGGCATCGTAGTATGTGCAGTTGATTTGATAAGCGTCGAATACGGAGAAGCTCACTTCCACTTTTCGGTTCCGGTATAATTCGTTTATTTCGGGGTTGGCGTCAAACACACGCTGCTTTGTTTGCATTACTTCTTCGTCGGGCATCAGATACCGTGCGTCTACCACGCCGATGCCGTCATGGGTATCAAGGGTTGTAAACTGCTTTCGGGGACAGATTTTCAGCCAGTTTTTCAAGTATAAAGTTTTGCCAAACCATACTGCGTTAAGAATCAAGAATGGAAGCTGGAAGTCATACGTCCATACGCCGTGTTCCTCAAGCTTTTTCTGAAAGAAATAGTTCTCATGGATTTCGGGCAGGATTTCAACATCGGTCCCCTCCAAGGCTGATTTGCATTGATCAATCAGCGTCCACATTTCGGGTTCAACAAAAAAGCAGTTTTCACCCTTCCGCTTAGCGGCATAGGCCATTGCGTCCGTGCGGATCAGGGACGCGCCGTGGGACGCAAGACGCTTTAATTGTTTTGCCAAATATGCTTGCGCTTCCCGGGAGTGGAGACAATCGATATCAAGCTGCTCTTCGCTGAATGTACACCAGATTTTTTCTGCGCTTCCATCGTCGAAATGAGCGGTCACAAAGGGAGGCGTGGCCTTGCGCCGGTAGAGCTTTTTATACTCTTCTTCCGTAGGTTCTCCGCCCCAAAAGCTATTCCATTTGATGAAAAAGTCCCTGTATTTTGATTTGTCGTGTTTGGATAAATAATCCTGAAAAATACTGCTTTGAACGGATAGGTGATTGATCATGTAATCAAACATGAGATAATAGCGATCCGACAATTTTTTTATGTCTGACCAATCGCCAAACGATGAATCCACCGCATCGTAGGTGATGGGCGCAAAGCCGCGGTCGCCGGATGAAGGATAAAATGGAAGGATGTGAATCCCGCTGATCGCATGATCATAATACGTTTGCAGCACGTAATCCAAATCCGTTAAGCGATTCCCCAGGCAATTCGGATAAGCAATCAGCATGATTCCATTCGTAATTCCTTTTTTCATTGTCAGAATCCTCTTTCCGAGGATGACGCCGTGGCTGTGCCGGAAAAAATCAGGTGGTTTTGCGCTCAATGAGTGATACAGGAATCGTTTCCAGCAAGGGAATGTCCAATCCGCTGATCAAATCAATTACGGACCGAACCGCAGCCTGCGCCAATCCTTCAAAGTTTTGGCGTATTGTAGTAATTTGCGGATATGTTAATGAACTGATCATGATGTCGTAGTAGCCAATAATGCGGATGTCGTCAGGGATCCGATAAGCCATTGATAAGGCGGTGGAAATCGCTTGAGCGGCAAAAATATCGTTGCTGAGAAATAAACCGTTCATATCGGGATTGTCTGAAAAGACGCGCCGAATCGTTTCCTGCATATCGCCTAACCGCATGCTTTTTCCGGAATACGCATAATTCTTATAAGCGATTCCGTGCTTTGCACATTCCTCCATGAAAGCATAGGAACGTTCGTCCGCGCTTCTGTATTTGAGCAATGCGCCGCTGATATGGACGATTTTTGTGCAGCCTTTGGCGATCAAATGCCTTGCTGCCAGAATCCCTCCCTGTCTGTCGTCGGAAATAACGGCTGGAACTTGCGGATCAATTTGATGCAGAAGCGTCACCAACGGCGTGCTGCCGCATTTCCCGCGTGCTTCAGACAGCGTTTCATTTGTTGCGTCAAGGGCGAAAATGATACCAGCCACCTGATGCCGCAGAAGAAAGTCCACAGCCTGAAGGATTTGATGCAGGTTGTCCCGCTCCGAAGGCGCAATCAGAATATTATAGCCCGCCTCCAAGGACGCCTGATAGATGTGCTGAAGCAATTCAGCGTGGAAAGGGCTGTGAAAGGATGAAAGAATCACGCCGAGAACGCGGCTTTTTTTTCCGCTTAGCATCCTGGCGCTTTCATTTGGATAGTATCCAAGCGCCTCAATCGCGCTTTCGACTTTATGAATCGTTTTTTTCGATAGAGGCCCTCGCCGATTCAATACCCGGGAAACTGTCGTCGGCGATACACCGGCCATTTTTGCAACGTCCTTGATCGTCATGCTTTTCTGCCTCCAAAAATGGGATTTTGCAGAATTATCAT
>JAEEGG010012988.1_pt1 | contig 17879 bp, 17 predicted proteins | sample 9134161 | NCBI WGS metagenome assembly JAEEGG01 (sample SAMN16246543, study PRJNA631951) | gut metagenome | biome: gut microbiome; feature: rumen; material: CR-attached | host: Bos | place: Iran: Karaj | collected 2018-10 | reverse complement strand
TTTTGTGCAAATATAACATTGCAAATATCACGCAAAGATGGTAAAATGAATATATGCAAAGGTGAAGTGTAAATTATGCTTTTCGGAAAAAACATCAATCGTTATTACATTAAATATTCACCGCGCCTTATTCTGGGAATACTGTCGCTTATCGTCGTGGACTGGCTCCAGCTTGTCATTCCGGTACTTTACAAGTACGTCATCAACGGCGTAAACAACGGATATGTCGATATCGACGGCGCCGCCGTCGCGTTCGATATGGACTTCCTGCTAGATAAGATATGCCTGCCGATGCTGCTCATCATCCTTGCGATGGTGATATGCCGCTTTTTGTGGCGCATATGCTTTTTCGGCGCCGGCATCAACGCCGAGACCGATCTCAGGCTGCGTATGTTCGACGTCTGCAAAGACCTTTCGCAGGAGTATTATCAGCACAACAAGGTCGGCGACCTTATGGCGCTGTTCACCAATGACCTCGAGACCGTGCAGGACTGTTTCGGCTCCGGGATACTTATGTTCGCCGACGCGCTCTTCCTCGGCGTGCTCGCCGTCATCAAGATGGCGACTATGAACATAGGGCTCACTCTGCTTTGCCTCATTCCCATGGCGCTGCTGTTCGTCGCGAGCACAGTCGTAGGCAAATATATGATGATAAAATGGGAAAAACGTCAGGAGGCGTTTTCCTCGCTTTCGGATTTTTCGCAGGAAAGTTTCGCAGGAATAGCCGTCATCAAAGCGTTCGTAAAAGAAGCCAAAGAGCTTTCCGCTTTTAAAAAGCTCAACAAAGACAACGAAAAAGCCAACGTCGATTTCACTAAACTTGCCGTCGCGCTCAACATATTCGTCACGCTTTTCGTCGAATCCGTGATCTGCGTCATCCTCGGCTACGGCGGATATCTCGTGTGGAACGGCACGTTCGACGCCGGCCAGCTGATGGAATTCATAGGCTATTTCAGCGCCATCGTATGGCCCATAATGGCTATATCCCAGCTTATAGAAATGCGCTCGCGCGGCAAGGCTTCGCTGCAGCGAATAAGTAAGCTGCTCGATTCAAAGCCCGACGTCACGGACCGCCCCGGCGCGGAAGACCCCGGCGAAATTAAGGGGAATATTGAATTCAGGTCCCTCACATTCCGCTATCCCGATACCGAACGCGACGTCCTCACCGACGTTTCGTTCGCGGTAAATGCGGGCGAAAGCGTAGGAATTGTCGGCAGGACCGGCGCCGGAAAAACCACGCTCGTAGACCTTATTCTGCGAACCTATAATGTCCCCGACGGAACGCTCTTCATAGACGGAAAAGACGTCAACTCCATAACCATAGAAAGCGTGCGCCGCAACGCCGCGTACGTTCCGCAGGATAACTTCCTGTTCAGCGACACCATTGAAAACAACATCGCTTTCGCGTCCGATAACGACGATACCGAATCCGTTATCCGCGCCGCGAAACTTTCGGACGTCCACGACAATATTGCCGAATTCACCGAAGGTTACAAGACCGTACTCGGCGAAAGGGGCGTCACCGTCTCGGGCGGACAGAAGCAGCGCATATCGATCGCGCGTGCGATAATGAAAGACGCGCCCATACTCATTCTCGACGATTCGGTCTCCGCCGTCGACGTTAAGACCGAAAAGAACATTCTTGCAAACTTAAAAAGCATACGTTCGGGCAAAACCACGATACTCATAGCGCACCGCATCACCACTATCGAGAATATGGATAAAATCATATTCTTAGAAAACGGACGCGTCACCGCGGTGGGTCCTCATACGGAGCTCTATGAAAGCTGCAGGGAATACCGCCGTATGGTCGACCTTCAGAAGCTTGACGAATTGGAAAAGTCAAGCGGAAAGGAGGCGTGACTATGCGCGAATACTATCCCCTTATAATCGTCGGAGCGGTGCTCGGAACGCTTTCGGTCATATTCGTCGCGGCGTACTTTTCCATAAAGAACCGCAAAGCGGCGATCGGTTTCGACCGTAATATGAAAGATTCGGAAATAGTCCGCCGCCTGCTGGCGTACGCGAAGCCTCATATCAAGAGTTTCCTTTTCGTGCTGCTGCTTATGGTCGTATCCATCGCGTACGAGATAATCTCGCCCATCATCGTAGGCGAGATCGAAGAGACCATCAAGGCAAAGTTCGAACTTTCCGAACTTTATATCCGCGTTGCGCTGTACGCCGGAGTCCTCGTCGTTTCGCTTGTTTGCACCTATTTCCAGGCTATAGTGCTGCAGAAAACGGGGCAAAAGATACTCTCCGCCATTCGCCAGGATCTGTTCGAGCATATCGAAAAGTTATCGCACGATCAGCTCAATTCCATGCCGGTCGGCAAGCTCGTCACGCGCGTCACCAACGACACTAACGCGATCTCGTTTATGTTCACCAACATAATCGTGAACCTCGTAAAGAATATGTTCATAATCGTCGGCGTGCTCGTGGCGATGCTGGTACTCAACTATACGCTCACGCTGATGGTGCTTTGTTTCGCGCCGTTCATAGCGCTGTTCACGCTCATATTCAGAAAATTCTCGCGCCGCGCGTACCGCAGAGTCAAAGACGGCACTACGGATATAAACACCTTCCTTTCGGAAAACCTTTCCGGTATGAAGATCATTCAGATATTCAACCGCGAAGAACGCAAGAAACAGGAGTTTTCCGCAAAGAACACCGAGCTCGGCAAAGCCAAGAAATCGCAGATATTCGTTTTCGGCGTTTTCCGCCCGGTGGTTTATATGCTTTACATTGCTTCCGAAATGTGCCTTATGTACCTCGGCGGCAAGGGTTATATCAACAACACCTCGTTCCTCGGACAGTTCATCACTAGCGGTACCATCGTCACGTTTTATCTATATATCTCGCGTTTCTTCACCCCCATTCAAAGCCTCGCCGAACAGTTCAACTGGCTGCAATCGGCGTTCGCCTCTGCGGAAAAGATATTCACGGTATTCGATATCGAACCCGAGATCGTCGATTCTCCGGACGCGATCGAGCTTAAAGACGTAAAAGGCGATATAGAGTTCAAAGACGTGTGGTTCTGCTATGTCAAAGACGAATGGGTGCTAAAAGGCGTTTCGTTCAAAGTCAACGCCGGCGACACCGTAGCCTTCGTCGGCGCCACGGGATCTGGCAAAACGACTATCCTTTCGCTTCTGTGCCGGAACTACGATATCCAGCGCGGGCAGATACTCGTCGACGGGATCGACATCCGCAACATCAAGATATCGTCGCTGCGCAGTCATTTCGGGCAGATGCTCCAGGACGTGTTCCTGTTTTCGGGGACGGTCCGTTCGAATATCCTGCTGCGCAAGGAAGACGTTGCTCAGGAAGAGATAATGCAGGCGTGCCGCTACGTCAACGCGGATAAGATCATAGAAAAACTTCCCAAAGGACTAGACGAGGAAGTACGCGAACGCGGCAACAACTTTTCCGCAGGTCAGCGCCAGCTGATATCGTTCGCAAGAACGATCATACATAAACCCGAGATAATGATACTCGACGAAGCGACCGCCAATATCGACACCGAGACCGAAGTGCTCATCCAGGATTCGCTCGAAAAGCTGATGAAGATCGGCACGCTGCTCATCGTCGCGCACCGGCTTTCCACCATCCAGCACGCCGACAATATCATATATCTTTCGCACGGCGAAATCGTAGAGCAGGGAACTCATCAGCAACTGCTTGCCGCCAAGGGAAGGTATTACGACCTCTATATGCTACAGTACGAACACGCAGAAAAATAACATTTTACACACGCAGACCGCCGCAAAACACGGCGGTTTCTGTGATTTTTGCGAATATTTCAAACTTTTTGAAAAATGCTATTGACTTTAGCGCGATAAAGTGATACAATAGCGCCATAGATTTTTCGCAAGGGAGCTGAAACATATGCGGTATTCCGAAACGTCAAGAACGGAGCCCACCGAACGCCTTGTCTTTTCACTTCGCGAGCTTTTTACGTCATTCGGTTATAAAAGATACCGCATGAGCAAGTTCGAAGAATACGATTTTTATTCCCGCAACAAGGAATTCCTCGTTTCCGACCAGATCATCACGTTTACCGACACCAACGGCAAACTGATGGCGCTCAAACCCGACGTGACTCTTTCCATTATAAAGAACAACCCCGAAAACTCCCGCGTTTCCAAACTCTTTTACGACGAAAACGTCTATCGCGTCACCCGCAGTTCGGGTACGTTCCGCGAAATAAAACAGGTCGGGCTCGAATGCATCGGCAACACAGACCAGTACTGCGTTTCCGAAGCGATGTATCTCGCTTCGCAGACGCTGGAGCGCGTTTCCGCTAAGAACGTGCTCGCGCTCTCGCATCTCGGCGTGCTCGCGTCTTTCGCTTCATCTGTGGGCGGCGACGAGTATATCACGAACCGCCTTCTGGAATGCGCCTCTTCAAAGAATACGCACGATATCGATTCGTTATGCGCTTCCGCAGGGATCCCGGCGTGTAATGCAAACGCTTTCAAAGAACTTATTTCTCTGAGCGGCGACCCCGAACAGGTCGTGAAACAAATCGCAAATATAGAAGGCGCTCCCGACGTCGAAAAAGAGATCGGCGAACTTATGTCGTCTATCGGGATTTTCAAAGATTCGCCGATACGCGGTAAGATCGTTATCGATTTTTCCGTCGCTAGCGATATGAATTATTACAACGGTATCGTTTTCAAAGGATACGTGGACGGCGTGCCCGACAGCGTGCTTTCCGGCGGCTGTTACGACGCGCTTATGCGCAAGCTCGGCAAGCGCTCCGGCGCCGTGGGCTTCGCCCTTTACTTAGATAAGCTCGAGCGCCTGTTCGGCGAAGACGATGAATACGATTCCGACGTTATGCTCGTTTACGAAAACGGTTCCGACCCGGCTCTGATACGCAAAGCGGCAGAAGAGCTCAATTCAAAGGGGCTTACCGTGTTTTGCACACCAAGCGCCGCGGCGGACCGCAAATGCCGTTACGTTTGCGAATTCAAGAACGGAAAGGTGAAGGGAACAGATGGAATATCTTAATATCGCGCTCCCCAAGGGCAGGCTCGGCGAAAAAGTCTACCGCCTTTTCGAAGACGCCGGTTTCGGCTGTCCTTCGCTTTTGCAGCCGGGCAGAAAGCTCATATTTGAAAACACAGAAAACGGCGTTCGATATTTCTGGGTAAAGCCTTCGGACGTGGCGGTCTACGTCGAACGCGGCGCCGCCGATATCGGTGTCGCCGGCAAGGATATCATCGCGGAATACGCTCCCGACGTTTACGAACTGCTCGATCTCGGGCTCGGCAAATGCCGCGTGTGCGTCGCAGCGCCCAAGGATTTCAAGGACGACACCCGCAAGACGTTAAAGGTCGCCACTAAATTCTGCCGCATAGCGCGCGACTATTACGCGAACACCGGCAGGGATATCGATATCATCCCGCTGAACGGTTCCATCGAGATAGCCCCCATACTCGGACTTTCAGACGTCATAGTCGATATCGTCGAGACCGGCACTACCTTAAAAGAAAACGACCTTTCGGTCTTCGCCGAGATAATGCCCGTCAGCGCGCGCCTTATCGCAAACAAAGCGTCATACAGGTTCAAAAACGCCAAGATCAATGACCTCGTCGCGAAACTTTCTGCACAGATCGGAGAAATGAAATGATCAGGATCATACAAAGCAACGATATAAAAGAATCCGATATCGTCACGCGCGTTTCAAACAAAGCCGATATCTCTTCGGCAGTCGAAACCATCGTTTCCGCCGTGCGGCGCGACGGCGACAAGGCGCTTTACGAATTCACCGAAAGATTCGACAAAGTCAAACTCGAATCGCTGCGCGTTTCCGCCGAAGAGATAAAAGAAGCGGTCGAAAACACCGACAAAGAGTTTATTCGCATTCTCAAGCGCGCATATGATAATATAACGGAATACCATTCAGCGCAAAAGCGCATCGGCTTTGTCACCGAGCGCGACAACGGCGTCATATTAGGCCAGAAAGTTATCCCGCTCGCACGCGTGGGCATATACGTGCCGGGCGGAACGGCGGCGTATCCTTCGACAGTGCTTATGGATTCAATCCCCGCAAAGATCGCCGGATGCCGCGAGATTGTAATGGTAACTCCGCCCGATAAGTCAGGCAAAGTGAATCCCGCGATCCTCGCCGCGGCGTCTGTCGCGGGTATTGATACCATTTTCAAGATCGGCGGCGCTCAGGCGATTGCGGCGCTCGCATACGGAACGGAAACCGTGCCTAAAGTCGATAAGATAGTCGGCCCCGGCAACGCCTACGTCGCCGAAGCGAAAAAGCAGGTATTCGGCGAAGTGTCGATCGATATGATCGCCGGTCCCAGCGAAATACTTATAATTGCGGATAAAAATTCAAATCCCGCGTTTGTCGCCGCCGATATGCTTTCGCAATCTGAACACGACAAAATGGCGACGTCAGTCCTCGTCACCGAAAGCGAAGAACTCGCTTATCGCGTCAGGGATGAAATAGAGACTCAGCTCAAAAAACTCGAGCGTTCTGAAATCGCGCGCGCCTCTATCGACGATAACGGGAAGATAATTATCGTTTCCGATCTTGCCGAAGCCGTAACTATTTCCAACGCAATAGCTCCCGAACATCTCGAGCTTTGCGTCGACGATCCGTTTGCGCTGCTTGACGACGTAGTGAACGCCGGCTCGGTATTTATGGGCAGATACTGTCCCGAGCCGTTCGGCGATTATATGGCGGGACCTAACCACACTCTGCCCACGAGCGGGACCGCGCGTTTTTCGAGCCCGCTTTCGGTCGACGACTTTATAAAAACCAGCCAGTTCACCTACTTCACCAAAGACGCATTCGATTCGCTCGCGTCCGACGTCGAATATTTTGCAAAAAAGGAAGGCCTTACGGCGCACGCGGCGAGCGTCAGCGTTCGCAGGGAGGAAAAGAAATGAGCGCATTTTTATCAAAAAGGTTCGATTCGCTTACGCCTTACGTGCCGGGCGAACAGCCGCAGGATAAAAAGTATATAAAACTCAACACCAACGAATCGCCGTTCCCGCCGCCCCCACAGGCGCTCGGCGCGATAGAAAACGCGGTTGAACGTCTGGCACTGTATCCCGACCCCGAACAGAAGGCGCTGACGCAGAAAACGGCTGAGCTTTGCGGCGTATCTTTTGAAAACGTCCTTATGACGAACGGCTCGGACGAAACGCTCGATTTCGCGTTCACCGCGTTCTGCGATACCGACACTCCGGCGCTGTTCGCGGATATCACATACGGCTTTTACAAGGTGTACGCCGAATGGAAGCACGTTCCATATACCGAAATTCCGCTATGCGAAGATTTCACGCTTTCCGTTGACGACTATACCGGTAAAAAAGGCGTCGTGTTTATAGCAAATCCCAACGCGCCGACCGGTTTGCTCCTTCCCGTAAGCGAAATTGAGCGTCTGCTGCACGCCGATACGTCGCGGCTGGTGGTCGTCGACGAAGCGTATATCGATTTCGGCGGCGAAACAGTCGTACCGCTTATAAAAAAGTACGGCAATCTGCTCGTCATACGCACTTTTTCCAAATCGCGCTCGATGGCGGGCGCCAGACTCGGTTTCGCCGTGGGATGCAAAGCGCTGATCGACGACCTTAAAAAGATCAAATACTCTTCAAATCCTTTCAACGTAAACGCACTGACGGCGGCGGCAGGGATCGCGTCTTTGGAAAACGATTCCTACAATATGGAAAACTGCCGCACGATATGTGAAAACAGGGAATACACAATACGCGAACTGAGAGAATCAGGCTTTTACGTCACCGATTCAAAGACCAATTTCGTGTTTGCCGAACATCCTAACGTTTCAGGTAAGTATATTTACGAAAAGCTGAAGGAAAACGGCATACTCGTCAGACGTTTCAACACTCCGCGCATAAAAGATTATGTGCGGATAACCGTAGGTACCAAAGAACAGATGGAGATACTTATTTCAGAAATCAGAAAAATCACGGAGGCACAAAATGCGTGAATCTGCTATCGAAAGAAAAACCAACGAAACAAAGATCAAATTGTATCTCGCACTTTCCGAAGGCAGGATCGAGATAAAAAGCGGATGCGGTTTTCTCGACCATATGCTCACTTTGTTCGCTTCTCACGCGGGGTTCTCGCTCGCGCTCGACTGCAAAGGCGACACGTTCGTCGATTATCATCACACCGTGGAAGACGTCGGCATTTGTCTCGGCAAGGCGTTCGCCGAAGCTTTGGGCGAAAAGAAAGGTATCGGCCGCTACGGTTTCGCCGTGATCCCGATGGACGAATCGCTCGTGCTTTCGTCGCTGGATATTTCCGGCAGAACGTATCTCGGTTTCGACGTCGAATTTCCCACTCAGAAAGTCGGCGATTTCGATACCGAACTCGTAGAAGAGTTCTGGGCGGCTTTCACGCGCGCTTCGCAGACGACTCTGCACTTCAAGATGTTTTCCGGCAGGAATTCACACCACATAGCCGAAGCGGTATTCAAATCCGCCGCACGCGCGTTCAAGCAGGCGGTATCGGTCGATCCGTCGAGCCCCGACTCCTTACCGTCCACGAAAGGGATACTCTGATGACAGCCATTGTCGATTACGGCGTAGGCAATCTGTTTTCGCTGCGCAGTTCGCTGCATTTCCTCGGCGAAGACGCCGCCGTCACCTCTGATATAGAAACGCTTAAAGATGCCGACCGCATAATACTCCCGGGAGTAGGCGCTTTCGGCGACGCCGCACAAAAGCTCAGGTCGGGCGGCCTTGCGCGCGCCGTGACCGAACTCGCGTCTTCCGGCAAACCGATCTTGGGCATTTGCCTCGGTATGCAGCTTTTGTTCGAAAAAAGCCTTGAATTCGGCGAGCACGAAGGGCTCGGGCTCATCCCCGGCACCGTCGTCCCCCTTGCCGGGAAGATAGACGAAAGCTTGAAAATCCCGCATATCGGCTGGAACGCGCTCGAATTCAAAAAGCCTTCCGTCTTGTTCAAATACATCAATAACGGCGATTACGTCTATTTCGTCCACTCTTATTACGCAAGCGGCTGCGGCGAGTATATCACGTCGGTCAGCGAATACGGCGTCGACGTTACTGCGTCCGTCGAACGCGGCAACGTCTACGGCTGCCAGTTCCACCCAGAAAAGAGCGGAAAAGTCGGACTTGCCATACTCAAAGCGTTTACCGAAACGGAGCAAACCAAATGATAATTTTCCCCGCCATAGATCTTTACGAAAAAAAAGCCGTACGGCTTTATAAAGGCGATTATTCCAAAATGACCGTTTACGGCGACGATCCCGTCTCCGTCGCGCTTAGAATGCATCAAAAAGGCGCTACGCATCTGCATATCGTCGACCTCGAAGGCGCGCGCGACGGCGGCACTCCCAATTTCGACGTCGTGCGTGAGATAAAGAAAGCGAGCGGAATGTTCTGCGAAATCGGCGGCGGCATACGCAGTATGGAAATCATCGCAAAATATATAAACGCAGGTATCGACAGAGTCATACTCGGTACCGCCGCAGTCGAAGACGAAACGCTCGTCAAAAAGTCCGTCTCAGAATTCGGCGAAAAGATCGCCGCCGGCATAGATATCAAAAACGGCAGAGCCGCGGTGCGCGGATGGCTCAAGGACAGCGGTATTACAGCCGACGAACTGTTTGAGAAAATGATATCTTACGGTATAAAGACTGTGATCTGCACCGACATTTCAAAAGACGGAGCGCAAGAAGGCGCTTCGCTCGATTTGTATTCGCGTTTAAGCAAAAAGTATAACGTAAACATCACGGCGTCCGGCGGCGTCACTACGCTCGGCGACGTGAGAGCGCTCGCCGGATGCGGCCTGTACGGCGCTATAATCGGCAAAGCCTACTATACCAAAGCGATAGATCTCGCTGAAGCGATATCGGAGGCAAAATGATAACCAAACGCATAATCCCGTGCCTGGACGTCAAAGACGGAAGGGTGGTAAAGGGCGTCAATTTCAAATCGCTCGGCGACGTAGATTCGCCCGTTTCGCTCGCAAAGCGCTATTCGGAATGCGGCGCGGACGAGCTCGTGTTTTACGATATCACCGCGTCCGCCGAAGGCAGAGCTCTGTTTACGGATATCCTGTGCGAGACCGCCAAAAGCGTGTTTATCCCGCTCACCGTCGGCGGCGGTATAAATACCGTGAACGATTTCGACCGCGTGCTCAAATGCGGCGCCGATAAAGTCAGCGTGAATTCCGGCGCCATCCGCGACCCTTCGCTCGTTTACGAAGCAGCGAAACTGTACGGCAGCCAGTGCGTGGTCATTTCCTGCGATATAAAGCGCGTAGACGGCGAATTCCGCGTTTTTTCAAAAGGCGGCAGAGAATCCGCCGGGCTCGAAGCGATCGAATGGATAAAGCGCTGCGTGGCTAACGGCGCCGGCGAAGTCGTCGTTAATTCAATCGATACCGACGGCGTAAAGCACGGATTCGATATCGAGCTGCTTAACGCGGTCTGTTCAGCCGTCAGCGTGCCGGTCATCGCGTCCGGCGGCGCCGGCTGTATAGAAGATTTTATCGACCTGTTCAAAAATGTGCCGGATATCGACGCCGGGCTCGCCGCGTCGGTGTTCCACTTTAACGAAGTCGATATCATCGATCTCAAACGCGAAATGCACAAAAACGGGATCCCGGTCAGAATGTGAGGTATTGTATATGATCGACACGTCAAAACTCAAATTCAACGAAAACGGACTTATCCCTGCGATCGTCACCGACAGCAGGAACGGAAAAGTCCTTATGATGGCTTATATGAACAAGGAAAGTATCGAACGCACCGAACAGACGGGGCTCGCCTGCTTCTGGAGCCGTTCGAGGAAAGAGCTCTGGACCAAGGGCGAGACGAGCGGAAACTTTCTGCACGTAGTATCGGTGACTTCCGACTGCGACAGCGACACTCTGCTCGTTTCGGCGCTGCCCGACGGTCCGGCGTGCCACACGGGCTCGTATTCCTGCTTTACTAACGAGCTATGGCGCAGCGGGGAAGACAACGTATTTTCGCTCGAATCGCTTATGCAGCTCATAAAAGGCCGCAAGGAAGAAAAGAAAGACGGCTCGTATACCTCGTATCTGTTCGAAAAAGGACTCGACAAGATACTCAAAAAAGTCGGCGAAGAATCTACCGAAGTCATCATCGCCGCCAAAGCGTGCGACAAAAAAGAGACCGTCTACGAGATCGCGGACCTCACCTACCACGTTCTCGTCCTTATGGCGGAAGCCGGTATCGGCATAGACGATATCTATTCCGAACTCGCGTCGCGGCACGTAATAGACAAAAAAATAAAGCAGGAAAAAATGACCTGACAAAAAACCAAACGCCCCGCGCTGCCGAACGGCAGTCGGGGCGTTTTTATCACTGTTCTTCGACCGGCTTTTTAGGGCCTTTTTTCAATATATCGTAATGGATGAACGCGGCGATTATCGAAGATGTGTTGAGTATTTCACCTATAAGCGCGGGGATGCTGCCTTTCATTATGGCGTATACCATCCACAGAAGCGATGCGGGGAAGAGTCCGATACGCAGCCACTTTTCGCTTTTGATGTTGTATACCAGCGTGTGTATTATCATCGCCAACAGAGGGAAGAGCGAAGAAATATCCTGCCAGGTAAAGACAGCAGTGACCACGATGACTGCAAGATAGATACAAGTGAACAGCACGTTTTTGAACCACGGTTTGTTTTCAAAATAGTAAAGCGCGATCTTGGAAAGCGCGATCACGTTCATTATCGCTCCGGTATAGCCGCCGAGCAGAAAATAATGCAGCGTAAAAGAAGCGACCGCTATCACCTGTAATATTATTATTAGTTTCTTTTTCGGCATAAGGAACGAAAGGAACGACATCCCGGTCCCGAAAAAGCCAATAATCTGTGCGGCAATCTCCATAAGCCATCTACTCCGAAAAATGCGCCAAAACGGCGTCTTCGCCTTTGCGGCAAATGTATTATAGCATAACCGTTCGGCGCAGTCAACAAAAAAGATAACGATTTTTTACACAATATATTGTGTTGCTATTGACATTATGATCAAAATATGGCATACTGAGTAAGCAATAAAACTTTTTTAAAACAAGAAGGCACGTTATGAAAAAGAACACGCAAAAGTATTACAAGACAGTTATAGCCGGCTGCACCCGCCGCCTGCCGATATGCCCGCTCAACGAATCGCTTTCGATCGCCGGGTTCGTCATATTCGGCGATCCCGAGCTCACAAACTGCTGCGCGGGCGACCTGCTCAAAATTGCGCCTGAATACGACTATATCATCACCGCCGAATCCAAAGGCATTCCGCTCGCTTACGAGATGGCGCGCCAGCACGGCGACAAGAAATACTTCGTCGCACGCAAAGCCACAAAGCTTTATATGGTTGACGTGTTCGACGTCGCGGTCCGTTCCATCACGACCGACCATATACAGCACCTGTATCTCGACGGCGCCGACGCCGCTGCTATGAAAGGCAAACGCATCCTTATTGTCGACGACGTCATTTCCACCGGCGAATCGCTCACCGCGCTCGAAAAACTCGTCACCGAGGCGGGCGGCATCATTTGCGGCAAAATGGCGATCCTCGCCGAAGGCGACGCGGCAAAGAGGGACGACATCCTCTTCCTCGAACCGCTGCCGCTGTTCACCCCTGACGGCAAGCCGCTTTAAAAGGGAGGCGTTCGTTTTGCAGATTCTTAAAGAAAGGATCAAAAAAGACGGCAGGATCATCGGAGACGACATCCTCAAAGTCGATTCGTTCCTTAACCATCAGATCGATCCCGCGCTTATGGATTCCATCGGCGCAGAATTTTACCGCCTCTTTTCAGACGTAAAGGTAGACCGCGTTCTAACTATAGAAGCTTCCGGGATCGCCGCCGCCGTAATGACCGCAAAATATTTCGGCTGCCCGCTGGTGTTCGCCAAGAAATCGCGGACCGTGAACCAGTCGGCGAGCGTCTATTCGTCCAAAGCGTTTTCGTTCACCCACAAGACCGAAAACAACGTCATCGTTTCCAGGGAATTCATAAGACCCGGCGAAAACGTCCTTATAATCGACGATTTTCTCGCAAACGGCTGCGCGCTGAGGGCCCTCAAGGATATCGTGCTCCAGGCGGGAGCGAATCCCGTGGGCGCAGGCATCATTATTGAAAAAGCGTTCCAGCCCGGCGGCGAGGATCTCCGCGCCGAAGGCCTGCGCATTGAATCTCTCGCGCGCATTAAAAGTATGAGCGAAAAAGAGGGGATCGAGTTCCTCTGATCGCATCCTGCGCATACGGATTTATCTTATTGCAGTAAATCGGACTTCTTTTAAGGCGAGTATTGTGCGAAACGTAAAAAATGTTAAAATTGCCGTTCCGCTCTTGACTTTGTCGAAATTACGCGTATAATAGGTTTATCAATACAATAATAGAATTCGTGCTTATATATCCTCTGTAATATGGTCAGAAAGTCTCTACCGGGCAGCCGTCAAATTGCCCGACTATAAGCGTGTTTCTCACTTTTGCTTTTACGGCGGGAACATGCATTCGTATCCCCGCCGTTTTTCAGTTTTAGCGATACAATAAACAATAAAATACATTAAAAACAGAAAAGGAGCAAACAATGAAAAAGATCATCTCTGCTATCCTCTGCCTTGCCCTTATTTGCGTGGCTTTCGTTTCCTGCGGGAATAACGAAACCCCCGAAGAAGGTTCCGCCGCTTACGGTTTCTCGGGCGAAAAGGAACTTGCCGCTTGCGGCGCCGTTGACACCACCGCCGCCGACATCACCATCACCGGCGACGTTTCCGCTGTCAAGATCGGCGTCATCCTCGTAGGCGACGACACCGAAGGCTACACCAAAGCCCATATGGACGGCATCAAAGCCGCCGCCGCAGCTCTCGGCATCGCCGACAGCCAGATCATCTGGAAATACAAGATCGACGAGACCGACGCTGTCACCGCAGCAGGAAACCAGCTCATCAACGAAGGCTGCACCTACATCTTCTCCAACTCTTACGGTCACCAGAGCTATATGGCAGCTCTCGCCCAGGCCAACCCCAACGTTCATTTCGTTGCTATGACCGGCGATACCGCCGCTGCCGCCAACCTCAGCAACTTCAGCAACGCTTTCACCGCCGTTTATGAATCCCGTTACGTTTCCGGTGTCATCGCCGGTCTCAAACTCAAGGAACTCATCGACGCCGGCAAAGTCGCCGACAAGAACAAAGACGGCGACAACATCCGCATCGGCTACGTCGGCGCTTATAACTACGCCGAAGTCGTTTCCGGCTACACCGCTTTCTATCTCGGACTCAAATCCGTCGTCAGCAACGTCGTAATGGACGTTTACTACACCTCTTCTTGGTTCGATTTCGATAAAGAAAAGGCCGCTGCCGAACTCCTTATCGATAAAGGCTGCATAATCATAGGCCAGCACGCCGACTCCGCCGGCGCTCCTACCGCTGTTCAGGAAGCCCACAACAAAGGCATCGAAGTCTACTCCGTCGGTTACAACGTCTCTATGCTCGACGCCTGCCCCGACGCGGCTCTCACTTCCGCTTCCAACAACTGGAAAGTCTATTATCAGTACGCCCTCGCCTGCGCCATCAACGGCCAGGATATAGCCACCAACTGGGCTGCCGGCTACAAGAAAGACGCCGTTAACGTCACCGAACTCGGCACCGCCTGCGCTGCTGGCACCGCCGCAGAAGTCGAAAAAGTCATCAACGACATCAAATCCGGCGCTGTCAAAGTGTTCGACACTTCCAAATTCACCGTCGGCGGCAAGACCGTTACCTGGGCTTACGCTTCCGACACCAACGGCGACTGGGTCAACGACGCCAACAATGTCATTTCCGACGGCCAGTTCCACGAATCTTACGTACAGAGCGCTCCCGCGTTCTCGATCCGTATCGACGGTATAACCGAACTCAACTGATCCATAGCACTTGACCATAGAGTGAAGCCGCTCCAACCAGCGGCTTCACTCGTTTATGGAACATTTCATTCCGGAGGTTTCGATGGCACCTGAACGTACTCCAGTAATACAGCTAAAAGGAATAACAAAGCGATTCGGCAACAGCGTTATCGCCAACGACGATATTACGATGGACATATACGAAGGCGAGATCTTAGCGCTGCTCGGCGAAAACGGAAGCGGCAAGACCACGCTCCTTAATATGCTTTCGGGCATTTATTACCCAGACAGCGGCGAGATCTACGTTCGCGGCGAACACGTTTCCATACGCTCCCCGCACGACGCGTATCTGCTCGGCATAGGGATGATTCATCAGCATTTCAAGCTGGTAAACGTCTTCACCGCCGCCGAGAACATCATACTCGGTCTCGACGAAGGCGCGGTAATAGATCTCAAGACCGCTAAAAAGCGTATTCTCGAAATATGCAGCGAATACGGCTTCGAGATCGATCCCGACCAGAAGATATACGATATGTCCGTTTCGCAGAAGCAGACGCTTGAGATCGTCAAAGCGCTCTACCGCGGCGCCGACGTCCTTATACTCGACGAACCCACCGCCGTGCTCACTCCGCAGGAGACCGAAAAGCTTTTCAACGTCATAAGGAATATGCGCAACGCCGGCAAGACCATCGTCATCATCACGCACAAACTTCAGGAAGTGCTCGAGATCTCCGACCGCGTCGCGATCTTACGCAAGGGAAGATATATCGACAGCGTTCCGACCTGCGACGCCACCGAACTTTCGCTTACCGAAATGATGGTCGGCCAAAAAGTCGAACTCAATATCGACAGACCCGAACCCAAAAACTGCGAGCTTCGACTTTCCGTCCGCGGACTTTCCTGCAAAAACGCCGAGAATATAGAAGTTCTTAAAGATATCACTTTCGACGCCTACTCGGGCGAGATACTCGGCATAGCGGGCATTTCCGGCTGCGGTCAGAAAGAACTTCTGGAATCGATAGCCGGGCTCCAGAAACCCGAACCCGGCGCAGAGATCGTTTATATATCGCCCGAAGGCAAAAACGAATCGCTTATTGGCAAAACGCCTAAAAAGATCCGTGCAATGGGAGTTTCGCTTTCTTTCGTGCCCGAAGACCGCATAGGTATGGGGCTTGTCGGCAGTATGGGTATGGTCGACAATATGCTGCTCAAAACGTATAACCGCGGCTCCACGCCTCTTACCGACAAAAAGCCTTCCAAACGGCTCGCCGAACAGATCCGCGAAGATCTTGCGGTCGTAACGCCTTCTATCGGAACTCCGGTCCGTATGCTTTCCGGCGGCAACGTGCAGAAAGTGCTCGTCGGGCGTGAACTTTCTTCTTCGCCCACCGTGCTTATGACCGCGTACGCGGTACGCGGGCTTGATATAAACACTTCTTACGTCATTTACCGCCTGCTAAACGAACAAAAAGAAAAAGGCGTCGCCGTTGTGTTCGTCGGCGAAGACCTCGACGTCCTGCTCGCTCTTTCCGACCGCATACTCGTGCTTTGCGGCGGCAGGGTCAGCGGCATCCTCGATGCGCGCACGGCCACCAAAGAACAGGTCGGTTACCTTATGACCAATATCCCGGAAGAACAGGAGGCGCAGGATGAAAAACAGTAAGATCGCTCACGAACCGTTGTTTCATATCACCAAACGCCCTCCTATGTCAAAACTGTCGGCGTTTTCCGTAAGAATAGGCGCGTTTTTCGCCGCGCTGATTTTAAGCGCCTTATTCGTCCTCATAACTATAGGGATCGACCCCTGGACATTTATCAAGACTATGATCAAAGGCGCCTTCGGCGTTCCGGGCGTCGAAAAAGCCGGTTCATTTTCCGATTTCTGGGCCATTTTCTCCAAGGACAGTTATTTCTGGATCACGCTCAAGACCGCGTGCAAGCTGCTGCTTATCGCCGTGGCGCTCGCGCCCGCATTCAAAATGCGCTTCTGGAACATAGGCGCCGAAGGACAGCTGCTCGCCGGCGGTATGGGCGCCGCGTTCCTGATGTTCAATTACGGAACGCTCCCAGTATATATCCTCCTGCCGCTTATGCTTATAGTCAGCATCGTCTGCGGCGCACTCTGGGCGGTCATCCCGGCGGTGTTCAAAGCCAAATTCAACACCAACGAAACGCTCTTCACGCTTATGATGAACTATATCGCGATGAAGATCGTCGACTACTTTTATAATCTGTGGCGCGGACCGATGTCTGCGCTCGGGATGATAAATCCCTCCACAAACGCCGGATGGCTGCGCTCGATCTGGAGCGGCAAGGAAGCCGCCTGGTTCCGCAACGAAGACCTTATCTTTATGTTCATTATAATCCTCATTACGGTGCTGATGTATCTGTATCTCAGGTTCACCAAGCAGGGCTATGAGATCGCCGTCGTCGGCGATTCCCAGAATACCGCAAAATACGCCGGCATAAGCGTTAACAAAGTTATGCTGCGCACGATGGCGATATCCGGTGCGATATGCGGACTTTGCGGATTCCTGTGCGTTTCTTCCCAAAGCCACACCATCACATCGACGTTGGGCAACGGCTACGGGTTCACGGCGATAATCGTCGCCTGGCTTTCCAAATTCAACACCTTCGTTATGGTGGGAGTATCGATCCTTATCGTCGCGCTCGAAAACGGATCGATGCTTATGGCGAACACATACGGTGATTTAGGATTTTCGCCTGCTTCCGCCAAAATAATCGTGGGCGTTATGCTCCTGCTCATAATCGGCTGTGAATTCTTCATCAACTACAAGCTGGCGTTCCGTTCGCGCGCCGCAAAAAAGGAGGAGGTAACCGAATGATCATCTGGATCCAAAAAGCAATAGGATTCGCCGCGCTCATCACTCTCGCGGCGCTCGGCGAGCTCCTCACCGAAAAATCCGGCGGCCTCAACTTAGGCACTCCCGGTACTATGTGCGTCGGCGCCGCTACCGGCTTTATCGCGGCTTTCCGCTACTGC
>JAEEGG010012986.1_pt1 | contig 17882 bp, 16 predicted proteins | sample 9134161 | NCBI WGS metagenome assembly JAEEGG01 (sample SAMN16246543, study PRJNA631951) | gut metagenome | biome: gut microbiome; feature: rumen; material: CR-attached | host: Bos | place: Iran: Karaj | collected 2018-10 | reverse complement strand
TGGGTGCCCAGTTTGTTATTGGATCATTAGCGACAATAAATCCACAAGCATGAACATTCAGATCACGAACTCTTCGTCTTAATACAGAATCACCAGGAAAAGTTGAGAACGCCACAATATGAGCACAACATTCCTTGCCATATTTCTGCTGAAGCCATTCAATAACACGTTCCCTGCCTTCATCATCGAAGTCTATGTCTATGTCTGGAAACATCGTGCCATCTATACTAAGGAACCGTTCGAAAAGCAGGTCATGTTTCAATGGGTCTATTTTAGTAATCCCCAAACAATAACATACAAGGCTGCCAGCAGCAGAGCCACGTCCAGGACCAACCCAAACGCCAAGCTCTGATTGGGCGGTGCTAATTACATCTTGCAGAAAGAGGAAATAGCCAGAAGCTCCTCTTTTCGTGATAATTTCCAGTTCAAATCGAAGTCTGTCAGTCACATCTTCAGGAAGCAATTCCCCGTATATTTGTTTTGCTTTAGCAAAAGAAAGGTGTTCCAAATAGTTATCTTCATTGTCCTTTCTTTCATTACAGAATCTGTTAGGAATATCAATAGTGGGGACAATGGGAGCATGGTGTATATCATAGAACTCTATCTTGTCACATATCTCCATTGTACTGGCTATTGCTTCAGGAACATCCGAGAACAATTCACACATATATTTTCTGCTTGTCAGCCATCTATTTAATGGATAATTCAAATTCTCATACTCTTCGACGGTCTTACCTTCTGCAATGGATCGCAACGTGTTATAAACACGTATATCAGTCGGTTTTAGATAATGAACATCATTTGTGGCAACAATCTTAACACCATAGGCGGCAGCCTTTTCAATTAGATGTTCGTTGATTCTTTGTAATTGAGAACCGTTTGTGAATAAATCAGCAAAGCGCTGTAGTTCCAGATAATAATCCTCGCCAAAAGTCTGCTGATACCATTTGATGGTAGCATCCAGACCTTCAATGTCCCCTTCGGAAATTTCAGTAAAGGCCTCGCTGCCAACACTACCTGAGAGGACAATCAGACCTTCGTGGTATTTCTTCAAATCCGCACGGTCTGTTCGAGGACTTCCATAGAAACCTTCAGTCCATGAATTGCTCACAATCTTCAAGAGGTTCTTATAACCAATCAGGTTCTTGGCAAGAATTGTCAGATGATAGCCATTAATGTCTTTGATGTTTTCTTTTAGTTCTTTGGAACCTCGTCTAGCTACATATAGCTCACACCCGATGATAGGCTTGAATGGTTTCTTGCCCTTCTCCTGTCTTTCGATATTAATGCTACTAACATATTCAAAAAAATCCATAATACCAAACATATTGCAATTATCAGTAATAGCAATACCTGGCATTTTTTCTTTAATGGCGGCATCCACTAATTCCCTGATGCTAGCGCATCCATCCTTTATTGAATAATGGGAGTGAACATTCAAATGTACAAATCGATAAGCATTCATATTAAATCAATTTTTCTTTTTTGGTGCAAAGAAAACAAAGACCTCTGCCAACTGGCGGCAGAGATCAAAAAAACATTATCAATAAATTTATTGTGAAATGATACAAGAAGGGCGTGCAGGATTGTGACAGAGAATCCGATTTTATTTCATTAGGAATTCATAGAGATCTATATATTTTGAAAGGACAATATCCCTTAAATCATTCTGTTGCTTGGCATCGTCATTAATAAGAACAGATAGATATGCCCAGAAGGTTTTTCTATGGTGCATATACTTTAGGTGAGCCATCTCATGTAGGATAACCATATCTAAGAAGTCTATAGGAAAGATAACCAATACAGGTGACAGACTAATAATCTTGAAAGCATTACATTGCCCAAGTATTCTTTTTCTAAGCTTTTTAACCTTTACGCCTTTCGCTTTTATCTGTTTTATAGTCTCCAACTCATGGAATCTGCGTGGAAGCACTTCATTTGCCCTTTTGATAATCTGGTCACGAATGTTGATACGCAACCAACTCTGCAACCTGAGATTATCAAACTGCGTGAAATCGGAATAAATCAAATCTAGTCCTGAATGGTCATTTCGTAAGACAATCATCATTTGGTTCTTTTTCGTTTGATATACCATCTTTCCCATGCCTTCCTGTAACGCCTCCTGAAGCAACACCTGATGCTCAATCTTATACCACTTGATGCTGAAATATGGAAATTGGAGCCTGAAATTGGGATTAATCCAAAAAAGCGGTTCTATTTTCTTATTTGCCATATTTTGTCTAATACTTTTTCATATTCATGAGAATCATTACCTATCTGCAAGCCATAGAAGCGTGTACCCTTCTGACGTTCTTCTTGCATGAACTGACTAACACGACCATTGGGAGCGTCAAATATGAAATCACTAATAATTAACATATCTGCCATCGCATACTTCTCCGAATTTAACATTTTTATTCCTGCTTTTAGCATCTCATTACCATCAGTACCCCCAGAATAATAATCACTTAGAAAAGAATCCAGTTTTTTCCATGAGCCAGGTTTAGACAAGTCAATACTTTGCGCTCTTACCGAGAAAGAAATAAGAAAACATTTTCTTTTTTGTTTTTTGGCCATTTGTAATAATTGCCTAAGCAAACATGTGGCCAATTCTATAGGCCGTCCACACATTGATCCACTTGTGTCAATACTAACGATGATAGGCCCTTTCTCCAAACGTGGCTCTTTCTTTTTGCTTTTTTCAACCTTTATCCTACTTTCCATTTTGGGTTTGTTGGCAAACAGCTGCAACTGGCTCATAGCGTATTTATAATAGAACAGGCTCTCTGTGTGATGGTCTGCGAGGATTGCAGTCTCTATGGGTAAAAGATGTTGGAGATTGTTACCATTAGTAATTTCTTCAACTTCTACGGCAGGAGTTGGAGGCGAAGGCAATAAAGGGAGGTATCTTTTGATGGTTTCATCTTTCTCATCCTCTCTTCGTGGTTTTTCTCTGCCTATCATATTAACTATCTCTACCATCTGAGGATAACTATAGAACATTTTCTGTATTTTCTTCCTTTCTTTATAGTCTGTATTCCCATGCTCCCGAATGCTCTGTTCCCAGTAGGTTTTGTTTTTTTCGATACAGGCAGCTTCATACTCCGTCAGGTGATTGTCACAGGCAGTATCCCAGTCTCTTACTAAAGGGCCAAACACAGATTCAGGATCAGAGTCCTTAAATTGTTGAACATATCCATCAATATTTACCTCCTCGGGCTTGAATTGTTGTTTAATAGTATTATAGACCTTTGGCCACATTTCCCTTTTTTTATCTATATCGCCTTTAATGAATACCTGAATAAGATTCTTTTCCTGATGGTATTGCTCTTCCACAGGTTCAAAGAGTTTTAGCATAGCTTCTATAAAACTCAGTATTTCTTCTTTTATAATATCCTTCCATACAGGGTCTTGACTGTTTAACTGAGGATTCTCATTAATGGCCTGCTGCATGAATCCTCCTAACAGATCGTCTGTAGGCACACCGTCAGGCATCCTGCCTCTGTCCATGTAGAAATCAAAAGCATCATCATAGGCAGCTAATTTCTGGGATATGATTTCTTCCTTTGTCATAACAATAAACTGGCATTTTGGGCTTTAACTTCCATCTCCTTCAAACTCTTCTCGCATTGAGAAAGATATTGCTTGACAATCTTTATGTCGTCATCAGATAGAAATATATTTATGCAGTTATCAAAGAGCTTTTGCTGGTCGGACAACTTAACAAGCAACTCATTTCTTATGTCATTAAGTATTTTCAAGGCCATATTGGGACTCGGTAATCCAGGCTGATTGAAAATGGTCGGTTCTACATTCGCTCTTTTTGTTTGGAAAGCATAAGGGATATTGTCAATAACAATTCCACCGTGACATTTGGATAATTTGACCTTATTAACCTCTTGCGTATTCTTTATTTTATAATCGTAAAGTTGCCCCGTATAGATGGCATGGATAATATGGGCTTGCTTTGTCTCGTCGAAGTAAACTATACCATCACAAGTTTGTTTTGAAGGGACATGACTATAATCCATCTTATAAAACAGGGTTTTCCCTTTATGATACTTCAATACGTTATAATAGAAGAAATTAACCTGTACATAGTTATCTTCATCAATATCTTGTAAGTTAGATGATGCTGGTTTTTTCCTAATACAATTTAATGCCTGATCAATATCCTTTCCATATTTGACAACTTTAACATCTATGGGAGATGTTATGCTAGAGCATACAATATCGATAATAGTAGGAATTGTCTCTGATTTGTTCCATAGACAATGTATAAGAATGGGGATGTCTGTCAAATCGATTTGCTTGCGGCCATTCAAGAATGCAGAACTCTGAAGCAGATGGACACACTTTTTCCATCTGCGGTCAGAGATGTAGTAATCCATTTCTTCCACCTCCTCCTTTTTTATTTCATTTTTGAGCCTTTTCCTTATATTGGTAATTATAGAGCAAATCTCATTTGAAATTTCTACATCTTCGATTCCTTGCTGCCATTTATAATATAATTCTTCTGAAATGAGAAGATGCTCAGGAACGGGGTTGGAATTTAAGCTCTTCTGACGAATCATCTTATAAAAGATACTTTCGCTCTGAATACAATTTGAAACCATGCGCACCAAGAATCGATCCCACAACGCTTCAAGCCCTTCGCCCTCAGCAGGGAGTTCGTTGCTGGCTGCTATTAATGCTTTCATTGGTAGCTTCAATGTAGTGCGTCCATTTTGGAATATTCTCTCATTGATAGCCGTTAAAAGTGCATTTTGTATGGAAGGTCCTGCCTTCCATATCTCATCAAGAAACACAACAGTTGCTGTGGGTAAAAAACCATCCACTACGCGTTCGTATCTATCTTCATTTTTCAACAAAGAAATTGATACTGGCCCAAAAATTTCATCAGGAGTGCTGAAACGTGACATGAGGTATTCAAAAGCATTCCCTTCTTTGAAAGCCATTTTCAGCCTTCTGGCCACCAAGCTTTTTGCAGTGCCTGGAGGACCAAGTAAGAAAATGCTTTCTCCAGCAATAGCACTCAAAAGAGACATTGCAATGATGTGCTCTTTCTCATAGACTCCATCCGACAACGCCTTTAATAGTTCTCTAACATGCTGATCTATATCCATAGCTACTCTTTGTCATTCATTATAACGAAGCAAAGACACATCACAGGTGTGTCATATTACTCATTGCTTAATAATTCTATTGCCATAATCGTATTATTTGTATCAATAAATTGATGATAGTGCAAAGAAAACAAAGACCTCCGCCAACTGGTGGCAGAGGTCTGAGAAAAATGTTGTTATTTACCTTAATTATACAATTGGGTCTATACAAAAGTCCCGACGCTTGCAAGTCCTACAGAATTTACCCATCCATACTTCATCGAACTGGTTCATTGCTTGTTCGACAATTTCTGTGTCATCTGTAAGGATGCCAGCTTCAAAGTTTCGTTTATTATCCGTCTTCATACCGATACCGGCACCAGTAAGGTTTGCACTACCGATATATACTTCTTCTCCATCAAAGACAAGTATCTTGAAATGAACACGAGGACAAAGCACCCGCTCCAAGCGGTCATAGAGTATTGGATACTTATCAAAGTCCTCCAAAAAGTTTGGACCTGGTTCTTTGGCATGAATAAGTCTTATCTCGACACCATGTCGAATCAGTTGGGCAATAAGAGCAAGAAATGGTTTCTTCTCTTTACCAATCTCCACGTAGAGGTCTTTTATGTCAGCAGTACCAATCCAAAGCATGTGCTTCACGGATTGCACCCGTGAAAGCACTTCTTTGTAATGGTCAGTGTTGGAGATGAATTTCATAGAACCTAATTATCCAAATATGCTTGCATTTCCGAATCATCATCAGGGTCTATTTCCTGAGCAAATTGGATAGCAATTATTACTGCTACCATTAAGTAAGCAGGTAGCCATGAATCATAATCATTTGTCCTTGCATTATTCTCGTCAAGATAATGAAGAATTTTCATATTGATTAATCCTATCTTACCTACTACATTGGTAAGCTTCAATTGGATATACTCAGGAAGGTCCGGCTCATGGTAATCAAAAGCCTCTTTAAGATTAAATTGAGTATCAACTTCATCTCCCATTAGTAACTTGTATAAAGCTTCAGTAACTTTGTCAAATACGTACTGAAATATGGTTCCACATTCATAATCTGTGGGGATATTACCATCGGCAACTTGTTCCAGTTGATGAGAGAGTTTGTTAATGATTTTCTCTGTCTCCATCGAGAATCCCATTATTTGCTCTTTTGTCAACTTGTTAATACGATGACGGGTCAGGAAACCAGTTTCCAGATTCTGAGCATCTACAAAAGCCATCATCACAAATGGAGAAAGGCCTTGCGCTATTTCTTGTTTGTTCATACTATTCTTGTTTTTCAAATGATTTTACTAATAATTCATACATATTTTCTCCATGTTCTTTAATGGCTTCTCTATCCCATTTCGAATAATTCTGATGTACCAGAAGCAGTTTTAAACTCTCAATAGAACCAGACTTTGCGCCATTGTAATAGGATTGGACGTGGGCAGTTTTAACCTCATACGATTCATTACTTAAAGCAGAATTCAATCCTTGTGAAATCATTACCAGGTTTCCAAAACTATCCCGGAGAAGTGCATCTTCGGGTGTGTCTTCCCATACCATCATTGAATTGCTCTGTGGTGTTTGCGGAGCTATGTGTTCAATACTTCTATTACGTTTGAAAACATAATTTTCTACGATAGTCATTTCCGGAGAGTCTTTGTGGAACAACTCTTTACGGTGTTGCCAGATGTAGAAATCCAGTCTCCAGAACCAATAACGATTATCGCCACTATACGTTAATGCCTCATATTCGGGAAGAGGAAATTCATCATCCAGTTTTTTCTTTAATGATGAATACAACAAATTTACATCAGGCAGTCCATAACGTTCAACTTCATCCATCAACCAGTTAAACCATCTATAATTAGTATAATTAGATGATGAAACATATAACATGGATTGAAGCATCAGAAGGTTCTTGAGGGATTCATTGTCTTCATTAAGATTCATATCCAAAGAATATCCGTATTCCGTAGGTCGAATAAAGCAAATATCAAGAGCGAGGCGTGCTCTTACCAGCATCTCCATAAAATCCTTGATGTCTTCCTTGTTAACATTGCTCCCATTAAATGGCAGATATTCTTCAAAAATGGAAAGCAAATTGTTTGGCTTGAAGAAATCGTTTATCTTACAGTTAATCTTCCTCCCCAATTTCCTGTACAACACCTGAAGCAGTAAATATGGGAAATTCAACGAGCAACGAGAGTCCTTGTTTGTTTCACGCTCGTTCTTTGGTGCATTCACAGACATTTCTATCTCATTTATCGACAGGGCATTGTCATGTGTTTCAGTGTTGATACCGTTGATAAGTTCTTCTGAAAAAATTTCTGAGATACAAGCCTTTAGAGCTCGCGACTTTCTTCCTTCAGGGTTTTCATCCTTTCTTCTTCTAATTAGTAGGGTATCTACATCTGAGAGCTTATTCCACAGCAGCATGTATTTGTCAATGTCTTCATCTAAATTGCTGAGAAGTTTTACCTTTAGGATTTCATGTTGTTCCAGATTTTTTCCTGATGTATTCATTCTCTCAAAATATTTATTGAGATCTCTTGGGTTATATCCATTAGGGAGGTTAGAAATGAAGAAGCAAAGATGATGATAAATGTAAGATGCAAAGGAGGATTGGGCTGAATTAGGAAAACGAATGGGATCCTCCATGAAGGTTTTAATCTGTTTACGACCGTTTAGCATTTTAAGATTCTTAAAGGAATGGGCATTTTCTTCCTTATGCTCAATAAGAGTTCTAAGGTAGGAATTGTCCAAAGGTCTGGATGAAAAGTCAAGACGTGGTTTGTTCTCAACCAAAAGAAAAGATTTCCATTCTTCATCATAGTCTTGCAATATGCATCCAAGCAGCATTAAAACAGTAAAACGTTGTTGACCATCAACCAGTTCATTTTGATTGGTAGATGTCAACATGCCAATATAATAATCGCCTTGTCCATTGGATTGTTCATATTCTTTATACAAATCATCTAACAGCGTGACGATATTATCTGTATCCCACTCAAATAGTCTTTGATAGATAGGAATAGAAAAAAACTGTTTGCTTTCAGTTATTTCAAATGGGGTATATTTCATCGGTTCAGAGTCTTAAATGATTCAACAACTATGTTATTCTCTAAATGTTTCGATATGTTTGATGCTTTCATTCTCATGGAACGCATGATTGGACTCATGCTTTGGCGTGTTGGATAAGATAATTCCTTTGCTATGTTTCTTGCTTCCGCCAAGAAGAATGTCGGTGATGTTGCCTGGTCGATTATTAAGACCAGTTCTGAATCTCCTGCATACTTTACTATTGATGATTTGATGGCCCGAGGACTTATATATCTATGTTGTAAAAGGATTCTCATTATTACCACCAGAGCATCAGAAAGGTAATATGTCCCAAATTTCAAGTAATAGCAGAACAATATACTTTCTATGACATCCCTATACCATTGGTTACTGCTGCCTTGTATCGTATAATGGAGAATTTTATATTCTTCTGTTACGCTGAATAAACGGTATTTGGCTACATGTTGTTCTACGTATGAGAAAAAGTGAGTTCCACCTTGAATAGGTTCATTAAAATAGAACCTTTCGCCGAATGGTGGTATTTCGTCTACTATAGGTGCTGCTTCAAATTCCTTCTTCACTCTATAATTATGTGTACTATCATCGCATTCTTTCTTCCTAATCCATTTTCTAAGACGATAGATATATGTATCTAATGTCCGAACATAATCAGGTACAGAAGTCGAGTCGTTTTCCACTCTACCATCCTCTATCATTTTATTCCATACTTCTGCCGCATGTTGAGACTGCAACTCGAAAGTAGTTGGAATATATCGAAGGTGATGAGCTTTAAGCAAATCATAATCCGTAAGTTCAACACCTCTGGAATTTTGATTAGAGAAGAATGTGTATGCCAAATCTATTGACGTGTTTTGTAAGACAAGAACGCTGAACTCCAATAAGTTCAATAGTTTACCGACATAGTCATGAAAGTTGAGATGACGTTGAACATATTCTTTAATGAGATGTTTGTTGTATGCTACATATTCAATAGATGCTTGGGAGGAGAACTTTTCATTGAGCAATTCTGTTTTTATTCCAAGTTCAGAAAGTAACAAAGTAAGTGTGACTAATCTTTGCTGTCCATCAATAATGTCATACTTTCCATTATGAGAATGGAGAATGATTGCACCTAAACGATAAGGTACTGTACTGTTGGTGGCAACATGTTCAAAAACGTCATCTAATAAACATTTCACATTATCCTCTTCCCAACAATAGGTTCTTTGGTAGTTTGGGATAGTGAGGGGAAGATGTAATATGTCAATATATCTTTTTTCAAATATATCAACCGTGCCTATCTGTTGAGGAAGTGTTCCATCACATGGAATCGTTTGTACCTCAAACGTGGGAATCTCTGATGTCAAACTCTTAATCAACTTGTCAAAGAGTTCCATCATATAGGATAATGTCAGAAACAAATCCTCTATTGTATTTATCTTTTTGGCATGTTGACAGCGATAGCCATAATCCCATTCCGACCAAATCAGTTCGTCACTGTTTTGTGTGTTGTTCATCAAACGGTCAATAAGAATGCCATATTTAGTTTCCCAGTCTCCTTCGAAATGAAGTTCTACTCTACCATTCCAATTTCCATCTATCCTATATTCGTAATGAAGATCATGGTCATATCCATCTATGTATATCTGAATATAACGGCTTGTTTGCCAAGAACCTGACGGGCATTTTGGGTTGATATTCAATCTTGGAAACTTGTTTTTGAGCATATTGATGCTCCAGTCGTTTATATATAACATAATATGTTTATTTATAATTATTTACAATATCTCTCTTGCAATCCAAGCACATGCTTCTGCATCAGCAAGTGCGTGGTGATGATCCTCTAAACAGTAGCCACAAGCTGCAGCTACAGTTTGAAGTTGGTGGTTTTCTAAATCAGGAAGAACTCGCCGTGAAACACAAAGAGTATCATAGAACTCATAATCTGGGTAATCCATCTGATATACACGGAACACCGCTTTCAGACAACCTTCATCAAAAGGCTTATTATGAGCCACAAGAGGTAAACCTTTTATTAGAGGCTCTATTTGTGACCATACTTTGGGGAATACAGGAGCATCGTCAGTATCTTCATGGCAGAGACCATGCACCTGAGAACACCAGTAATTATAATAGTTCGGCTCTGGCTGGATGAGAGAGTAGAAAGTATCTACAATCTCACCATTTCGTACAATGACGATACCAACAGAACAAACAGAGCTGCGCTCATTGTTAGCCGTTTCAAAATCTATAGCTGCAAAATCTTTCATTTCGGGTCATCTTTGTATTTGTTCCACATTCTCTTTATCTTACCTGCTATCTCTTTGCGGAGCCAGTAGGGTTCAAGTATCTCCATGTCTTCACCATTCCAAAGCAGTTCCTGCTGGAAGTCGAATTCAGGACGGAGATTGAAGGTAAAGATGCTGTACTCTTCGTTGCGCTCTATCTCTTCCTGCGACTCGTGCATCTTCAGGTCACGGATGTAGTTGGCCTGTCCTGCTGACACCTTTAACTTAACTGGTTGAATTTTGACAGACTGTTCGGCTATAATACCAAAACAACCATCAAAGAAAACCTCTGCCGTCCAGTCCTTCGGCATTTCAAATGTCTCATCTGTAGCATGAAGATATTTGATACGATCCAGGGAATAGATACGTGGGCCTTTCTTATAATAATAGGAATAGGTGCTCCGAGCAACTAAGTACCAACGCTGACGAAATAGTTTAACACAATATGGCTGCACATCGAAATTGTTCTCCTCATCCTTCCAATAACTGTGATAAGTCATGTTTAGCACACGGTTTTCCTTCATGGCCTCAATGATGGGCTGAAGGTAGTCCTGACCAGATGGCACGTATTCCAGAATAATACGGTCTTTGATGCTCTGGCTGTTTGCTAAGGCGTTGCTCACACAGAAAGTGTTGTAAAGCCAGGAACGGAGTCCGTTTTTGCTAATATCCTCTTCATTCTCGATGTAGTAACGGTATTCTCCACGCCCTTCATTGGCGATGTTGATGCCAAACATATCCCAGATAACATAACGCCAATTGTCGAAGGTGCGCTTAGGAATGTCCACACCTCTGCTGATGTCATCGCGAAGCCATAGCTCGTTCAGTTCTTTGAACGAGATCATACGTCTGCGATAGATGGTTTCTATCACCCAGACGTATTTGGTTATCAAACTTTGTCCTCTATCGTTGTCCATATTACGTTGTTTTTTCTGCAAAAGTATGACAAGGGTGCGCCAAACTGTGGCAGAGGTTAGAATTTTTTTAATTATTGTGTTCTTTTTTCACTACACTTCTTTATCAAATGCATTTTTCTTATCGCATCCTGCATGATGTCATAATGGTCGAATGCCAAATGTGGCAAATCCGACAGTGGCCACCATTCAGCTTTGGCAGCATCATCTTGGCCAGTGACAGCAATAAGTTCATCGATGATGGCCAGATAAGCGACGGTTATTGTTCTCCCTCTTGGGTCACGATCAACCTTGGAGTATGCTCCAATCTGATGAACATCCGACAGTCGAAGTCCCGTCTCTTCCTCCAACTCCCTGATAGCACACTGTTCCGTAGTTTCATCCATGTCCATGAAACCGCCGGGGAATGCCCATGCTCCCTTGAAAGGTGGATTCCTCCGCTGGATAAGCAGCACCTTTGGCTCTGCCTCCCTCGTTATTATAATACAGTCAGCTGTAACAGCCGGTCTTGGATATTTGTATGTATATGCCATGTTTTTTCCTCCCTTCTTTTATTGCCAATATCGTGCATCAAGGTAGTTGTATAAGTCTGAATGTGTATCCTTGATGGGACACATCAGTTGCTTGGGGTCGATGACAATGAATTTGCTGGTATCTTTCAGTCCTTGGGCATAGGTGCTGATTTCCTTACGCAATTCTTCATTGCCGTTGGGAATAACATTGATGTGCAAGTAATCTACAACCGGCAGAACCGTGTCATTGCTCCAAATAATATTCTCTACTAACAAAGTTTGACGCACCAATTCATAAAGTGGATCATACTCGTATGCCTCCTTCCATGCTGTTATATTTGAATTGGTGTGGATGCGTGATGGATAGCGGTCAATCGAAACCTGTGGAGCACGTTTGTGTTCGTATGTCTCCACATATTTCCATTCAATAGGGATGAGCACTCGCTTATGATCTATCGTTTCAGCATATATGACGGCATCAATGGAGGTACACATGGCTCCCCGCTTTTCTGTCCTTTCGCCAAGTAATGAGCGATTTTTCCACACAAATTCAAAACATACATTCCCGTTGCAATCGGTTTTGTCTAATGGATTGGGAATAATTCTCGTGAAATGGTATTTGTGCTGAACAGAATTGAGCACTAACAGAAGAGCTGATGTTTCTTCTCCCTTCATAAATGGGAACAGATGGTTTACACAGCTTATTTGAGATGAAAGCATGTGGCCTGTTGGTACATTAATCGCATCATGACTTTTCCACCATCCTATACCATTCTTTCGGAAATATTCTATTGCAGCTTCACGAATGGAAGGATAGAGATTTGTCACCTCTTGGCCATCCTCGATAATGTAAGGTAACTGGATGTTCTGCAAACCGGCTTTCCATGTACCACCACCTTTTATGTCCTTGAACTGTGGCAATGTCTGAAGCACTCTAATTTGTTGTGCACCCTGCAGTTCTTTGTATGTAGGTGCAGGTATCAACTCTGCAGGCAAAAGTTGCAATACAGTTGAATGTTCAAACTTGATGGCAGCCATTCCCTGGTTCATGTCACTCAACAGCAGTTCTTTTGCATATTCGATGAGTGGATGCAGTCTGTCAGTTAAGAGCACTGCCTTGATTTCTGTGATGGAGTGCGCATGGATGGCATCGAGAACAAGTTCAAGACCCCTTGAAGCTTTTTCTCTCTTGTCTGTGCGGAACTTATCTGCTTCGAGCGGATATTGTATTTCGTGAGTGATGAGTAAGCGATATAGGACATTGGCATAGAACATCAGCTCGGTGATGATCCCAACGTGAGTATTGTCTGAATTGATACAATCTTTGAGTTCGTAAACATAGAAAGCGTCATGGTCAATCCTCCAGAGATCTGCCTGACTTGCGCCCCCAGGAGTAATAGCAGTGGCTTTACTCACAGCTCCGTCAAACAAGCCCATTGGCAGTTGGTGATGGGCATTGCCTAAAGTAGAGAGATATTGGTAGACGGCCGTTTCGAGCATGGCTTCATACTTCATCGCCCTGTCATTCTCACCTTTCTCGCTTTTGTCCTTGCTGTCTTGAAGCGGGAAGTTAAGCGTGAGCTGGCTGATGCTTCGACCAAACACTTCTATGGTCTCTTTCTTGCTTTCGGCAACTGTTGCCCAAGGATAATTCTCTACAAACCATACGACACGCAATATAAACCTATTGAAATGTTTTTTTTGGTTTGCTTGAACCTTCTCTTCCAGAGAGAAAACTGGCTCCTCCCAGTCAATGATGACGTTAGTTATGTTGGGAAAAAACGACTTGATGCAAAACACCCATCCCTCAAAAGCCGATGCATCGTTCTGCATGTTCTGCAGGACTCCATCTGCATCAATGATGATATGTAGAGTGTCATCCATTACGCTCACGTCCATCTTTGACGGCAATTCTGCATAGTATACCTTCTTTTTAATTACTGCCAGTATTTCACTCTTATCCATATTGTTCATATTATGCCATAATCGATAATTACAATTCCTTGAATGCCTCCAGCAGCATCTTCATTCCCTCTGTGGCAGTTGTTTTGAAGTGAGTGAAGCCCAAATGCGTGCATTGCTCCATCTCTCCTGGGTCAATTACGAACTTTGGCACTTCATGGTGGGCATAGTTGATGAACCCTGCTGCCGGATAGACCTTCAGCGAGGTGCCGATGACCACGAAGATGTCGGCCCTGCTCACGATGTCAATGGCGACATTCATACTATCAACATACTCACCAAACATCACAATATAAGGCCGCAGTTGTGAGCCATCCTCTGCCTTATCCCCCAGCCTAATTGGTGTTGTCAGCGGATATTCCTTCACGCATGTCGTGCGGTTATCCATCGAGCAGACCTTGCTCAGTTCCCCATGCAGATGGATGACCCGCGTCGAGCCAGCCCGTTCATGCAGGTTATCCACATTCTGCGTGATAATCGTCACCTCATGCTCTTTCTCCAGCTCTGCTATCATGCGGTGAGCATCGTTCGGCTCCACCTCGGCCAGCTTTTTTCGCCTCCAATTATAGAAATCAAGGCACTTCTGGGTCTCATTATAGAGGGCATCCGTACTGGCCAGGTGAACCCACTCTTCATTAGTCCACATGCCATCCTTGCCACGGAATGTACTCAATCCGCTTTCGGCACTAACGCCCGCACCTGTCAGAAATACTATATGTTGTCGAGTCATATCACTCCATCTCATCTGGGTTGTCGTAAAACTCCATCGCTGCGAGAGCTTCGTCATCATTGCTGAATTCCGAATCCTCCTCGAAGATTTCTTCCACTTCGTCAGCGACTTCTCTATTCTCCAGCTGCTCTATTTCCACCCTCTGTTTCTTAGGTGTAAATGAGCCGACCATACCTGCTTTTATTCTATGTCTCATATCTGTTTATTCTGTTAGTTCTATATATCACCATTTCTCACGAGCTTTGGCACGTTCTGCCATGAGCTTTCTTTTCTCATCTTTCTTCTTATCAACTTCTCTCTTCATCCTTTCTACTTCCTCTGGTCCTTCTATATCGTAGAGCATATCCCAAGAAACATCCGAATAATCCTTCTTCCAGTAGGTAGAGTCAACTAACGTTTTATTGGGCCTTTCAAATCCGAACTCCTCTAATACTATCATCATATCATCAGGAAGAATCTCTTTCTCCTTCAACAGACAACTTATGCTTAATGGCATCCCCCAGATAGCTTCTGCGATGCTGCCGACGATGGCACCGAGCGTGTCTGCGTCGGCACCAAGACTCACGGCCATTCGCACGGCATCCTCATAATCTGTTGCCATACTGATGATTTTCAGTGCGACGGGTACTGTCCCTTGACAAGTCTCGTCGAAACAGTTCAGTACAGATGCTTTGGGTATATTGATGTCATAGCCAGAAAACTCGACGCATTCGGTCAATATCTCATCAATATGCATCGGAGCGTCTTCGTAACAGTGTTTGTTGAACTGCAAAGCCCTGAAAATAGCCAATGCAACTGTTTGTGCACCTTTGATTCCCTCGTCATGGTTATGTGTCGGGAGGGCGGTGCCAGCTGCTGCATCCAACACCTCGTCGATGTTATTATACCAGTGAGCAACGGGACTCACGCGCATCGCTGCTCCATTCCCCCAACTTCCGTAAGGACTGGGGTTATCACTTTGCACCCATTGTGCAAACCTGCCACCATAGCCTCCCATCGGATGTGGATATCGACGGCACCACTCATGGATGCTTTCACCGAAATCACGCCCTTTAAGTAGCGCATCTGCCACTGCAATCGTGCAGATTGTGTCATCAGTGAAGCCATTTTCTTTTGAAAACCATTCAAAGTTGTAGTTATTCGTAGGATTAAACTCCCAACGGCTACCTACTATATCACCTATAATTGCTCCTCTCATATATTCAGAAACTATGTGTTGCCAATAATTCGGAAAGAATACGCTGACGCTTCCCCTCGTTGAGTTCAAACGCCATTAATTTTTCAAACAGTATCTTATTTCTCTTTGTGATATGTTTGGGGAATGGCAATTTGCTTATATCTACCTTATAGAATGCCTCTGCCATTGTCGCAGCCATCATAGTAACGACCCTTGTGTCAGAATTAACACTTATTCTCGTAGCATGTTTAATTGTAGAAGTGAAATCGAATCCGAAATCAAAAGCTATCCATGCTAAAATCAGAGAATTAATAGCATTGAAAGGTTCGTTACCGAATGAGCCTGACTCTACCCATTGTGGTAACATGCCTATCTCATCATTGAGGAATATTTCTCGTTTGCTATTGCCAGACTTAATCAATTGTATAATGCTTGTGAAATAGTGTGCTGCATACCCAGAGGCTTTACCGCATAACATGTGATGGTGTAGTTTTACGGATAAATCCTTATCAAATAATGCTGCGATACAGCACATTGGCAAAGACATGCCATCGTCGGAATCGTAATCATAGTCTAAAATATAATCACCACACCATGCTTCAAACCATTTCGGGAAATGTACCTTACTCAAATCACGGGACTCGAAGTATTCATTCACGACGGCTTTGAATGTAGGAACTGTACAAGCGTTTCTTATTACAAGAGCATCTGCTGTGGCTAATGCCATTAGCCCCTTATCTGAGAAAAAAGACTCATCACCGACAAGTTGCCTTTCAAACAGTTGCTTGTCCTGCTTATATGTGCATGCTGCTAAGTCACCAAATAACGCTCCTAACATATACCAATTTTGAGTTTAAGTTTATCAATCATCAGCCTCGCTCTGTTTTTGATGATTTCAGTACTATCATCAATATAGCGATGACATTCCGCAATAAAACGCTCACGGTTCGTATATCCACCACGCCAGTATGTGTAGCCCTTGGAACGCACGACGGAAACATAGTCACTATCAACATAGTCCATCAGCAAGTTCCCTTCCACGAACTTTATCCAACCATCCTTACCATAGAAAGGCATAAAGTCCTCCTTATTCAGCTCAACTAACTCCTCCAAATCAGGGTCTCTCTGGGAATCACCAGTCAACACCAAATACAGAGCCCCCAAGAAACGGTCTTCATAATCGTGCCATTCATTATGGCAGCCACGATGCTTGTTAATGCTCCATTCTCCAATACGCTTGTCAGGAAGAACGGCCATGTTTCCAATGGTGTAACAAGTAGTCTGGAACTCCTTCATCTTTGCTTTTAGCCTATCATCTGGATTCCATATCGCGGTGAATTTCTCGTTCCAAGGCTGAGAGAACAGCGTGTTATACGTATTGAGCGTGTCGCCGCGAAGCTTTCCATCACCAAGGTTGTCCATCGATAGATTCTCCCAGACCTCACCAAATACCAGGCAATAGATGGCCCTCATCAACTCCGTATCATCTGAATCGAAATTACGACCAGGGCAGCCAAACATTTTGTCATTGCGTAGGTTGCCCAACGGGAAGGCCGCCAAACGGTTGATGTCACCTTCCAAATATTCCTCGATAAACTGTCCAACAAGCTCTTTTGGGTTCATAGGCGCTTCACTTCTGGGAATTTCTCTTCTCGCAATACTTTTTCGGCAGCGTCCATCAGCTCAGGACGGAGTTCCCATACCCAAAGACCGTTTTCTTTACGTGCTCTGATAGTTGGGGTTGACCAGTAATGGCGCACATCAGGATCTTTCTCGTCAATAACGGCGAAGTTGAGCATGTGCTGTGCACGTCTGCCTAGTGCAACTATGCTACCTGTAAGGGCATCGGCCTTGACACCAAACATCTCCTCCATCTGTTGCAGCGTATATCTCTGGCCACGTCCTGCCTGCAGATAGCACTGTAACATTCGCTTGATGCTATTGCTTGCATTGACAATTATCCGGCACCATTCATCCATAGAAATGGTTAGTGGGGCCTCCTTGAATCCATCTGTGTATGTATGATGATATGAGGTAAATGGCCTGTCATCAATGAGTTCTACACACGATGAGCCACCACCAAATTGTGGAACTTTATATTTGAGTCTGGGGATATTGACCT
>JAEEGG010012982.1_pt1 | contig 17886 bp, 18 predicted proteins | sample 9134161 | NCBI WGS metagenome assembly JAEEGG01 (sample SAMN16246543, study PRJNA631951) | gut metagenome | biome: gut microbiome; feature: rumen; material: CR-attached | host: Bos | place: Iran: Karaj | collected 2018-10 | reverse complement strand
TGGTTTCACATCCTCTCGACTCTCCGCTACCAGTCATCATTGTATAGTGGTGGGAATAGCTGATTTATTGAGCAGTGAATGCCTCAGGGCAATAGAAGTTGTTGCCACTGGCTGCGTCTGTCAGTGTGATGCTGTTGGCCGTACCATTCACTACTACATTCTTAATGGTCGATGGCGCATACTGTGCAGACTTGACATACAACAGCAGGTTCGGATTACTCACTGTTGCAGTAAATGCTGCCTCTGGATTCCAGATGATGGCAGCCAGCTCTGTGTTATCCTTTAGCGCATTGTTATCTATTCCAGTCACCTTCCACGTTGTGCTGTTTTGCGTGATTGTAGCAGGAACAGTCAAAACGAAACCAAAGTCACCACCAGTAAACGTTACTGTCTTATCGCTCTGTGAGGTTACGGTATAGTTTAGGCCATCTACAGTCAGAGCATTCACATCTTCTTGGAACGAAACTTCGAGTGTTGTGTTGGCAGTGATATTGTTGATTGTGTATCGATTAGCGGAGATTTGAGAAGTTACATCATTTCCATTCACTTTTACACTGCTGACACTATTTCCATTGTCAGGGCTGAAAGTCACAGTAGCCGTTGTTCCCTCATCCACTGTAAAGGAGCGTGTCTGGTTTTTCACCGTTGTCCCGTTAAATGTGGCACTTCCGTTACCTGTTGCAGTAATACTTAGCGAATAAGTCGGAATAGGTATGGCTTCAAAGGTTACTTCTACTGAAGTGTTTTGACTGATATAACTAATCGTATATTGGTTGTTCGTCACACTATAGGTATCATCGCTGCCATTCGTTTTGACACTGGCAATTCTATATCCACTCTCAGCACTCAAGGCTAATGTGGCATACGCTCCTTCGTTAACAGTAAAAGTCTGTGTCTGGTTCTTTATCGTCGTACCATTATAAGTCACACTGCCATTTCCTGATGCAGTAATACTTAGTGTGTACGTCGTTTCAGGGATTGCCTCGAAAGCAACTGATACAGTTGTGTTTGCTGTAATATTGCTAATTGTGTATCTATTATTAACCACACCTGAAGTCACATCCGTATTATTCACTTTCACACTCCCCACGCGGTATCCGTTGTCAGGATTGAATGTCAATATCGCTGATGCGCCTTCATTAACAGTGAACGATTGGGTCTGATTTACAATGGTTGTTCCGCCATAGGTTACACTACCATTCCCTGATGCAGTAATGCTCAACGAATAGGTTGTGACAGGTATGGCTTCGAACGATACTGTCAAAGTTGTATTTGTTGTTATGTTGCTAATCGTGTACTTGTTGTTAGAAACGTTTGATGTAACATCGGTATTGTTCAACATCAATCTTTTAATTCGATAACCAGCATCAGGAGTGAAAGAGACAATAACATTAGTTCCTTCATTAACAGTGAACGACTGAGTGTTATTACGGATAGATGTGCTATTATATGTAGCACTTCCATTGCCTGATGCAGTAATACTCAGTATGTATGTCGTTGCAGGAATGGCCTCGAATGTTACAGTCAAAGTAGTATTGGCTGTTATGTTGCTAATCGTGTATTTGTTGTTGGCAACGCTTGCTGTAACGTCCGTGTTGTTCAACTTTACGTTTTTGATCCGATAGCCAGTATCTGGAGTGAAAGATACGGTTGCATTAGTTCCTTCATTGACTGTGAATGATTGCGTATTGTTGCGGATAGCCGTGCTGTTGTATGTAGCACTTCCATTTCCTGATGCTGTAATGCTCAAAGTGTAAGTTGTAGGTGGAATAGGCTCAAAAGTCACAGTCAGCGTTGTATTAGCTGTTATGTTACTAATCGTATATTTGTTGTTTGATACGCTTGACGTGACGTTCGTGTTGTTTAACTTTACGCTCTTGATCCGATAGCCAGTATCAGGAGAGAAAGACACAGTGGCGTTCGTTCCTTCGTTTACAGTGAACGACTGAGTATTATTACGAATAGTCGTAATATTATATAAAGCACTTCCATTTCCTGAAGCTGTAATGCTCAGAGTATAGGTTGTAGGTGGAATAGCCTCAAACGTTACAGCCAGTGTCGTATTGGCAGTAATATTGCTAATAGTATACTTGTTATTGGCAACGCTTGATGTAACGTCCGTGTTGTTCAACTTCACACTCGCCACACGATAGCCAGTATCAGGAGAGAAAGACACTGTGGCGTTCGTACCTTCGTTTACAGTGAACGACTGAGTATTATTACGAATAGTCGTAATATTATATAAAGCACTTCCATTCCCTGATGCTGTAATGCCCAGAGAATACGTCGTAGGAGGAATTGCTTCGAATGTTACCGCTAAAGTCGTATTAGCAGTAATGTTGCTAATCGTGTATCTGTTACTCGATACACTTGATGTGATATCAGTACTGTTCAATTTCACGATTGCTATACGATAACCAGTATCAGGCGTGAAAGTCACAGTAGCAGAAGTACCTTCGTTGACAGTGAACGATTGGGTCTTGTTGCGAATAGATGTACTGTTATATGATGCACTACCATTACCTGAAGCAGTAATACTTAGCGTATAAGTAGTTGGTGGTATTGCCTCAAATTCTACTTCCAAACTTGTATCTTGGTTTATATTACTGATAGTGTATGCATTATTCGACACACTTGACGTTACATTGGTGTCATTTACCTTTACCGTCTTTATCCTATAGCCATTATCTGGAGTAAAAGTTACTTTTGCGTTAGTTCCTTCATCTATAGTAAATGAACTCGTCTTACCTCTTATCGTTGTACCATTATATGAAGCAGTTCCGTTACCTGTTGCCTTAATCGATAAAATATAAGATACATTACTTCCATCTTCAACTATTTCTATAAAATTTTTAGTCCATCCACTAAAAGTTTGGTATAGACTTTTGGTACCTTGCGGAACGTGTAAAACAGCGTTTGAAGATATGGCACTAAATACATTTTCTGGTATATCAAAGGGATACAATATCTCCGAAATTACCGTTTTTAAACATTCACAATTAACAAATGCGTTGTTTCCTATTGATGTAAGTGAGTTCGGCAATTCCAAACTTGAAATATTTCTACAAGCCGAAAAAGTATTACCCTCAATGACAGTCAATGAACTGGGAAGGACTAATGCTCCAGTAATAGATTGGCAATTATGGAATGCACGGACACCAATAGAAGTAACAGAATTGGGAATTGTCAATGAGCCTGTAAAACCTGTACAGCCTTGAAATGCGCCAACTCCAATAGAAGTAATTGTGTTCGGAATGGTTAATACACCCGTAAATCCACTACAGTTTGCAAAAGTGTAATTCTCTATAGATGTCACAGAATTAGGAATTGTCAAAGAACCAGTCAAACTGCTACAAAATGCAAAGGCGTTCTCTCCAATATAAGTAACTGAATTAGGAATTGTCAAGCAACCTGTTAAACCGCTACATTTATAGAATGCGTAACTACCAATTGAAGTTACAGCATAAGTCTTATTGTTATATTTGACAGAGTTAGGAATAACAAGTTCACCAGAATAGCTACCGCCATTACTATTTTCATACGTCACCTCAACTGTATTACTTGTCAATATGTTATAGTACAATCCACCAACATTAAAATCATATGCAAATATGGGATGTGCACAGTATATTAATATAAGAGAGAGAACAATTCTCCTTATAACAATCGATTTTGTACTAAATATTATTCGAAAATATGAAATCATAACAATATATTATTTATCTGATCATTTACTTTTCCCTTTAACAGAATAGCATCTAATTTGTCTCTTAAATTGTAAACTTTTTCTTTAGGGGCATAATCTATTATATAGGTTTTCTTATTGTTATAATCGTAGTTGGCCAAAATTTGATCCTCAATTGCTTTGTCATTACCACCATAGCCAATAATAATAAGAACATCAGCATTTCTAAGGACATTTCGAAATCTTCTATGCAATTTCTTATATAGATAATTGTTGTCGTACTTTGTTATCTTCACTTTTGTTCCAGACAAAAAATCCGGATGATTATAAGGATTCAGAGATTCTTCATATTTTCTACTGCATCCTTTGTTCTTATAAACGTTAAAAGGACTAATTCCCTTTTTCAACTTGATATAGTTTTGAGGAACTGTATAGGGAATTGTTTGCGTCTTAATAGTTTTGTAGAATGGAACATAGTCTATACTTCCATGCAATTTGTATAAACGAATAGGCTTTTCGTAATTGCCTGTATACCTTGCAAGTCTACAGCGATAATTGCAACCATCATGTCTTATAAACGCAAAATAGTTTGAACCATAATCATCAAAACCATCTGAAATTTTACCTTCTAAGCCGTTGACACGATTGAATGACTCAAATAGCAAATCATGGTTTAGAGTGAATACATCTATTAAGTTCGAATTAGATGCATCAATCAAAAATTGAATAAAATTGGAATATTTTGGATATTCCTCTATACTACATGAAACATCATCATAAAATGATAATCCTGATTTCCTTTCTTTGAGATAATAGGCTATTATCTGATTGTATATAGCAGGAATTCTATGTATCAGATTATAATATTCTGCCTCTTCGTAATCAATTTCTTCTATAAATGATTTTCCAATTTCACGATATTCTATGCTGAAAATGTCATCTTTTCTTTCAACAACCCTTTCTGTATCAATAATATCATAAAAATCTTCATAATTAAAATAATCTTGACCAACTTTTGCAACATAATGTTTTATAGCTTCTACCATAAATCGATACGCCTTGTTATTGATGTCATCTATGTTTCCATTATAATTTGAAACAACTGTACATTGATTATTTTTGCCAACGATACCACCATAAAAGTCAAAGCTAAACATGTTATCTTCTAATGACGAAATAGCTTTATTAATGTCAGCACCTGTAGGATACGTTTCGTCTACAGAAAAACCCGCAGCAAGGAGCATTAGAATTCTCTTTTTTGCAGAGGAGTCACTTTTTTTCGTTTGCCCTTCCATACTAATTGTGTTATACTGCTCTATAATATCTATGCCCATATTAATAATTCGGTGTTTAATATAACATTTATGTTGTTCTTACTAATTACCAACTTGTCTTTCAATTGAATAAAATTGTCACATAAAGAACAGAGAAGGTACAGATACGGAACATCTACTTCGATGTGGATTAGGAGGACAGCCAAGATGACAGCTCACTACCTTATCTGAATGTAGTTTTATCTTCATATATCGTTTTCTTTTTATTGTTTTCTTCATATTACCCTCAAGCATAGCGACACAAAATACAATCTGAGAAGATTGGTCCTCAGAAGTATCAGGATGTTTATTGAAAAAAGCGGATTACCAGAAATACCCCATACGTTCGAGCATTGTTTGTTCTGAGAGCATTGTATTTTTTATGTACTCAACATACAGAGTATTGTCGACTACAGAGTATATAATCTTTATCTTTGAAATTACAAGATAGCCACGCAACTCTACTCCGACCTTCTCTGAACAAGGTTCTATAGGTGCTAAATATGGAGAGGCACTTATTTTACGAACTGCATCCATTATTTGCTTGCGCATCTTGGTGTATTGCAGTTCACCATGTTCCTCAAGAGTATATTCCAGAACTTCAGCAAGGCTCAGCAACGCAGGCTCCGACCATCTTGTCTCTAAACTCATACAATCGCTGATCTAAATAACGTTCTGTTTCTTCCTGAGAAAAGCTCTTGCCTGCTAATACCTGTTCATGGCTCAGCTTCAAGATTTTCACCAGTCTTTCTTCGTCGTTCATCATAATTGTTCGTTTTTACGAGGCAAAGATACGACATTTCTGCGAATATACCAAACTTTTCAGCAGAAATCTGCTTTTACTTCCCTTGTGTCACTATGTCAAAGAACGCTTTTGCTCTACTGAGCATATTTTACAAATCGAAGTCACCCAAGGTAAACACATCGTTGGGATTGAGCTTCTGTCCCTTTGTTTTGTCTACAAACTCTGGTTGCCAGGTGCGGACGTGAATTTGGGGTGCATCAGGTTTGCGGAAATCCCATACCATGAAGACGTAACCCTCATCGCTATAATGGGGCGTATTCCACTTCTGATGGACTGTGACACCATAGATACCCTTGATAGTGGGATGCTCCACAATAGTCACATCATCGAAAATGACCTTGATATAACTGTTGGCCTTGAAAGCCTTGGCCAGATTGTCCAGATACTGATGCTTGGTCTGAGTGGTATAAATCACCTTGCTGCCATTTGGCACAACCTCTGATTTGCGTACCTTTATCACCTTTCCCGTGATAATCAAGGCATCGTCAGAGAACACCTGACGCAGGAATTTGAGGTCTTTCTGATTGTATGAGGTGCGGAAGTGCTCTACATAGTCGAGAATCATCATGCGATCCTTGATGTCGCTAACCTCAAAACGACGATCTGACATTTGATCCATACGGAGTTTGCTGTAGAGCTCAGGATTGATAGTATAGTAAAAGCTCTGAATAATGCCATTGGCATCCAGATTGATGACAGCCTCTTGGTAGCCCAGCTCTTCGCCTTCATTGGCAGTATTGACGATGAGGGGAATGCCACGTACCTGATAGCCGGAACGGGTATTCAGCAGACGTTCCACAACTTCTTCCTCTACGCAACGGAAGTGTTCGTTAGCCCAAAGCTGGTTCAACTCTTGAAGGGCATCTCTTGTGATAAACTCGTTGGAAAGCACTAACTGGCCTTGATTCAGCTCTTGTGTGCGATTGATGGTAGTCATCACCGTCGAGATAGTCTTCTCTATTTTTGCTTTAAGCTGGGCATTGTCAGTACCTCTGTTGATGACAAAGTGCACATCGTTATATGCCAGGATGTGTCCTGCATGGAGTACGATGAGAGCGATTAACAGTATCTTTTTCATATCTTTGTTTTATTTAGTTGTCAGTTCATTTATTTCTCATTCAGTATAAACCAGATGGCTCCACAGCCCCGATAGTTGCTGATGCTATCGTCTTGGCCAGTCTTTAGGTTTTTGCGCTTATCCTTACCTTTGCCTAAGAGTGCCTTGATGTTGCCAGCCGGATCGTAAACGATGAGGTAGCACAGCTCTGGTTGTTTTGCTGTAGCATATTTGCCATAGTCCAGAATCTCGCCTTTCTCTTTTAGAGGCTGCATAATTTCCTTCAGTTCGAAGAAGTTCTTCGCTTCTTTCAGTCTCATCAAAGCATCGCTTTTCTTTCTGTTTCCAAAGAAGTGCTGCTTAATCATCTTCATGGTGTCGTCAGTAACAAGCGAGTCACGATGAAGCATGATACTGTCTTTTGGAATTGTTATCGTATCGGGTTCCTGTACAGGCGATTTGTCTTTTGTGTCTGTTGTCAAAGCATGTTTGTCGACGTAGACAAAGACTCGGTACATATTGGCTCGACGCATCATGATGGAATCGGACAGCTTGTTGATTTCAGTAGCTGAGGTAACAACCAACTTGATGCTGTCACGCTTGGCCCACGCAAACACCTCTTTCTGTAAGAGTTCGTAAGCCATAGAGGTTGCTTCCTCCTGAGTCTGCATGGTAATCTCACCATAGAGATATTGGGGATTCTTCTTAATGGAGTTGATACGCTCCAGTCGCTCGTCCATTGCTGTCATTGAAAGGCTGACGAGCAAGACTGTAATGATTGTAATGAGTCTGTTCATCTGCTGACAATGTTTTTAGGGTTTGACTTACGATAATTGGCAAACATGTTCTTGACATTGTGCATGGGAACGTATGGATATAGACGAGCCTCAATGACGCCCTGACAAGAGTCGAAGAGCTCGGTGGGAATGGTAACAGTCAGTACGTGATTATAGTTTTCGGCCTTATTAACAGCCAGCACCACAGCACTTACTCCACTCTTGGCATCTATATTGTCAACGCCAAAGTATAGTTCACAACCTGTTTTCTGACAGAATGATATCCATTGGCGAAGGGGAACTTGGAAGACCTTCTTTTTAAAACCGTAGGATATTTGCGCCATGTTGAGGCTGAAGTTTCCCTTGGTGTTAGTACTCAGCATCATGTTGGCAGACGTCTCTGCCAGATGACGATTGTTGAAGACTAATTGCCCTTTTTGGAAATAGAGGCGATTGGTGAAATCATCGCTGATGTAGCTACTGTTTTGCTGAATATTATCAGGCTGATCCTTGACAGATGCCTTCATGATATCTGTCATGAGGTTCTCCTCAGCCTCAATCTTGTTTTCGCCACTAATCAGTTCATACTCCACAGGAAAGGAAACGGTGAGCAGGTCCTGACCATCACGCTTCCAGACAGCTGTGTAGTGATGATTGTCATACTGGAAAGAGAAATCATCTGTGATGAGTAGCTGGTCGATGGTGGCTATAGAGCCAGTAACGAATCGAAAGCTGTCGTCGCGAAGCATGTGGGTTGCAGTTTTCACCGTGGGCGGATATTTCAGTTGCAGGAAATAACGCTCCAGAAAATCGAAGATGGGAGAATCTCCAATGAGACGTATATCGTCTGCAAAAATCTGGAGTCCGATGTGATCAATAGTATTTCCGTTCAGGTGAACAGACAGGACAAGCCCTTTTGCCTCTGGGTGGCTATAGCCTTCAGGGAGCAGGGAGGTGTTCAGCGACAACACTGTTGCAAGCCGTTGCAGTTCTGAGGTACGGAACTGCGACTCCGCTGAAACAGACAACACTGTCAGGAAACCTGTTAGTATATATAAAATGAAACGTTTCATTTGTTGTTATCTTTGTTCTCTCAGAATATGTTCTGCCATACTGCTGCCATTCGCAGCAGACTGTTGTAAGGCAGTGTAGATAGAGCGCAGGGCACTGCGTGCATCAGAAGAGCCGTTCTGGGAAGCCAGCTTCAGGTATTTGATACCTTTGACTACGTTGACGCTGTCCTTTAGGTTAACCCAACGCTTTCCTATCAGGTATTGTGCCTCAGCATTGCCACTCATGGCCAGACGCTCCAGCTCGTAGTTGCTCAAATGATTCAAATCTGTTTGGGGAGTAGCCTTCTCCTCAGTTGTCTTTCCTTTTGTCTTTTGCTCAGGCTTGTCTGACTTTTTGGCCGTGGCAGTTGACTTTTCTTTGGCCATCGAATCAGTAATAACAGATTGGATAGCTTCTGGGGCCAACGGCAGTTCTGCTTTGTTTGACATCTTATGCCACAGGACAAAGGCCAGGATAGCTACAACAACGGCTGCGACATAAATCAACCATCGATTGTTAGACTTAGGTGTGGGTGTCAGAGCAGACTCTGGAACTGGCGATGAGGTAGGCGATGGGATAGGCGATGGAGCCGGTTTGCTTACTTGGGGTGATGTTTGTTGAGGTATCCATTGTTTACCGTCAACCTGAAGGTGATCTCCAGAGGTCAGCACCACTTCGTCGTCCTTCTGCAGTATTTCTCCATTCACCTTAATCTCATGCTCGTCAGTTAAAACGCGAACAATTGTCTTGGTCGTGCCGTCTGCCAGCTGCACCATCTTGATTTCCACAAACTGTGCAGGTTTGGGCTCTTCACGAAAGGTGACAGCTAATTGCTTTTGGCAGTTAGGACAGACGATTCGTTTGACAGCTTCGTTCTTGGAGTTTTTTACTTCGAGACCGATACCACATGAAGGACATTTGATGTGCAGCTTCTCCATAGCACTCGTTATAATTATGCGTCAAAAGTGTCAAGAGTGGCGTTGTCTAAAGGAATGTCATCGTTAGTGAATGACAGGGCCTCACCTGTATGGAGATCTATCACTTCGCCATCGTCCATGTGGTGATTCTGATTCAAGTCAGCCATAGCCACGTCAGGAGTACCATCGTGGTCAAGGTCAACAACAGCTACGCGCTGGCCATTCATCTCTAATTCCTGAACAGTGATGACGCGACCATCTCCCAGTTCGACATCGCCAAAGCCAATCACACGGACATCGTCATCATCGCTAACAGCCACATCGTCACTCTCTGCAACAACTTGTGTGCTGACCTTTGGCTCTTCTGCCACCTTGACATCGGGTTCTTCTTGGGAGGCCACTTCTGTCATATTAGAAGTATCAATATCAGCAGCGCTTATTTCCGGCTTTACTTCCTCGACAAAAGCGTTCTGATCATCCTTTGATATCTCTTTCCACTCGGATGCTGTATAGGTGTTATAGATATTGCCATGCCAGCGAAAGACACCGCCAGGTCCTAACTCAGCGCGAGCTGTATCAAAAGCCTCACGGAAACTCATGTCATCGAGGTTCTGCACTCCAGGTACCTGTTCGTCAGATTCAACACTTGCTGTTAATGCATTGGTTCTCTGTACTGCATTCATAGCACCTGCTCCCATTAAAATACCAGTGATTCCACTGATGGTTACTGGCTTCCAAGTTTCTTTCATTGTTTTCATTTTTCTTTAGCTTTAATTGGTTATCGAGTGCAAATGTCGGAATTCTTTTTTCGTCCACCAAACATTCCGAATCATAATCCATGAAATGGTGGGATTAATGTATGAATTTTGCTTTGCAATATGGACAGCAGTCGTTTTGTGCCAAGATGTCGTAGGCTTGGTTGCCTAAGAAATGGCCACAATGCGGACATACATAGTCTCTTTGGAATTGTTTCGTGAGATCTTGCCGTTTTTGTGGCATTTGAGAGGAATCCCGATAAGCCTTGACGAAAAACAGAAGCGAAATAATGATGGCTGCACCATACAAGACAATATACCACGGACTGCGTCCTCCAGTTGCAATGCTCAGGGCAATGGCAGCCATTGTTATGATACCTGTTGCGGAACGAAGCGTGTTGAATTTGCGTTCAGCAATCTGGAGCCTGATATTCTCGTCCTCAAAATGTTCCCATACAGATTTGAGTGGGCGTATATCGGAAACGGGAGGGACAAAGGTGTCGATGGCTTTCCAGTCAAAAGGATAACGGTCTGTGCCCAGTGCAATGTTGTCGTTACGGGAAATGGCTTTCGATTCCACTGCTTGTCCATTAACAAAGGTATAGGCATTGATGTTCAGATTCTTGATGCGTAGGCTTTGGTCGTTTATTTCCAACCTACAATGCTCGTTGGCAACAGAGGTGGGAACTCCACCAGTTCCGTGAAGAATTGACTTGGTGCCTGACGTCAGTTTCAGTTTGTTGGTTTCCGTATCTCTGCCTATCAGTATTTCCATTTTATATACGTGTTTGCAGCATCAGTTCTTTCATCTTCTTTAATGCGTCTTTCGAGATGGAAATCTGAAAGGCGAAGTGGTCGTAGTCAGAAAGAATAAGCTGCTGTTTCAATACGTTGATTTGGTAGATGTACTGCATATTGATGATAAATCGCTTGCCGATACGCATAAATGTCTTGTCGGTGGGTCCTAACTGCTCAGCAAGCGCCTTCTCCATCTCTCCGAGGTTCATGCATACCGAAGCCCGCAACTTATTGACCATTACGATGTCAGTATAGTTGCCGTCGGCCTCGAAATAGACCACCTTCGATACTTCAATGCGATGCAGTTCATCGCGAGAGTTGAAGAATATATACATCAGCTGTTAGTAACAATTTAAACAGTTGCAAAGATAGCATATTTATTTCAACAATCCAAACTTTTGAGGCAGAAAATTCCCAAAAATTGTTTTAAGAGGGCCTATAGGCGGCAAAAGGAGGCCGTTGAAAGATAAAAAATGGAAGATGGATGATGGAAGAAGGAAGATGTAGGATGCGAAAAGGATGAGGAATGATAGACAGCCTTAGCCATGGGTAATACAAGTCACTTTATTATCGTGACTTTGCAAAGCCTTTTAAAATTGAATCCTCGTAATCTTGTTTAAATTGTCATTTGGGGAATAGAGGTGGTACGTTGAACCCGCTATTTAGAATACTGCTGCTCTTTGGACTACTTTCTTCAAGGATGATACTGGAAAACCGATTTTCAGTAAGAATGACTCAAAGCGACTGCGTTCTTTGTAAGGAATAGTCAGTTCGTAGGTCATCAGTTCTTCTGCATCTTCTGCCGGTATAGGTTCAAACGCGTAATAAGAGTCTGTCTCAGGCAGGTACTCTTCTGGAAGATCTGCAGGTTGGACCAACTTGACGTCGTGATAGTTCAGGTCGTTGTTAATATCGACTTGATAGAGGTAACCATCATTGGGATTCTCTATCAACTCTCGTAACGAGAGGTCCTTGGCCATGTATTTCTGAAGGCTTGATAGGTTGACGCGCAGAACTAACCAGCGATTGTCACGCTCGTCTTTATCTACCCAGTAGAAAAGGTAATCGTCCCCCTTGCTACTCACATAATGAGACAAGAGCGGTCCCTCAAAGAAAATCAGATCTGCAATTTTCTTAAAGTTGCTGAAATCAAACTGTATTTCAAATCCCTTTATCGTCTTCAATGCTGCATAAGTTCCAATAAATCATTGCAAAGATAGCGTATTTATTTCAACACTCCAAACTTTTGAGGAAGAAATTCCGAAAAATGTGTTTTCGCGAGGTCTATATAGCAATAACTCGAAAAATGGTGCTACTCGTGCTACTTTGGCTTGTAACTTGCTGATTAACAGCGAAATGTTCGGTGCAGGATAGTGAAAAATGGTGCTACTATCCTGCACCGATGGTGCTACTTTCGCAGTTTTAGGTAGTATCCGCGCACACCGTTGGTGGCTCCTTTGGGCCATCGTAGGGCTTTAATGGCCTTGCCGAGGGCTTTTAAGGTAGGTACGTCCTTTGCATTCAGACGGTTGGAGAGTTCGTTCTGGATATCGATGACGCGCCAGAGATTCTCTCTTGTGTGCTCTGTGACAGGTTCGAAGAGGCTGGGCAGGATACCCTCGGCTGTCGACTCCTCCAGATATGACTCGTTGTGCTCCCGTATCACGCGTTCGTCTTCCGAGGTGAACCAGTAGAGGCAGTTGGGATCTTTCAGCTCCGTCACGGCCTGGGCAAACATCTGCTTGTAGGGGACGCGCTCCGACATGTCGATTTCGCCCTTCACCTCGACGCACAGATAGCGACGATTGCCCTCTGCAGAAGAGAGTGGGGTGGGGTCGTTGGTGGTGGCGATGAATGAGCAGAGACGTGGTATCATGACGTACTGATCGCTCCGCATCTTGCGCATCTGCACGTCTTTTTCTGTCAGGATGCGTTTCACCTTGGCCTGTTCGCGTTCTGTCTTGGCATTGAACTCGTCGATGCAGACCAGCCACATACGGCCCAGCACTCGCTCCACCTGTTCGGCATTCTGCATCTTGATGTCGTCCATGTAGTACTCTCGCATGGATGGCGGAAGGATGTTCTTGCAGAAGATGGACTTCTTAATGCCCTCGCCTCCGATGAGCATGGGTACCACCGAGTTGCCATAGTCGGGGTTGATGTTCATGGCCTGAGCCACCATCGCCAGAAACCAGCGGTGGAAGTACTTGGGCCACAGCGGATAGTCGGTGGGCAGACGGCGTGCGAAGTCCTCGATGTAGTTATGCTTCCCGTCCCACTGACCACAGCCTGCGAGAAACTCCAGGACGGGGTTGTACTCTTGGATGTGAGCACTCTCGATGTAGATGCGGATGTCGTTCATCCAACTCTCTCCACCCTCCTTCATCTGTTCGACGACGATGCTCTTCAGCTGACGGTCTGTCAGTGGCTGCCACTGGTTGAAAGACAGGTCGTTGGGTCGGAACTCCGTGACTTGCTTCACCGTATTGTAACGCAGCTGATAGCGACGACGGAAAAAGTCCTCGATGAAGCGGATGATGCGCTCCTTCTCGTTCATCTGTGATGCGACCTTTCCGTTCAGCGGTTCCTGATAGGTCTCGCGGAATATCTTGCGGATCAAATCATCGCCCAGCGTCTTGAAACGGTGGTCCCACGTGGCACGAACGGCGCAGGCCTCTTCCTCCAGGCCGGCCTTCTGGCAGTAGGTGGCCAACAGCACCAGGCAGTGCTCCATGTCCTGGGGACTCTCGCTGAGTGCATGCTTCAGACATGTATAGAATTCCAGCTTGTAACGCTCGCGCTCGTCGTAGTCAGGATACCAGATGACGGTGCCGTCATCGTCCGTACGCGTTCCCTCGTAGGGTGTCAGCACGCCAGCCTCATCATGGATGACGGGCATTGCCTGTGCCTCGGGATTATAATAGAGCTGCGGATCGTAACTCATACGACAGCCTTTCGTCAACGATGGCTCTCCGATGGTGAGGTCGCACTGCACCAAAGCGGTATACAGACGGGCTGCAGTCTCCTGGGCCTCCTTTAGGAAGGCGAGATATCTGGTGGTGTCGAGCTGTTTCGCGTGTTTGCTGTCTGTTGACTCCCAAGGCGTTGCGCCACCATTGTACTCACAGCGCACGACAACTTTCAGCGTGACGCCACTCACGCCCTCGAAGGCCAGAAGCGTATAAGGTACCTGTGACACGAGCTTTTTCAGTTCGTTGATCCGTCGCACACCTTCAGGACAGGGGATGTCGAGGAGCAAGAGTTGGGTAAAAGCATGGGGACTGCTGAACCCGTTCTTGTTGAAAGTTGCAGAAAAGAGCAGATAGGGCAGACGGTCGGCATCTTTCAAGAGAAACCGTCCCTGTCCCTTCTCTATCAACAGCCTCGACTGCATGGCCACATGGCGTATTCTGTCTGCTGCGGCTTTGGTGTCTTTCGAACGCATACGTTCCACAATGGCTTCCAGTTCCGTAGAAACTGGAGAGCCGAATTCTCCGATTTTCGTTTTAATCTTGGTTATTTTCATGATAGCTCAATTATATGTGCAAAGATACAAAAAATAATTGTGAAATGCAAGAAAATGGGACAAAAAATGTTCTTAATAGGCCCTTTTTTTGTAAGAAATGGCATCTAATTGTCGTTCTGATGCCTTCTGACACTCGAAGAAGTGCCTTCTTCCGCCTCTTCCGATGCCTTCTAACAGGGTGTAGGAAGCATGCAAACGTGGTGAAAGTGCCGTGGGAACAGGGGGTAGGTGCCATTCCGACAACCTTGCGCCTATACGCAAAATGCTTTACGCCTATACGCAAAACACTTTACGCCTATACCCAAAATAAAACGGACAGTCCGGATGTGGTGCTCGATTGGTGCAGGTAAGTAGCACGATTTTTTTGCAATCTTGCACCGAAGAACATATTGATACTCAGCGAGTTATAACGCTGAGTAGCACGAGTAGCACGATTTATTTTTTATAACGCTGTGTAGATGTATTCCTGGCCCCGTTTTGTCTTCAACAGCTTGGGATTGTCACCCTCACACCATTCGTTCAGCAGCTTGCGGGCAGAATAGTAGGTGAGCTTCGAGGCCCAGGCGAATTGTCTGACAGTGATACAGCCCCCGTTGCCTACCAGCTTTTGGATCAATGCTTCCAGCTTCGGCTTGTCGGCCATAATCTCCTGTGTATTGGGATTGTCCATACGACGGAAGCCTCTGGACCACTTTTGCAGCTCCTCTTTCCATCGTTTCCCAGGATTGTAGTCTATGCCGTCGAACATCACATCGCGTCCTGTCACTTCATCTGGGTCGGTGATTTCCCGCATCAGTTTCAGTCTGGGGGCAAACGATCCGATGGGGGTGTCGATGCGATATCCCTGGGCCATCAGCTCGCCTGCAGCCCTTAGGAAATAGTCGAAGGCCATCGATAGCTCACCATACCGTGAGCGGTAGGAACGGCTGCAGAAGTCTTCCAGCCCCTTCATCGATATTTTCAACCTGCCTGCAGGGCGCACATATACAATGTTCTTCCCGTCTTTTCCCTTGGCAGGTGTCGGGTGAACCTCAAACAGCATTCCGTCTTTCTTTCTTGGCATATCTGTACTTTATTGAAATAGGTGTTTCAGTTCTTCTGGCGTCAGAAGAACATGGTGGGGAGGGTGTTCTTCTGTTTCTGGGCCAGTTCGTTCTTCATACGGGCAATGGCTGTCTTGAAGAAAAAAGTGACGAGGTGTTCGTCAGTACCCTCTGTTCTGATCTGCTTGAGGGCCGAAATGTATTCTGAACGGTCTTCAAGTAGGACAATCAATAGCGGATGACGTGCACGAAGCAGGATGAAGTTCGAGAGCAGACGTCCCGTTCTGCCGTTGCCATCGCGGAAGGGGTGCAGATATTCATAGTAGCCGTGCCACTTGGCAGCGACAACAAGCGGGTGTTGTCCGTCCGCTATCGCTCTCTGTGTCGACTCCATCAGCTTCGGCACACGGGCTATCAGTGTCTCATGGTCTCCAAAAACGGTATCTCCAGCAGCCATATCCTCTGTGGTGTATTCACCAGCTACAGCTCCTGGGGCTCGATAGCTGATGGTGTGCTCCGTCACCAGGCGGTTTACCTCTTTCAGCAAGGCCTCGTCGAAGGGTGCCTCCAGATGACTCACCATATAGTCGAAGGCACGGAAATGGTCTGCCATCTCAGTACATTCCAACAACGAACGCCCCACAGGAATCATGGCCATGCCCTGTTCACGCAGTATTCTCGTGTCATCCACCGTAAAGGAGTTGCCCTCAATGGCACAAGAGTGTGCAGAGAACAGAATCTCGTTGTATTCCATCCACTGCTTCACGCCCATCTTATCAGCGATTCTCTGCTGATATTCCTGACGGATGCGCTCGTACTCTTTGATCTCCTTCTCGAACATCGCTGCAAAGTTACGAAAAGTTGAGAGCAAAACAAAGAAAATCTTTCTTTTTTTGCCGAAACGAAGTAAGTTCGGCGAAGCCAGAGTTACGAAAAAAGTCTGTAACGAAAGACGGATTTTGGAGAATTAACGCAGAAAGCGCGTAAATAAAAGGCAAGACGGGGAAAACGAGGAAGTTCAAAAATAGGGATAATGCAAAATTGAGTGGATTAGAGAAGGAGTTAGGTTTCTAATTCGTAACCCGTTCTTATTCCGCAAACTGCTACATTTTGCATAACGATTAATTCATTACGACATCACGATCGTCAGTCCATCACAACTATCTTATAAATACTTCTCTCATTGTTTTGTCTCAAAAATATTAATCTCTTACAATTATCTTCCCTCCACCTGGGCCAAAAATAAAGTCGCCAATCAGACGGACTGATTGAGGGATATACAGCGTAACAAATTGGCGGCATGTAGCGAATGCCATAGAACATATCGTCACTACACCTTCCGGCACATGGTATTCGTTATCTTTGAATCCAGCCCTTGCGAACAATAACCGATGCCTGTCGAGACTATAAGCAATGTCATGTTCATCCATGCGGTACTCTCCATCATCCTCAAAGGCATCCGTCTGCTCATCGCGACAGGAATAGTCTTTCTGCCAGAAATATACACAAGGCATCAGATTCTCATTTTCCTCTTCATCCTCACTAAACACTAGCTGGTCATAATCATGCACATGAGCGGTCCAAGGGATATGCAGCGTATCAATCCTGCATCCCAGCAATGCGCCTGGCTCAATTTCCTCAACCCCTTCAGGAATCCAATATGCACCCTTTACGTTCGCTCCCTTCAGTAAGCGTTTACCATCACCAGAGTAAACAAAACCATGGTTGTCTATCCATAGTCTCTCGTCAGTTTCAGTGAGTTTGCCCATACCAATAGAAGAAAAAGAGAATCAATACCAATATCCCTACCGCGATAATAGCACCAATAAGCCTACCAAGCAAAAACTTGAAATATTCTCCCCACGAGATAAACTCGAATAAGAACCCATTGAACTCTTTGAAAAACCTCATTACATATACAGTTTTTTGACGAACCAATACGAAACTGATGGCGTGCCCTTTCTTCGCTTATATTCCGACAAATCTACCGTTGGCGTTATATGGAGCCCAAACGACGCATTCAGTCTTGCTGCCATTTCATTGAACTTCTTTCCATGTTTACAACTTCTGTCGATACCAAAGTAGGCCAGATAGTAATGAATCATCTCATGACACATGATGTCCCTGAACTGTTTCTCCGTGAAGTCGTAATAGTCTG
>JAEEGG010012980.1_pt1 | contig 17888 bp, 15 predicted proteins | sample 9134161 | NCBI WGS metagenome assembly JAEEGG01 (sample SAMN16246543, study PRJNA631951) | gut metagenome | biome: gut microbiome; feature: rumen; material: CR-attached | host: Bos | place: Iran: Karaj | collected 2018-10 | reverse complement strand
GAGAGTACCTGCGTACTCTTTTGACCTTGCTCAGGCTCGAAGAACAAGTGTCCAGCCTCATCGGAGGAGATCAGATAAAGTTCAGTTCCACCAACCACAGCAAAAGGTTTCGAGAGACTTGGCTTCTTTACTACCCTGACCCGACCATTAATTCTAAACTCCGAAGGAATACCAGCCTTCTGTTCGAACCATATATTCCCCTCTCGGCAGGCAATGGGCTGAGCAGTGGCATAGTTAATGACATTGCCGTCAGACAAAGGAAGGTTGACAGGGAAGATTGCCATCGAAGAGGCAGGAATGGTAATGGGGCGACGAGGGAACTTAACCCCACATACCTCAAACTGTACCCCACCCTTGGCCGTAAGGTTGGCAAAGCGCTCGTAATTGTTTACGAAGACGAAGGCTGACGAATGTTCGGCATCATTCAAACTCCTGTAACTCCAACGCAGATAACTATCATCGTGCTTCTTAGCCTCCTTGTCAACTGGGAATCGAGCCTCCATTGGGGCCAGCAGTTCACCGAAGTCATGCATGAAGAGGTGTAGCGGACGAAGGCTGTAGTAATGAGGATTACGCTGACCAAACTCCCCAAGCGGAGCCTGAAAGTCATAGGTCTTCACGGGCAAGTCATTATAGTTTGTGACAGGTGTTTTCTGATTCTCCATCAGATAGGTCAAATGTCCTTCAGGATTAGTTCCACCATGATACATGTAATAGCCGAGGAGGTTACTGCCCGAACCCAGTTTTACGAGAGCCATCGAATACGCGTCCTCAGGATAGAGATAGACGCGACGATGATAACTGGTCATCATTCCGCCACCCAGTTCACAAGTGAAATAGGGATACTGTTCATCGCCCTTCGTCAGCGACTCCTGCTGATTCTTGATCTGTTCCGAGGCTATGGCAGTGCTGCTACGGAAAGCCTTGAAGTGGAAGGCCTTCCAGTAATTGCCAGCGCCCTCGTTTGTGGAACGATCCCAAAAACCATCTGCATAGTCGCCATAAAGGGGAATCATCTCGCCAAAAGGTGTTGGCGTGCGCAGTTCAGGCCATCCCGTCCGGGTATAGAAAGGCAAGTCGAAGCCAATGCGCGTAGCTATACCTTTCAACGTCAGCAGGTACGAAGCATTGCCACCATATTCGTTATCGAACTGACAAGCCATAACTGGTCCGCCGTCCTTCCATTGCAGACCTTGTACCTGAGTGAAGATTTGTCGATAGAAAGGTTCTACAAACGCGAGGAACTTAGGGTCTTCGCTACGAAGCTTACATCCACTTGCCACCACCCAATCGGGTATTCCGCCACAACGCGATTCTCCATGACAGTAAGGACCTATGCGAAGGATAACGGGCAATTGTTCGTTTTGGCACAACTGGAGGAAATGACGCAAATTGCGCTGGCCACTCCAGTCGAAGATGCCTTGTTGCTCCTCGATATGATTCCAGAAGACATAGGTGGCAATGATGGTCACGCCGCCCTCCTTGATTTTCTTCACTCCAGCGGCCCACTCGTCGGCAGGAATGCGTGAATAGTGTACCTCGCCCATCACGGGGCAGACGCGCCGACCGTCGATCATCAGGCTTTGGCTGTCCCACGTCACTGCGGGTATGCCTTCTGCCTTCGCCTTCGTCCCACAGGTCAGGAGTACTGCCGTAGCACAGCAGATAGTCAGTAGTCGTTTCATCAGTCAGTTTCAGAAATAGGTTGCTCCGTAATCTCCTCGAACGTGTCGAGCTGTTGGGGCTGCTCCTGGGCTTTAATCCAGGCGCGCTTGTCGCGGTAGAACTTCAGCGCGTGGACCAGCTCTACTAAGCCGTAGACCAGAGTACACCAGCCGAGGATGAGCATGGCCATGTTGAGCGGCTCCATGGGCTTGAGCATGACATAGAGACCTGTGAGGAGGATGAGCGTCGGCATGACCAAGTACCAGAAGCTGATGCGTCCGTAGCGTCGTCCGCTGATGAGGCTCATATACTGGTTGATGGCTCCGAGTATGAGGATAATGCCGATGATGTACATCAGAGCCGAGACGAAAGCCGTCGGCGTGAAGACGAGGATGAGTCCGAGGATGGCGCTGCCGATACCCACAATGGGGAATGTCGGCTGTTCGCCGGCCACGAGGTGTCCCTCGGTGTCGTAGATCTTATACTCGCTGACGTGGCGCTTCGACCAGAAATAGGTGACGCACGAGATGATGCCCGAGGCGAGGAAGAGTACACCGATGGCCACCGTGATACCTGTCACCGTGTTATCGGGGAATTTAATCAGCAGAATGCCGATGACAATAGCGCACAGCGCACGGAAAACGGAACTCTGTAATATCTTTTTCATTTGTCTTATCTCCTTTCTACTTACTCCTTACTCCTTATTCCTTACTCCTCACTCCTTTACCTCCTGACTCCTCAACTCCTCAAGAGCGCGACAGAGCTGATCGGGACATGATGTCCCCTTGGTGCCGCAGCGGATGCCGTCGAGCTTGCGTATCACGTCGTCGATATGCTGCCCGCGCACTAACTGGCTCACACCCTGGAGATTGCCATTGCAACCACCCAGGAAAAACACCTGCTGGATAATGTTGTTCTCGTCGGCCGTCACGTCAATCATCTTTGAACACGTGCCGCGAGTCTCGTACTGTACATGCTTTGTCTTCATAAGTCGTTATTTTTGCGTAATCAGTTACATTTCCTTTTTCACTGTGCAAATATAATCAAAAATATCGAGGATATGATAATTCGCAACATAAATTAAGAAAAAGTGTGGCGGTTTCTTTGTTTTTAGCCCGACTTTTCGTAATTTTGCCGACATGAAAACAACGTTGTTATTGGTGCGTCACGGAGAGACGGTGGATAATGCGGCTCAGATTATGCAGGGACAGACGCAAGGACGGCTCAATGAGGTGGGGCTGCGGCAGGCGCGCGACCTGCGTGACGAGATGGCTCGTGTGGAGATTGACGTCGTGGTGGCAAGCGACTTGTATCGGTCGGTACAGACGGCTGAGGTGTTGGCAGAGCCTCACCGCTTGCCGGTGGTGCAGACGCCGCTGCTGCGCGAGCGTGACTGGGGTAGTTTCACGGGCCGTTTTATTCCTGACTTGAAGGGGGCTCCGTGGTATGACGACATCGAGACGTTAGACGCGCTGTTGGAGCGGGCACGACAGTTCCTGGACTTTATCAAGACGCACTATGAGGGAAAAACGGTGCTTGCCGTAGGACACGGTATCATCAACAAGGCGATACAGGCTGTCCATTACGGCAAGCAGATGCGTGAGGTGGAGCGTATGACCAATTGCGAGGTCCGCACCTTGATTCTTTAGTTTCTTTTGATTAACGGTGGCCTTTGCCGAAGTGGCCGCCCCCGCGGCTGCCGCCTCCTGCGTTACCGCCGCTGCTGTGGCTGCTGCTGCCACCACCACGGGTGAAGTTTCCGCTGCCACTGTGGCTGCCGGTGCTGCTGTGGCTGCTGCCACCACGGTTGTAATTGCTGCTTCCAGCGCTGCTGCCACGGTTGTAATTGCTGCTTCCAGTGCTGCTGCCACGGTTGTAATTGCTGCTTCCAGTGCTGCTGCCACGGTTGTAGCTGCTGCTGTTGCTGTTGTCACGGCTGAAGTGTCCGCTGTTAGAGCGCTCGTAGCCACCGCGGTTCTCGTTGCGATTGTAGCTGCCACTGTTTCCACCGCGATTGCCGTATCCGCCGCGATTGTTGTAGCCGCTATTGTCACGACCACCCTGATAGTGTCCGCCACCCTGGTAATGACCGCCACGCTGTCCTGTAGCGCGGGTAGAACTGCCGGCACGTGAGCCGCGGTAGTCGCCGCGATCGTAGCCGTTGCGCATTCCGAAGTGGCCGCGTCCCTGTGGTAGGGCGGGGCGGAAGTGGCTGCTGTGGCCGTGGTAGTAGCCGTGGGTGCCGTGGAGATGCCAGGCGTGAGCACCGCGATAGGTGGCGTAGAAGTGCGGACGACCGAAGTAGAAGTAGTCGCGGCGCGGGTAGCGGGCGTAGATGCCGAAGTGCCAGTAGCCGGCGTCCCAGTAGAGCGGGCGGTAGAAGTAGGAGGCTGCCAAGAAGGCGTCCCACTGCCACTGGTAGAGGATATAGCTCAGGTCGAGGTTGCGGCGCTCCCAGTAAGTGCCGTAGACGTCGTCGACGGTGGTCACGCCCATCAAGTAGTCGAGGTTAATCTCGTAGGCGGCTTCGTACTGTGCGTCCGTCAGGTTCAGCTCGTACGCCATCTTGTCTGTCAGGAACAGGGCCTCGTTGCGGGCCTGCTCGTAGCTCATTGCCTTGCCCGTGGCTGCCGTCAGCAGCATCATTATCAGGGCTATCATCATCTTCTTCATAACTGTAGAGTTTTTATCGGTTTGACATGTTTGTTACTTATTCACGCTGCAAAGTAACAACAATTCCGTGACCCGTGCAAAGGATTTTCCCTAAACCATAAGGGGAAAATCCCTATACTATCAGTTAGAAAACCTTACCGAAGGCAATCTTGGCAAATGTCAGTCCAAGAATCTTAAAGTCGAGCGCCCATGAGCGGTGCTCTAAGTACTCAAGATCCATATCCAAGCGGCGCAACATCTTCTCCATGGTGTCGGTATAGCCGTTGTAAAGTGTGGCCATCGACGTAATGCCTGGACGGATCTGGAAGAGGTATTGGTAGCGCATATCGTGCTCCATAATCTGGTCGATGAAGAACTGACGTTCCGGACGCGGGCCGACGAACGACATCTCACCCTTGAAGACATTCCAGAACTGCGGCAGCTCGTCAAGATGGTGGGCACGCAAGAACCGGCCAATCTTTGTCAGACGGTCGTCATCATCCTTGTCGCAGAGAGCAGGTCCCTGCTTCTCGGCGTCTACCTTCATACTGCGGAATTTATAGATGTAAAAAGGCCTGCCGAAACGCCCGATGCGCTCTTGGCGGAAAATGACGGGTCCGTTCTTCTCGCGCTTGATAGCTATGTAACAGAACAGGAACAGGGGGGAGAAGATAATGAGACAACACAGCGCAACAAACAAATCGAACACACGTTTTACGTTGCGCTCAAATCCGTTCATTCCGTCAATGATATATCCACTGCTGTGAACCGTCATATATGTGTTTTTTCCTGTTTGCTTATTGATCTGTTACTATATTAACGAAGCATATCGCTATTTATTGCGGATGACTGCAATTTTTTTGGAAAAATATCAGTCAACAGCAAAAACGGGTGCAAAGGTACGAAAAAATGTTTATTCCACCAAACGAATGTGTGACTTTATCGTCTTAGGAGGCTGATGTACACCAAACGGCGTAGCTTGTTGGGCATATTGCGTACGACAGCGCGGTATGCTATATTCCGAGCCATAGTGCTCCAGTCGATGAAGCCTATCTGGTGAAGCTGGTGTTGCAGTTTGATCTCCGAACGCGTGTACTTGAAGCCTCCTCGTCGCAAGAACATATCATCGGACATACGGAAGTAGAGCAGCGACTGCTGGATGTTATGAAAACGACTACCGGCCATAATCATGCGTATCCACAGGTAGTAATCCTCAAACAGATAGAAGTGCTGGTAACCGCCTGCTGCTTCGACGGCCTGACGGCGGAAGACGACGGTAGGGTGGTTCAGCGGGTTTCGCTGACGGGCGAAGTTGACAATGTCTTTGTGGTCGCGTGGCGGTCGGCGTGAGGAGATAACATGCGACACATCGCCCGTAAACTCATCTATCCAGCAACCACAGACGTCCGTTTCTGGGTGTTGTTCCATCCATTCTATCTGCGTCTTGAAACGTTCGGGCTTTGAAATATCATCGGTATCCATACGGGCAACGAGGTCAAACGAGCAGTGGCGCAGTCCTTCGTTCAGCGCATCGCCAAGTCCGTGACACTCTGCCAGTGGAACTGTCTTTAGTTCATTATGGGCCGCCTGAAAACGAGCTATTACCTCCAGTTGTTGCTCTGTTAGCGGACCGTCCTGCACCAGTACAACCTCAGAGGGTGGCAGTGTCTGGTTAAAGATGCTGTCAAGACTCTGTCGGAGAAAGTCGGGATTCTCCTTGTTATAGACGGACATAAGGACCGAAAAATTCGTCATAGATGGCTGTCAGGAGGCTGTTGCCTTTTTTTGCGTCGGCAAAGGTACAACTTTTTTTTTATAAACAGCCTGTTTTGACGGAATATTTCTGTTTCGGCGGCAGAAAGCCTTAAAGCGACAGGTAGAGTTGCTTATATTGGGAGATGATGCTCTGCGGGTCGAAGCGTCTCCTGACAGCATCGATGTCGACCGTTATGCCGATAGTCTGTGCCACCTTGTCAACAAACTCTTTTGAGTCACCGTAGTGGTAGATGGAATGGCCGTCGATGCCCTCCAAATAGTCGGCAATGCGCACCCTGTCGGACATCAGTACAGGTGTGCCCTGCACCATTGCTTCGAGGGCGACAAACGAGAATGCTTCGTACTTCGACGGGACAACAAGTAGTGACGCCTGCTGATATAACCGTAGCAACTCTTCGTTTGAGATGTTTGAGTGGCGTGTGATGTCGGCTCTGCTAAAAGGCTGCTCGCCACTACCTACGCAGTGGATGTCGTAAAGATGTTCAGGCAGTGCTGCCAGTTGATGGAAACCTTTGACATGGTCATCAAGGCGGCCAACGAAGAGTATCATCTTCGGGTTGCGCTCTTCTTGGCGCGATGCCTCTTCCGCAGCGTTGTTCCAGTGTGGAATCTGTACCACCCGTGGGTGGATGGATTGGAAGAATCGCGTGTCTTCGTTATTGATGGTTGTCACGACGTCGGCAAAGCGCTGAATGGCCGTTTTCATCCGTAAATAGAAAAATATCCGTCCGGCCAAAGGGTGTCCCAGATAGCAGAATGGATGGAAGTGGGCGGTATAGACCACCTTCTTCCCCATACGATGTGCCATCTGCATGGCGTCTATTGTCCCTTGTGCGGTATAACCGTTGACGTGTACGATGTCAGCCTCTGCAACATACGGTTCGAGGTCGCTGTCACGATAAGTATAATGAAACAGACGCGACGGTTGTTGAGGGATGTTCGTCACAGGCAGCACCCTACAATCGTCGTCCTGGCAGAGCAGGCGTTCCAGTCCCCGACAATAGTTGTCGGTGCCGCCAGGCTTGTTCTCGCGTATCTGCAATATCTTCTTCATTGTCGGTATACTATGTCAGCCGGAAAATAATGATGTCGCCAGCACCTATGGTATAGGTGGACTTGACAGGCTCTTCATGAAGCGCTTTTGTGATACGGCGTGGGGTGTCGTTCTTCACTTTGATGTACAGCTTCATGTCGTGATTGTAGTCTTTGTTGACAAGGCAGAGGTAACGGTGGCCAGACTGTTCGAAGGTCGATACGACCGCTCCGCGACGTCCCTTGACTTTCAGCGAACTGATATTCTTGGGTATGGTCGTTTGTTTCGTGGCGCCCGTCGACACCTTGCCGAGATGACAAACGGAAAAGACTTTGCAGCCATAGAACAGTCTTGAGACGGTCTTCAGTTCCTGATTCACCTTTTGAACCAAAAAGTATGTGCTCGTCTTTTTGCCGTCCTGACCGATGGGACCGTTATGGTAATCATAGACTCCGTCAGGCTCTGGCGTCCAATAGGTAAAATACTGTATGGCCTGTGCGCCGTAGGCCAAGTTGGAATAGGCCTGTAATAGCAAAGTCGCCATCGTCGGTTGTGGATAGACGTAGTGAGGTACCGACAGGACAAAGCCCCAGAAAGGCTTCCCTGTCTTTAGGCTTTGACGGCGAACCATCTCCAGATTGTGATACCAGCCGTCGCGCAGACCGTCGTGAGTTATGGGATAATAGTCGAACGACAGCTGTCGGCATGATGTGGCAGAGGCAATGTCAAGATAATCTTCATACGTGCGTGTCTTCAAGTGACGCAGCGTGCCGTCATTGTAATAGGGGTGCAGATTGATGTAGAAACAGTGGCTGTCGTCAACCTTCTTCAGTCGCGACATCTCTTCTTGTAGTCTGTTTATCTCATCAGCCGTCGGTTCGTCTTGCAAGACATATCCGAAGAATCCAGGAACATTTTTCAGAACGGCAGCTGATTTTTCCGGATGCTCATGCGTATCTGTGCAGTGCCCTAAGATCTTAACTCCGTACTTGTCGGCCAGATGACAGGCGTTAATCATCTGTTCCAAACTGCCGTAAACATACAGGCTGACATTAAAGCCGCACTCGCTGAGGGTCTTGAAATTTTCATCAGTAGACTTGTCGTAGGGTACCCCCATATAGGCAATGATAGGCATCTCGTTCTCTTCTGTTGCAGACAACCGTGACAGATTCATACAAAAGAGGCATAGCATCAGTAGCGAGATATAACGGTAGTTCCTGACGTGTATCGTATCGAGACACAGCTTGACCAAGTGTTTCATATAGAACACCCATTTTGTCTTTTGGTCTGTAAACTTGCTTTGTGGCTGGTAGCCCTTCCAAGGCGTCTGTGCGAGGTATTCGTAATATTTATAGGTGTACGGATTCCGGCTCTCTCTGTTCCACGGTTTGAAATAGCCAGTGTAGTGGATGACCTTTGGTGATTGCAGGGCATCACGCTGCTGCTCGTAGCGGGCTGGCAGCGTGGCACGCCGTATCAGACAGGTGTCCATCACATTATATTGTAGGTCGAAGAACTGCTTCTTGTCATACAACAGTGCGTTCAGCACGTCTTGGTCGTGATACCTGATAAGGGTATGGTTCTTGCGGATAAACTCACTGGCCTTTGCCACAGAGAAAAACTCACGCAACCGCTCTAAGTGAATGAGCAGCACACCTGCGTTGAAGTAGGAGGACGACTGCGGAATGGACATGCGCCGACAGCCGTCAGAGCTAATCGGCTCCAACTCTTCCAATGCCGCTATGCACTTCCCGTCTTGGAACGTTGTGTTCCACAGACCGTCGAGCGGGCTGTCAATAATGATATCGCAGTCAATATACAGTATCTTCCGAATGGTTTTGGGCAGCAGGTCGGCCATGAAGAGCCTGAAGTAGGTGGCAATGGTCAGCGTAGGGTTGATAGTACCTGGCCCTACGGGGAAGTCGCGTGTGTCAGCCTCGTTGACGAAATAGAAGTTTACCGTGCTTCCTGACGCTGCACAGATGTTATTTACGAGTGCCTGATTGCTTTCGCTGATACGGTCTGAAATGATATGAATTGTGTGCGCCCCTGGGTTGTTTGCCAGAAACGAACAGATGGTCACCCCTGCATGTTGGGTATAGTTGTCGTCGAAGGTAAGAAGCAGTTCCATAGCACTCAGTCATTGTTTCACGGTTAATAGTAGCCTCGCTTAATGCGCCGTCTGTAGCGTAACTTTGCTGCCAGATATTTGATAACCGAGCCATATCCAAGGGCAGACAACATACGATAGTAGGCGGCGTTATAGTTGAAAAGCTCGATGAAGTGGCGTAACCTGTAGACGATACCTATCTGTGCTGCTCCTACTCCGACACCGAGGCTGTTGTCGCCATGCTGGCGGTAGTAGATAGTCTGCTGGGGAATGCCGTAGAGTCGGCCTTGCTGACTCAAGCAACAAAGACAAACCCAGCAATCGTGCATCATCACTACCGAAGAATAAGGCAGGCAGGCCTCCTTTGCCTTGCGATTGAAGAGCATGGCGCAGCCTGTGACGATAGCCGAGGCTCCTGCATCACCAAACGTCCGGATGTATTCAGGATAGTTGCTCAGATACTCCCACATAGAGCGGTTGACAACCTTTAGGTCTTCGGCAACAACAGTCAGGTCGGTACAGATGATGATGCCCGCCTCAGGCTGCTCCTGCTCTCTGACCTTCATCTCTTGAAGTGACAGCGCCGTCTTTTCCGGCAGCCACACGTCGTCTTGGTCGCAGAACATATAGTAAGGGGCGTCCACCCGTTCCAGCATACTGAGGAAATTCTTGCAGGCTCCGCCCTGTGACGGATATGTCAGAATTGTTATCTTGTCAGGATGTTTCTCTTTGTATTCAGTGACGATGTTGACGGTATCGTCTGTCGACCCGTCGTCATGCACGAAGAGGTGCCAGTCGTCGCAGGTCTGGACAAGCAAGGAGTCCATCTGTTCTCTCAGATACCTCTCCCCGTTATAGGTAGCCATCAGTATGGCAATACTTGAGTTACACGATACCTTCACTTGTCTTATCCTTGTAGAAAATCCGGTAATACTTCCATGCGTTCGCCAACATTCCAGGCACGTTGATGATACACATCACCCAGACGATGCTTGTCACGTCTCTAAAGGTGTTTCCGGCGTACCATGATAATGGAACGAAAGCCACCGTGGCGATGATGGTGAAGATCAGTTGTATTCGTAGTGCGTTGACGCCGTTCAGAATATAGGAATAGCGTAAGCTGACGACTAACACGAAGATATATGCCGCCATAGCTGCCGACAGTTTGACAGGTATTTTGACTTCGTCACCAATCCAGATGTCATATAAGAATCCGGACAGCAGGACCATAACCACCAGAATGGCCAAAGAAGCCATCACCACTATATCCAGCTTACGCGATGCGTTTCTAATCCATGTCATATCCCCTCGGCTATATGCATCGGTAGTGGCATTCCAGAAGGGCATGGCTATGATGTTGAACGCTACCAGTACAAGACTGAAATAGCGGTAGGCTATTTGGTAAGGTGTCACCTCTGACGGTGAGAAGAGCTTACTGATGATAACGTTGACTGAGGCAAAAAGAACAACACTGAATATCTGCAGGACAAAGAACTTGACGCCTTGACTGCACAACTGGCGTGACATCTGCTTGTCAATATGGCCAAGAGATGGCCGGTACTGTGGGTAACGAAAGGTGAAAGTGTAGGGATAAAAGATACTCCAGACGATAAGCGGTGACAAGGTGTTGATAAACACGACATACATCAACGAGCGACAGCCCAGCATGTAAGCCATAAACGTGACAGCCAATGCCAGTGTCTGTCCCAAACACATAATCAGGTTACTGACAGCCGGTAGCTGTAGTCCCATATACAGGTTGCCAATGGCTTTGAGTATGAAGGTGATGCTGGTCAGTGTCAGTGCCACCGTCAGTATGACATCAAGCTTAGGCACCACTGCGGGGTCGACACCCAAAAGACTGTAGATGTCGGTCAGCTGGATAAAGGTGCAGAAGAGCAGCAGCAAGGGGATGATGATGAGTGTCAGAATGAAGAAGGTAGATGATACGGCCATGCGTACCTTCTTGGTGTCGCCCAATGCCACAAACTTGGCAACGGTGTTGCGCAGTCCGTTGCCCAGGCCAATATCCATAAAGTCAATCCAGATCAGTATGCCGCTAATCGTCAGCCAGACACCGTTGCTGTAGGCACCAAGCATCTTCAGCGTCAGTGGCACCATGAGTAAAACCACCAAAGCCGACCACCCTTTCACCACAGCCGAAGCCACGATGTTCTTGAGGATGAGGAGCGTGCGCTGATTGACGTTAGCTAACATACGTTTTTCACTTTACTATTTATAAAAGAACAGTGCGAGTGCATAGGCAATGACACTGGATACGAATCTGAAGGTAGAGATAAAATTGCTAATGGCAATGCTGACGATTCTCGGCGAGAAAGCATATACTGAGGCCGTCCATAATATAATGGTGGCGATAGAGAAATAGTCGTTCATGCGATTACCCAGAACGGCGCTGACGCCATGGGCAAAGAACAGGAAGCAGAAGCCGATGGCCTGTACTTTGATGGCTATGGGTACATACTTGCAATGCTTTGTAAGTAGTTCGCTATAATAGATAGACGCCGTGTATAGTACAAAATTTATCCAGATGAGAATATTGTTCCTGAGTGGCCAGCCGGCGAGTTCATCTTCCAGGCCCTTGTCTTTCAGTTCACGGTAGTGGGTCAGCTTGTCGCCTCCGAATTCATCGGGCACAAGCAGCGAGAGGTCCAATTCTGCAATATAGGCAACCAGCCCGACAGGAATAATAAGATAGAGTATCGTTTTCTGCCATCCGGGCAATTTGTCTTTCAGCAGGAACAGCACCAGACCCGCTGCTGCAGAATAGTGGAAAAGAAATCCGACGAGGATGCATGCCAATGACATCAACTTCTTCTTCTCCACATAGAAGTAAATAGCCCAAAGGAACAGACCTGCTGCCACACCGGCACGCATCTGCACCATCTCGTGCATCATATAATAATAGGATATATAGATAGTGAGCGTCAGGAGCGGAAGTTTTGACAACTTCCACAATGCAGGCAGATGAATGACTATTGAAATGAAGGCGTATGTCATGAAGAGGGCATTTACGCCAAGCATCATCGGTCTTAATATGGATGTAAATAACTTAAATGTTGGCTCTGTCAGCTCTTGCATAATAGCATTGCTGCCATAGTACATACCTTCATACTCTACCGTGTCTGGGACGGAACCTACCTCGCGCAGACCGGCTATCAGAATCATGATGATGCCGAATATGATATAAAGGATTACCTTGTCCCTTTTTAGAAAACGCTCTTCAAAAAAGGACGAGACCATACAGGCAGTGAACAGCAAAGCCAGTGAAATGACCATGTTACTTGTTTTTCGCCAATAGCCATCCAGATAGTATGACAAACGACAGTAGCATCATGACAATGGAAATAATCATGCGCTTGGGACCTGCAGGTTTGACAGGAACCGATGCACTCTCGATGACGGTAAAGGCTGGCGTCGCCTCCTGTAGCTTTGCTCTGGCCGCCTGAAGCTGAGTGTTCATCGCGGTGTGAATGTTATACTTTGCTTGCATGTCGTTTTCCAACCGTTCAACCTTAGCTTTATAGGTGGTCAGCACAGAGTTGGTATATGCATCGGCACAAGCAGCATAGCGGTCTACAGCCTTGTCGTATTCTGCCTTGCTCTCTTCGTATAGCTTCTGGTAATATTCATAGTCAATACGTGCCTTGTTTGTGCGGTAGTCGGTAATAAAATCCTGTAGTTTCTGACACGTAGCATCGGCTATTGTTGCACATACCAGTGGATCTTGGTCTTTGATGGTGATGGTTACAACGTCTGTCTTTTTGTCGACATAGCAATGAATCTTACCCTGCACGGCATCGAAGATGTCGTTCTGCCGTTTTGTCAGATTAAAAACAGAAAGCTTCTCCGTGCCGTTCTGGGTGTCCTGTAAAGGCGGCTTAATCCATCCCGTAATAGTACCCATAACAGCAGACCACCACGGTTCCTTCTGCTTGTCTCGTATGTAGGTATAATAGTTGCATGACACCTCGTCGTCCTTTGTCTTGACATTGATGGGCATCAGTTCCGCAATAAACTTCTTTGAAGCCAGCACGTCTGGATATATCTCGGCAAAGATAGCATCCTGCGAGTTCATTTTGGCCAACGAACTACCCAGACCTATTGACGATGCTAACGATCCGAGAGAGCCCGAGAATGACGTTCCGGAAGTCTCTGGTGCCAAACTGACTGTGCATTTGTAGTATCGTGGAACGCACACCATCAGTAGATAGGTGATGATGAGCGTAGCAGACATGACATAACAGTATTTCTTCCTGTAAGGCCACAGCTTCCGGGCTATCTCGGCAAAGTTAATGGCTTTTATCTCTTTCTTCTCTTCTTCCATAATCCTTACTTATTTAACAAGGTTGGCAATGGTGGCAATCATCGTAGCAATAGAGGCGGTAGACGTACCGATGGCTAACCATTCGGTCAAGCCAAGACCACGTTTCTTGGCTTTCGTCGGCACGAGGATCTGACAGCCGGGAGCTGGTCGATGCTTACGGTCGGCCTTGGCCACATTGCCGTTCATGTAGATGATGATGGTCTGGCTGCGCTTGCCTGTGGAGCTGACGCCACCTGCCAAATCAATATAATAGTCGGCCTTCTCGCCGGCTTTGTATTGCACGGTGTTAGGGTAGAGCACCTCGCCGTTGATGGTGACGGTACTGGTGAAGCGTGGTACGACGATGCGGTCGCCTTCGCGCAGCACGATGTCATCCTCGCCACCGGGATTCTTCAAGGCTTTGTCCAGCTCGATAGCTACCGTCGTAGTGGTCATCGTCTGCAGCTTCTTGACGTCGATAGAGTCATTGCCCGTATTACGCTGGGCTGTACGCAACATCACCTCCATCTGTTCACGTTCTTCCTGCGTCATCTGGCGTACCAGCTTGGCACCTTCCGGATAGGCGCGCTTGGTCAGACCACCAGCCTGCTTGATTATCTCGCTCAGTCGCTGGTTACTGCTCGACAGCGTGTAGTTGCCTTTGAACTGCACCTCACCCTCAACGGTGACATTCTGTTGCTCATTATATTTCGGGCTGCGGCGGACGTAGATCTCGTCAAAGGGCTGCAGCGTAAAGTCGTTAGCCTCGTTGATGTTAAAGTCTTTGTCGATGCTGAAACTATAGGTAAAAGCCAGAGTGTCGCTGGCTTCTGAGGCCTCAGGGTCGATGATGCGGCGAGCCACGTCGACCTTGGCTAATGAGGCAGCATTGGTAAGTCCGCCAGCCTGCAGGATGGCGTCCTCCACAGTTTGGTTGGCAGCGTATTTATAAGTGCCGGGGTAAGGAATCTCACCGTGGATGGTGATAGTCTTGTCGGCTTCCTTCTCTTCGTTGCTGGCAATATAAAGCACATCTTCGCTCTTCAGAGGAACGTCGGGCGACGTGCCATTGAGAATGCCACTGACGTCGACACTCAGCACTTCAAGCGACCTGTCAGGGCGTGTGCGGTGCATGACGGCATGTTGGCCGATTGCTTCTTCTGTCAGTCCGCCACAGGCCTCAACCAACGACTTGACGGTTGTGATATGTCCCCCCACCTGATAATGGCCTGGGTGAAAAACGGCACCGATGACCTCAGCCGTATTCTGGTAGCGCACGAAGGTAGAGTCTACATATACAGAGTCCTCATCCATCATACGGAAGTCGTTCATGTCAAACTCGCCGACGCTGAATACAGAATACATGGCACCTGCCTTACGGTTGACACGGATAGACTTCGTGAAGGCGTCGCCCGTGAAGCCGCCGGCATAGCGCAGCAGCGTGGCGGCACTCTCCGTCTTCTTCATCTCGTAGAACATGGGGCGTTTCACCTTACCGGCAATGCACACCAGCGACTCGTAAGGTCCGACGGTGATGATATCGTTGTCCTGCAGACGGACATCACCGGTCAGATGGCCGTTGAGCAGGAAGGCATAGACGTCGACACTCGATATCTGACGGCCGTCGCGGAACACCTTGATGCTACGCAGTGTACCGATGTCGTTAGGACCACCCGCCATATAGAGGGCGTTATAGACAGTCGCAAAAGCTGACATCGTATAGGTGCCGGGTGTCTTGACTTCACCGGTGACACTGATGGTGATAGTGCGTGTCTGACCTAACGTCAGTTCTATCTGGGAGTCCTGATAACGTGGGCCAATAACCTGACGGAGGCGGTTTTTGGCCTGACCAACGGTCAGACCGCCTAATTGGACGACGCCAACCCCCTCGATAGTGATATAGCCATCGGGGGAGATGGTCTCGGTAATACTCTCCTGCGAGGCGCCCCAGATGTCGACGTTCACTTCGTCGCCAGGGCCTAAACGGTAGTTCTGGGGTGTCGCGATGTTCATGGAACTCTCGAAAGTCATGTCTTTACGATTGAAGACGTCGTGGCCGAAGATTTTACGTCCTTTTTCCTTCTTCTTAAAATCCTCGTCGTCAAAATACTTCAGCGAATCGGGCATCATGAAGTCCATGGCCTCGTCCATCTCGACAAACTCGTCGTCTTCGTCATCGTAGGTATTCTTCTTCGTCTTTGGACGTCCGTCCTTCTTACGGTATTTCGAGACGTTACGCTTCTCGCGCTCTTTTTCTTCATAACGCTTCTCGCCGTTGGCCTGACGCATACGGTTCTTTACGTCCTTGGAACCGGCGGTAATATCGTCAGCACCAAGGGCACCGTTTTTCATCTGGCGCTGGTACTTCTTCTGGATGCGGCGAATCTGTTCGATGGTGACACCACGCTGCATCAGGTCAGTCACGATCTTTTGTCGTGATACGCCCCTGGCGTTCTGTTCAATGACATAATCCATCACCTGATTGTCGGTCATTCCTGACTGGGCTTGGGCATATCCAATGGCCAGCAATAGGCAAAGCAATACGGTAGTAAAGCGTTTCATCTTTATTAAATAGGTAGGTTTTTTACATTATTTATAACCGCAATTCCTCATGATTATTGTGAAATAAGCGGCAAAATCGTTGCAAAGGTACATATTTTTTCGCAAATAACTTGCAATATCCGAAAAAAGTAGTAACTTTGCACCGAAATTACGTGACGCGTTCACTCTTGGGGTTGACTGGATTTGACGGCGAGATGAAATGGTACGTAAGCACGCGGAGGCTCGTTGGTTCCCTCCTAAATCTGAGTCAGCAGAAAATTAATTGGCAACAATGAGTATGCTCTCGCTGCTTAATCGAAGTACAGTAGATTACGAGCTTAATTCCACTACCAGGTAGAGGAACGAGACGTCGCTCCAAGGATGTTGTTCCGAATCCGAAGATCAAGCGGCGCAGGTTAAATCGGAAATAGTCTTGACAGGCCTCGATGTCAGGATGAAGTTTTAGAGGATAAGGCTGTGATTGGTGGCTTGGGTCTTGTCACAGCACGAAAATGAAGGCCAAGATAAGCGTGTAGAAAGCGTATGGTTTCCTTGTGCGGACGAGGGTTCGACTCCCTCCAGCTCCACAATGATTTAGAAATCGCTAACCTTTAATGAGTTAGCGATTCTTTTTTATAAAACAGGTAAGGTATGAAGAAGATTTTGACATGTTTACTGGCTATTTTGGGGATGACGACAGCCTGTGGTCAACAGAATTTTGAGAATGCCGACGTTCAGACTTTCTCACGGTTGACAGAAGATCCTGATGTCGTGGTATTGGACGTGCGCACCGCCGAAGAGTTCAAGGACGGTCACATCGAGGGAGCTGTGCTTATCGACCAAGGGCAAAGCGACTTTGTCGAGAAAGCAAAGGCCGCTTTACCGCTTGACAAGAGGGTGGCGGTGTATTGCCGCAGTGGCCGCCGCTCTGCCAATGCTGCCGGAAAGCTGGCTGCAGAAGGCTATCAGTGTGTGAATCTTGTAGGCGGCTTTTTAGCATGGAAGGAGGCTGGGAAGTCCGTCGTGACCACAACTTATGAGGTGGATGTGTTCAAAACCAAGAGCGGGAAGACGGTCAAGTTCCATGCACTCGTACATGCCAGCATTCGCATCGAGTATGACGGCAAGGAAATCGAAGTCGACCCTGTGGGCAAGCTAGGCAATAAGCTCATTAACTATGCTGCCATGCCCAAAGCCGATTATCTCTTTGTGACACACGAACATGGCGACCACTTCGACCGTGAGGCTATCAAAAGTCTTTCAGACGAAAAGACGCGCTTCATTACCAACAAACGTTGTGCCGAGATGTTCGGCGCCGGTGAGGTAATGGCAAACGGCGACGTGCTGAAACTGGCCGATGACTGTACGATAGAAGCCGTTCCTGCCTATAATACTTCAGAGGGACGTACGCAGTTTCACCCTAAGGGCCGCGACAACGGCTATATTCTGACCATCGACGGCTTGAGAATATACATCGCTGGTGATACGGAGGATATTCCAGAAATGTCTGCCATCAAGGACATCGACATTGCATTCCTGCCCTGCAACCAGCCTTACACGATGACGACAGAGCAACTGGTGAAGGCTGCAAGGACAGTGAAGCCCAAGGTGCTGTTCCCTTATCATTACGGACAGACGAACTTAAGCAGTGTTCCCGCTCAGCTCCAAGGCGAAGGCATTGATGTGAGGATTCGTCATTACGAATAGCTGTTCATACATCCCCTAAGTAGACGTGGCGGATGTCCATTGTTATCTGATGGTTATGTGGTCACAAAGATACGAATTTT
>JAEEGG010012979.1_pt1 | contig 17889 bp, 21 predicted proteins | sample 9134161 | NCBI WGS metagenome assembly JAEEGG01 (sample SAMN16246543, study PRJNA631951) | gut metagenome | biome: gut microbiome; feature: rumen; material: CR-attached | host: Bos | place: Iran: Karaj | collected 2018-10 | reverse complement strand
TGCAGGTGCATTAACATAGCCTAAAACTCTTGTGGCAAATACAGCGGCTGCAATAAAATCTTTTGCTTCAGGACAGGCAGGATTTACACAAATATATCCAATTCGTTCACCTGGCAGACTAAGATTTTTTGCAAAGCTTGTTACTACAACTGAATATTCATATTTTGGGAATACAGCAGCAACTTTTTTTCCGTAAGTGATTGCGCGGTAAGGTTCATCACAAATTAAATATGGATAGCGACCTGTTTTTTTACCATGCTCCTTAAGAACGTCTACAACTGAAAGTATTTCTTCGTCTGTGTAAATACGTCCGCTTGGATTGTTTGGAGAGTTTATAATAATTGCAGCTGTTTTTTGGTTTAAGGCTGCTTTAATAGACTGGGGATCAAGACCAAAATCATCCTTTGTTTTTACACGAATTATTTCTCCACCGTGATTGTGAATATAGTGGTCGTATTCTGTAAAATATGGACATGGAACAACTACTTCATCACCTGGGTTTAGGAGGGCCTTTAAGGTAGAATTAAGGGCTCCGGCAGCGCCTACAGCCATTACTACACATTCTTTTGGAACGGAAACGCCCTGCTCTTTTGCAGATTTATCTGCCATGGCCTGTCTTGCCTGTGGATAGCCTGCATTTGGCATGTATCCGTGACAATTATGAGATGTATCCTGGGCATATTCCTTTATTGCATCTACAACAGCCTGTGGAGGGTCCAGATCAGGGTTTCCAAGGCTAAAATCATATACTTTATCTTCACCGTATTTTTGTTTTAAAACTGCGCCTTCTTCGAACATTTTTCTAATTACGCCTGCAGAAGGACTTTCAACCAAAGACTTTATATTTTTACTAATCATAGAAACAATTATAGCACAAAAAAATTAAAATGTCATAAAAACATTAATTTATGTATAAATTATAAAAAATGCTCCCGCGTAGAACCATGTTTTGCTCCACTAAAAGAAGAGGACGTTCCGCAAAACATGAACCTTCGCTCCGCATTTTTTATAATTTAAGATTCAATGCAATATTTTATGTCTTTTTAATAATCAGCCTGCAGACGCGCACACTTTTCCACGGGAGTAGCATATATTTTTCCTATAAAATTTTTTTTATGAAACGAATTTGGAAGGAAAATGTTTATTGAATAGAACTTTTATTTTGACTATAATGGAGGTATACAATATGAAAAATGCTTTTAATGTGTTCAAAAAATCACTTTTTCCATTAATTTTCTTTTGTTTAGTCTCAAACGGGCTTTTTGCGGGGGTTTTTACCAGTAAATTAACTGCTGAGGAACAGAAAAAACTTGATAATGGTGAAGTTCTTATAAAAAATATCACATATCAAAAGAATATGTGCATAAATAAAGACTATAATCACTATTGTGAAGCAATCACAGATGAAATTAAGAAGCTTAGTCCTAAATATCTGGCAGAAATCATTCAGGTAAAACCCTACAAAGGAAACGAAAACCTTCCGGAAGTTTTAACAAAGCTTTTGTATACCGTTTCGGACTATAAAGATATTCCATATTATTCTGAAAGACATCAGACTTACTGGAATCTTTATGATTCTGCAGAGATTTTGAAAGAAACTGTTATTGCATCAAGTGCTACAGATACAACAAAAGAAATTGAAGCACTTTTTGTTATGGCTCCTTTTGATAAAGTTTATGAAACAATTTCTCTTACACAAACAAAAAATTCAGTTTATTATTCATCTGTAAATACAAATAAACTCAGATATCTTGATGAATTTGATTGTATATGGCCTAGAAAACTTAAAATCTGTATACTTCTTTTTAGAGACGGTGATAACTGGATTTTGTATGGAATTGGTGGCGTAAATGCACCTAGAATTCCATTTTTTACAGAGAGAATTGAAACTTCATTTATAAACAGAATAAAAACATTCTGTACATTTATATTTTCGAAATTTTAACTGAGATTATCGGGTCAAGCCCGATAATGACATAGGGAGAATACATAAGATGATTTGGCTTATCGGTTGTAAAGGAATGCTTGGACAGGAGGTTGCACGTCAGCTTGATGAAAAAAAATATCATTGGGTTGGAACCGACAAAGAAGTAGACATTACAGATAGAGAAGCACTTTCTGCTTTTGAAAAATCTGTAGAAACCTCTTCATATCTTGATACTACAAGCAACGATAAGCACATTAAATGGATTATCAACTGCTCTGCCTATACAAATGTTGATAAAGCAGAAGAAGAAACTGAACTTGCAGATAAATTAAACAATATCGGTGCTTTGAATATTGCACGTACTGCCCGTTCAATTGGCGCAAAGCTTATCCACATTTCAACTGATTATGTTTTCAACGGAAAAGGCAAAGAACCATATACTGAGGATATGGAAAAAGAACCTCTTGGTGTATACGGAAAAACAAAAGCCGCTGGAGAAGAAGCAATCCAAAAAGAAATGACACAGTTCTATATTCTTCGAACAGCATGGCTTTATGGTTTTAACGGAAAAAATTTTGTATACACTATGACAAATCTTATGAACTCTCATGATCAGATTAAAGTTGTAAATGATCAGAAAGGAACACCAACCTGCGCAGTTGATCTTGCAGGCACAATTCTTAAGATTATTGAAAAATCAGACAACGCTACAGAAGCCTTTGGAAAACACAGTGCTCCATCTTTTGGAATCTATCATTTTACAAATGGCGGCGAAACAACCTGGTACGATTTTGCATGTGAAATCTATCGTCTTGGCAAAAAGTTTGGACGGATTACACAAAACTGCAATGTAAATCCATGTACAACCCAAGAATTCGGAGCTAAAGTTGAACGTCCAGCCTACTCTGTCTTGAGCAAGGATAAAATCTGCCATGAACTAAAAATCAAGCTTCCGCCTTGGCAAACATCACTCGAAAAGTTCATCAAAAGTGACCGCTTTAAGATATAATTATAATGACTAATTCTCATAAATGATTTATAATATTCTTTATGGATGCAATTCAGGTTTTTGAGGACTGGCTTGACGACTATCTTAATTTTGAAAACAATCCAAAAAAAGACATATTCTGGCTCGACACAATAGATTTTCTCTGTAAAAGATTTGATAATCCCCAGGATTTTGCTCCTTGCATTCATGTTGCGGGTTCAAAAGGAAAAGGTTCTGTTTCTAGAATGATTGCATGCATTCTTGAAGAAGCAGGATACAATGTAGGACTTTATTCTTCACCACACATAACAGATTTTAGAGAACGCATTTCAAAAGCTACAAAATTCTTTGATGAAAAAGTTTATACCGAAGCAGTAAAAGAAATAATGCCGAATATTGATTCAATCATTCATCTGCCTGCAGACCGCCCTATTACATGGTTTGAGCTTGTTACTTTGTATGCCTTCCTCTGCTTTAGAAAAGCAAAAGTTGACTGGTCTGTTTTTGAAGTTGGCATGGGTGGAAGGCTTGATGCAACAAATGTAATCAGACCAAAGCTTTGCTGTATTACAGGCATTGAACTTGAACATACAGAATTTCTTGGAGATACTCTTGAAAAGATTGCAGCAGAAAAAGCTGGCATTATAAAAAACTGTACTCCTGTCGTTATAGCACGTCAGCAAACAGAAAATGTAAAGATTATTTTAAGAGAAAAAGCCTTTACCCGCCACGCACCATGCTATTTTGTTGATGAAATTATTAAAAAAGCCACCTACTGTTTTAATGAAAATGAAAAAACAATGTGTCTTAAGCTCGAAAGTGATATTTTCTCAAGACCAATTAAAACAAAACTCAGTATGCTTGGTAAATGTCAGGTATTGAATGCGGCTCAGGCTGCTATTTCAATCCGCAAAGTCCTGCCAAATCTTGATGAAGCTATAATTGAACGTGGTCTTGCAAAAGCAAAGCTTCCGGGACGTTTTGAAATTATTGATTCTGTTCCAGGTTATACAGGCATTCCTCACCTTGTTTTAGACGGTGCTCATACATTAAACAGCATTAAATTGACCTTAGAAACCTTGGGCCGCATGTATGATGATAAAAAGGTAAATCTTCTTTTTGCATGTGCTGCTGATAAAGACATAAAGGATATTTCAAAGGAATTCCGCTATAGGTTCAATCATGTATACGTAACAAAACCAGGTTCAAAAAAACAGTCAGATATTAACGCAGAAATTGAAGCCTTTAAGAATGCAGGCATAGATTTTACTGCAGATGCTGACTACAAAAAAATGATTCAAAAAGCCTTCGCAGAATCTGCAGAGGCTGGCAATATTCTTCTTGTTACAGGTTCCTTCTATCTGGTATCTGAAGTTAAAAATCTTATGATGATTTAATTTAAATTATAACTCTTTGAACTCGCTTTGTAATTGAAGTAAGAACTTCGTACGAAATTGTTTTTCCAAGCTTTGCAAGATCATCAGCTGTATTTGAGGCGCCACTTTCTTTTGGCCCAAAAATCAAGACTTTATCCCACAGGTGAACATCTTTGTTGTCTTTGCCAATGTTTACCATGCACTGATCCATACAGATTCTTCCGCAAACAGGATAATTTTTGCCGTTTATAGTTACTTCAAGCCCTGGAGAATATCTTCGCAAAAGTCCGTCTGCATAACCAATTGGTAAAACAGCAATATCTGTATCTTCTTCGCAGGTGTAGGTTCGGCCGTATGAAATTGATTTTCCTTTGTAAAAATGTCTTATTGCAACAACCTTTGTTTCAAGAGTCAGAACAGGCTTAATATCAAAGCTTTTGCCTTTTGAAGTTAAATATTCATGAGTAATTTCATCAGGATAATATCCATAAGTGATGATTCCCGGACGAACCATATCAAAATGAACTTCCAGATTATTTAAAAGAGCCGCACTACTTCCGCATGAACAGATTCCAGGATTAATTTCCTGAGCTTTTACATTTTCTACAGCTTTCTTAAACTGTTCATACTGCTGCATTGTATATTTCTGGTTATCATCAGAAAGGCTGTCTGAAACTGCAAAATGAGTACACATTCCGCCAAGCTCAAGATGTTTTGAGTCTGCAATTAATTTTGCCTGCTCCCCTGCTTCTTCCGGATAACATCCAATTCTTCCCATTCCTGTATCAACTGCAAGATGTACCTTAAACTTTGTATTCAAATTATGAGTTTCGCAAAAAAGATCAGCGGTTTTGCTCAAAAGTGTTATATATTCCTTACTGAAAACAAGCGGAGTTATCTGATATTCAAAAAGATCATTCATTTCGGGCGGTGTACAAATGCTCAAAAGAAGGATATTAGTTTTAATACCCGCATTTCTAAGCTCCAGCGCCTCATCAACAGTAGCAACAGCAAGAAAATCAATTCCTTCTTCTTCTGCAATCTGCGCAGTAAGCACCGCATTGTGCCCATAGCCGTCGGCTTTAACCGCTACACAGATTTTTACGTTTTTATCTACATATTTTCTTATCTGCTGTAAATTATATTTTAAGTTTTCTTTATAAATAATTGCTTTAGTACATCTGTTCATAAGACTATTTTATTTTTTATAAAGGATTTTTACAAGATTAATTTGGGGAAAAATAGATGAAAAAAAATTTAAGCTCTTATATAATTATATATGATGAAAACCAAATGGATTAACTTTTATATAAGAACAGTAATTTCTTTTTTAATTTATTATCTGCTGAACTTATATATAAACTATAATTTTTGTCTAAATATTTATATTATAACAATTCTGTTTGTATTTATAATTCTAATTGCATTATTTTTCATCATGAAAAATTATTGTGTTTATTTATGTGGTATAATAACAACTGGTATTTTTCTAATATTTTTGTTTGTAGGAATAGTTTATATTTTACATGCTATCAACAGAAATATAGGAGAATCTGGGTTTGGTATTATTGAAATAGTAAGTTTAATCCCTTTATTATTTTTAAATGTAGTCTTTTTAATTTATAATTGTTACAAGTTTAAGAAACTTAAAAAGAGAGATTATTATGAATGACAAAATAAAATTGATAATAATTGTATTAGCGTTATGTTGTTTTTCAAGTTGTGACAAAATTAATAACGAAATTGAGAAATGTATTAGCTTAGAATTATATGATTTGGAATTTGATGATTATCAAACTTTATATAAACGTTATGAATCCTTAGGATATAAACCAGGAACAACGAATTATATAAAAAAAGGAGCAAAGTTTATTTATATATTAGATTTTGATTTTGAAATTAAGAAACTTTATATTTCTATACAAAAAAAGTCTTTAAGAAATTGGAAGCCAAAAGAAATACATAAACTAAAACGTTTATTAATAAAATATTATGGACTCCCAAATAACAACGAATGGGTTATTGATGGGACAAAAATATATTTTGATGGATTTCAAAATGAACAATTATCACCAATGATTATAATATCATATTAAAATTACAAAAAAATCCATTAAAAATTGAATCAATTAAAATTTCCAACAAATCGTATTATTACAAATAATAATGAAAACACAGCGCCTATTATATAAATGAAAACTACCTGTAAGTTTTTACATGTCATCCATAGACAAACCGAATACATTTTGGGTGTAAGTGATTAAGTTTTGCATGAAAATGGTGGCTTTTGCTTGAACTTTAGCCAGGTGTATTTTTTTAGCCTGTCGTTTTACTTCGTAAATGTTGCAGGATTTTTCTAAATCGTTGATGGAAATGATATCTATTTCATTCATAGCTTTTCTATCCCACCAGCTGCCGATTTTTGTGATATTGCCTTCTTCCTGAAGTTTTGCTTTGAAATAGCGTTCAAGAGTTTTTCCAGTAAATGTTTCGTAGTCTCGGAGAATAAACTCTTTAAGCATGTCATAGTTTCCAAGCTCTATTAAATCCTGATGTGAATAAATAAATCTGAAATAAAAAAGCATATATTCATCCACAATCTGCCAGCGGGTATTACGACTTTCGGGTTTGGAAAGTAATGGGCGAATCTGTTCTATGATTCCGAATACTTTCTGAAGATTTTGCAGATAAGCTCCGGTATTTTTTTGAATTACTGAATCTATTTCGCTTTGTGTTGTAAGGCCTCTTGAAATTGCCTGCAGGATTGAGAAATAGATTCCGTAATCTTTGCCAATTTCGCTGATTAAGATATCCCGTCCATCCACCAGGAATGGAGATGCCATATTGCAGACCGAATCTAACATTTTAGCTTTTGTGATTGCCCCTGAGTTCATCAATAGGAAAATATATTTTGCGACTCCTCCACTGAGCATATAAAGACACAGCAAATCTTCTTGTCTGTATTTTGGATTAAAATCCTGAAGAATTGTTTTTACTACTGACGGTGTAAAAGGTTTGAGGTTTATGTAATGAGTTGAACGTCCGAATAAAGGTTCTTTTTCATCCTTAAAGATTTTTGTCATGAGTGAGTAGATTGAACCGCATACAATGAGATTCAATTTTGAACTTGATTTATGGCTGTCCCAAATATTCTGCATCTGGCTGAAAAAAGTTTTGTTAACATACTCAATATCCTGAAACTCGTCGATTACAAGTGTAAAATGATTCGTTTGTGAATACTTCATTATCTGTTCAAATAAATCTGACAAGCTTTCGACTTTACCAAAGATTTTTAAGCCAATACCCTCTTCCAGAGTTTTCTGCCATTGTTCGCAAAGTGATTTTTCTGCACTTCGCGAGGTAAACAGGTATGTACTTTTTTTGTCATCAATAAAATGTTTAAGGAGTTGTGTTTTCCCTATACGACGACGACCAGTTAGAACAGTAAAACAGGCTGTCTTTTCAGACTGTTTTTCGATCTGAGCAAGGGCGTTAAGTTCGTTTGTTCTATCGTAAAACTTTTCCATACTGTATTATCTCCTGCATAATGGTTATTAATTTAATAGCCATTAAATTAATAACCATTATATAGTAATTTTTTGTAAAAATCAAACAAAAAACATGATAGGAATATTGAGACCGTTACATATAATAATTCTTGTATTTTTTTCTCGTTTATAAAATTATTCCCATAAATTGCTATTTGTGGGAATTGTAAAAAATCAAAATTCATCCTCTTGAATAAAAAAGCATCTATAAAGCTGACCATATCCTCCTTCAGCAGTAAAATGATTTTGTATGGTTGGATTACGATCTCTCATAATATAATTATACTTTTCATAAGAAACATCCAAAAGCATAAAAGTTTGTCTATCTTTAATCATTCCATATTTATTCTTTGTTTTGGATAATCTTTCCAAAGAAGAATAATTAGTAAACCAAGAACGTAACAAACATACTATAATAACAGATTTTCCTGTGTCATAATAATAGTAATTTTCATCTTCATAATTTTTTAAAGTCATAGATATATTACTATAATCTATAGGTTCATAATTATATGTTTCCCCTAAGTTATGTCTAACACCATTGATTTCTTTACCATGAATTGTAACCTTTAATTCGTCACCATTTTTTGTATATTTAATTGTTCCAACTTTATTGATATTATCATCGTAAATACAATACGAACCATCCACTAAGGTATTAGAAGTCATTGTATAAAACTTGTTAATCGTGTTATTTCTGCATATCTTGAATAAAAACGCAGCCAGCGCCAAAAGATATGCAATTCCAATACGTTTTAAGTAAAGTTTTGTTTTTTCTTTCACTTTTATTCTCCTAATTCCAGTAAATCGGATTACTATAGTCAATACTTGGTAAAGGGTTTGCTTCATCGATTAATTTCATTTTATTAATATTAACACGAGAGCCTGTATTAAAAGTTGAATATGAGTAATTATTTAAGAAATAATTTTGGTTGTAAATTAATTCTTTATCTAATTTATCTTTCTGTTCATATAAGAAATCATTAAACTGTATATCATCAGAATTCTTTAAGATATCATCAATGCGATTTATTTCTTGCTGGGCACCTTTTATGAATCCTGTAATATTATTAGATACAATTTTTCCATCCCTTTTCGCAAAATTATGCAGGAAACCTAATACTGTACTTGCAATTGAAATTTCAGAAGAAGGAATTGCCGATCCAACTCCTAACAGAACATCTACTTCTTGATATCGTATTGTCTCACTTACATATTGCTGAAAATATAAAGACCCTTCATAATTTTCATTTACTTCTTTTTTTAATGCTTTATCAATTTGATTATCAATAAATGTGGAAACTAAAGAAAAAAATCCATTCTTTAACCCATTTTTAAAACTAAATAAACTCGGTATATATTCATACCAATTGTCATTTGTATGATCAACATCCCAAAATCACTCAATAAATCCCAGGTATCCTCTATTTTATCCTCCTTTCATATAATTATACATGCACTTTGCCTTTTTTTCATCTTAAAAAGCTGCAATAAGCATAAATTTAGCTGTATAACAGGCGGAATATTGCTGTTTTTATACCATTTTTAACGTTTCCCAAACAAATTGCTATTTGTGGGATTTGGATTTAATCTGTAATATAACTTTCATATAAATAAATTCAATAATTTATTTAATTTTTTTCATCATCTTTTTCCGGTGGCCAAATTATAGATCCCTCTTCAAGTTCTATTCTACTTGGCTGATTATCTATAGAAACTTCTATTAAATCACCTTCTTTTTTTTGAAAAGTTTCATTACATTTTATTACTTTTATAATCTCTACACAGCAAGCATAATACTCTTTATAATTTGGGTCATCTTCTTCTAAACAATTACAACTTTCATACTTTAAATCCATTTTGCATATTAATTCCAAATTTTCATCCCATATAATATGAAGGATAGAGCCTCCTTTTATTTTATATAAATTTTGCATCATTTCATCTAATATCATATTATTTCCCCTTTATTGTGGATTAGCTGGTACTATATGTGCCCCATTTTTTCCATAATGAATAATACCCCATGTTGTTTCATAAGAAGTATCATTTCCAACCCATAAGCCAATAGTTTTTCCAAAACTCACTCTTTCTTTGTGTTCATTAATTTTTTGCCCAGTACCAGCATATTCATTTAATAATCCTTGGGCAGCATCGAGATTTCCATATAGAATACTTTTTCCAGGTGTATAATTATTATGGCCTTTTATATGTTTTCCTTGTTGACCAGCATTTAACTTGACTGAGTTTCCATTTATCCCCACCAGTCCGGCAGCCTGATTAAGAGTACCGACTCCAACATTCGTTGCTGTTGAAACAAACGCTGTGCCGTTTGCAGCTGCTGTTGATCTTGCCCAGTTTGAAAAATGATAAAGAGCTTCGCCAGCTGGTTTTAATAATTGATGTGCTTGAAGATTACCGGCCATTTCTGTCAAACCTAATCCTAAAGTTTCTTGACAGAAGGTATCTATTTTTGAGGTTATAATTGCAGTAGGAACTAGTGCTATATCTAAAGTATATTCAAGGATTCCATCAGTTGATGATAAAATCCATTGTAAATAATTCTTATTTTGAAATGCAGATTCAGCTTGTAATCGGTAATTGTATCCGCCATCGCCATTAAAAAACTGAGCTATTTCCCCAAACAAATTGCCATTTGTATTACCAACAACACTTTATCACTCAACAAATCCCAATAATCCCCTTTGTTATCCTCCTTTCATATAATTATACATGCACTTTGCCTTTTTTTCATCTTAAAAAGCTGCAATAAGCAGAAATTTAGCTGTATAACAGGCTGAAGTCAGATGTTTATATATCATTTTTAACGTTTCCCAAACAAATTGCTATTTGTGGGAATTGTCAAATTTTACATTTATTTAGAAAAAATCCCAATATCATATGCCCAATCTGTCATTTTATCTGAAATAAATGGGATTCCATAAATTGGTTTACCGTCTTCACAAATGCTTATTGAACCATAGGCTGTTTGTCCAGAATCTTTTACAGAAAGATATATCTCAAGCATATAAGGTGGTTCAGCATCCTTATTTCTAAAAATAAAATAACAAATATTCTCAGGATGACTTAATCCTCCTATTGTTGCTATTTTAAAAGATTCAGCCAATTCTTCTAGATTTAATTCTGATTTTTTCAAAAAAATTTTATCCATCTCTATAGAACATTTTTCAAGTTGTTCTCCTGAAAGATTATTTCGGATATCTTCAATTATTATACGAAGTTCTTCTTTATTTTTTGGTGTTTCTTTTTTAGATGATTTTGTTATTGCAAACCAATCTATCAAGAAAATCACAAGAATAATTACTGATATAATAATTCCATACTTATTTTTCTTCATTTTTTATCTCCTTTACATTAGCTATATTATAAAACCACTCTGGATGATCATTCCATTCATTATTATTCTTTTCAGGATCCCTATATGCTGTAATTTGTGTTCCTGCATTAACACTAAAACAATCAGCTCCAAGACCTAATGAAACACCTTTAGTGAACCCTTTCCAACCATTCATATCAATATCTTTTGTTTTTGAGTCAACACTATAAGTTCTAGCAAAAGAAAAAGACAAAAAATTTATTGGAGTTGAACCACTTATGCCTATTGTAGCAAAAATTCCCTCATAACTGTCTATTATAGTTTGTTTAGAAACGTCTTTTTTGAAAGTTTTTTTATATGTAGTTTGTGATTTATTCTGACCGATTGAAACAAATAAACCTTCAGAATAAGTAGAAAGAACTTCGTATCTTTTTATAAATGAATCTTTTCCATTTGAAAATTCAACATCTGCATAACCAGATGTCATAGTCATTCCAGCAATACCAACCCGTATTTCAAAACCTGTAAGTGTTAATGTTTCTTTTGCTGTCCATAATACAAAATCATTTTGGGTATTGTAGGAGTTATTTTCCCCAAACAAATTGTCATTTGTATGATCAACATCCCAAAATCACTCAATAAATCCCAAGTATCCTCTTTTTTATCCTCCTCTCATATAATTATACATGCACTTTGTCTTTTTTTCATCTTAAAAAGCTGCAATAAGCAGAAATTTAGCTGGAAAACAGGCGGAAGTCAGATGTTTATATACCATTTTTAACGTTTCCCAAACAAATTGCTATTTGTGGGAATATAGTATAATCATTCAAAATAATAACAGAAACTATTATTTTTTAGATTTTGAACAAATTTTCTATGAAATATAGAATTTCCATGGTCTCTATAGATAAACCCATCAATATTTTCTTCGCCTAAAAAAAACGAAATATACCTATAATTTGCTTTAGGTTCAGAAACATAATAATCAATATTCACTTGTTTTATGATTTTATTGTTATGTATAAAGAATATTTTTTCTCCTAACCATTGTTGTTCTTCATTAAAATCTTCAATACCATATTTCTTCAAATCTAATTGAAATAAATAATTTCCTTCATCCAATATTATAAGAAAATCATATTCTTTTTCACATAATTTATTTAAATCAATTACCTCGGAATTATTAAAAGCTTTCATAGATAAGACGAAGCCTGCTTTACAAGCAACAAATAAAAACATAGTAAAAATATAGATTAATAACTTTTTCATTTATACAGACCTCTGTTATTTAATTTTTCCAATATTTCTTTCGATTTTATATACTCCTTATCAGACAATCTTATCTGCTTAGTGTAATAATATCCATCATTTCCAAGGGATACTGTATATAAACCGTTATTTTTTATATTCATCTAAAACATAACCAGCCAATTTTTTATAGGATGAAAAAGGATGTGAGAGACCAACCCTTCTCCCAATTTTATTATTCATTAAATCTGCGTATTTATCTGCGCTTTCAAGATTATTAAACGGACCTGAATTACGAGTAGTAAATAAATTGGGATCATGTGCCCAACCAGCTTCTTTTGCTGTCGTTTGACCAAACGTAATCGTAATCATTGCTTGCCATAATGCGTGTCTGAAAGCACCTTTGCTACTTCCTTCATCTAATTCTGCACCATCAAAAATTGATTTTGAAAATTTCATATTTATTGAAAAATTTGATGCACGACTAGATATATTCCAACCACCATCCTTTGCTTCGCCAATAAAAAACATCTGAAGAGGTTTGTCCAGACAAACTATACCTTGTGTAATTTTATTTAAATTATTATACATGTACTTTGCCTTTTTTTCATTTTAAAAAGTTGCAATAAGCAGAAATTTAGCTGTATAACAGGCGGAATTCTGCTGTTTTTATACCATTTTTAGCGTTTCCCCAACAAATTGCTATTTGTGGGAGCAATTGTCTCCAGTTTTTAAAATCATGAAAATACTAAATATACAATGTTTCAAGAATGGAATTACCAATTTCATTTTCTATCATAAAGGGTCCAGTTTAAGAATGTAAATAACAAAGAAATAATATACATTATTGGGAAAAATATAATTTGATCATCCTTTAAATTAATAATTAAAACACATAATGTAATAAAACATACTATTAGTCCTGTTTTGCAAAGAACTCTATAATTAACCAATTTATTGTTGTTTTTTAAAAAAATGATATAGAGATTTAATATCCAATAAACAAGATAAGATCCTCCCAAAAGAATAATAGTGTTTTTAAGACCTAAATCTGTTCCAGTATATTTATAGAGAAGAATATCAAGAATGATATTTATTACAAAAACGATGCTAAAGTTTATTAAAATTTTATTTTTCATCTCTTTTCCCCCAATTAATTTCAATTCGACCGCCAAAAATAATAGCAATATCAAAAACAAAAACACCTTTATCGATATCTAATTGAAAGGCCCCACCAAATTGGGCACCTGCGCTAACGCCTATTGCTATTTGTGGGATATATTATATTTACTAATAAAACTTTTTTATTTTATTTTTTATTATTTTACACAGATCATATTTGATAACGTACCATCTTCTGTATTGAGTAAGAAGTTACGTCCATAAAAATCAATCACTCTACATTCATTATTAATAAGACTAACTCCTACATATATTGAATCCTGCATAATTCCAGCATCCTTTTTACTTGGTTTCTTTATATTCCAAATCAACTCACCATTTAATGAATAACAAGCTACATTATTTTTTCTCTGAAATTCATCGGTATCATATACAATAATTATTCTGTCATTTAGTATAACATACTCTCTGTTTTGTTCAATTTTATATGGCAAAGATATAACCACATCATTTATAATTATTTTTTTCCCATCTACAAGAATCATTGAAGAATCCCCTTTAAAAAAAACTATATGACCTAAATATTAACTTCGCGTATAGTAATAAACGTATCACACAAATCTTTATTTGAAAAGAAATTAAATCGTTTGCAGTGGAATTTCCGTTTCGATTTTTTTTAAGATGAAAAAATGATAAAGAACCTGTATAATAAATTTGGATATAAATATGAGAAAAATCTTTGTTCTTTTTCTTTTTTCAATTCTTTTCTTCATTGGATGCAATATTAATAATGAATTAGACGACCAAACTCTGCTTTTTTTGACACCTGATAATGTTTTATTGTTTGGAAATAATAATATTAATATAAATAACCACATTAATTATGACTTTGATTTATTATTTGATCAAAATGAACACAAACTCTGGCTTCATTCGATTAAAAATAATAAGTCTATTTTTGAATTATTGGATAAAAATGGAACTATAGCTCAAAAAATAATTATAAATTATGAAAACGAAACTCCTACCTTAGGGGGTAAACCATATATAACCAATAATATCGCTTTAATTTCCACTGCTGAAAATAATGAATATATTTGTATTAATCTTATTGATAAAACCTATTTTGTTATATGTCTAAAACAGAAGGAGTATCTATATAAAGAAAAAATGGGCTTTTCTGGAAAATATATTTTTTGGAAAGATGGATACTATAATATTGAAAAACAAAAAATGGAGTATTATCCAATCAACATACAATATCCATCTTATATGGCTGAAATTGATAAAGTCGTAGGTATAGATAATATGGGAAATACAGTATTGATTGATTGTGATTCCAAAAATTATGAGATACTTCCAATAAAGAAAAGGCAAATATTTCCTACAAAATTTTATTATCCATCAGGAAGTTTGTACTATGTCAATTATGAATATATATATTATTCAGTTTTTTCTAAATGGTATCCAGAAGAATTCTATTTCACTTTTTTTATGTCAGGTTATGAACCAGTATGTTGGTATCGATATGATAGAATTACAGGTGAGAATGTTCTCATAAAATCACCAACAGTACATTCAAAAATATTGGGAATCATAAAATGATATAATAAAAAATAAGAATTTTTTATTTAAACTATACAAATTGTTTGCTCCCACAAAAAGCAATTTGTTGGAACAAACAAGTTGAAAAAACTACCGATTTCAGTGTCTTGAATGTTTTTTCTTCCTATACCATCTATACATTTTTTTTAATGACGATTAATTTAATGGCCATTATATTAATTTTCTTTTTCTTTGGGATTTTTTTTGAACAAATAATATCATCCGAAGGAGTTTTATATAGGTATAATTTTATCAAAATCCCATTGTAAAAACCTATTATTTTATGGTATTATAGTATATTATGAAAAAAAGGAAATTGTTTATAAAATCATTGCTATTTACAAGTATTTTTTGTGTTGCTCTAATTTCTTGTGCTACAACTAATCAGGAACAGACAAAATCAAACGACATTACAAATGTTGAAGAAGAAATTTCCGCAGAACCAGAACAAATCATTGTTGAACCTACTGCAGAAGAATTATTCTTAGAAAAACTTTCTGGTATTTCGCTTAAATTTAATGCTGTTCCGGCAAAAATCAAAAAAGGAAAAGAGTTTAAATCTGCTTTTGATGTTCTTGTAACAAACGAAGCCGGCGAACCTGTAGCTGATTTTGATGTATGCTTTACTTATCCTTCAAAAAAATCAGGCTCACAACTTGAATTTGAAACTACTACAATCACAAGTAATTCAGATGGAATTGCAAGCTTTATTCCTTCTCAAACATCATTTGCTGCAAATACAAAAATCACAGCATTACCTGCTTATGATTCTGAATTGAATATCACAGAAGAAGATCTTGCTCCTTATACAACACAGGCTGATTTTTTAATTGAATCAGATATCACTACTCGCGGTGCAATTATGTTTGTTTTTGAATTTACAGAAAGCGGAAAGCCTTCTAAAAACTCTTATGACATTCTTTCTGCACTTAGAAAAAAAGGAGTTTATCAGATTGGTAATGCTCCTATAAGCGATACAGATTATATCAATGCTTCTAAAGCAAAAATCTATAAAGAAAATTATGAATATGTTGGTTCTGAAATCGGTTATTTGATTGGCGGAACAATTAAGTTTGTTTGCCCTGTAGAGAAAATTGAAGATGAATACAAAGCAAGTCTCTGCGCCGATATTTACGGAATTGACATGAAAACTGGCGAAGTAATTTATGAAAATAAACATGAGACATCTGCAACAGGAGCCAACTGGAATACAGCAGTTACAAACTGTAAGGCTAACCTGACAAAAATCGTAACAGATGCAATCATGTTTGGACTATAATTTTATGGAATACAGGAGGTGTAATAAATGATTTACACAGATACAAGAGACAGCAGCGCACAGGTTGATTTTAAAACTGCTGTAATGAACGGAATGAACCAGAAAACTGGTGGTTTGTACATTCCAACAAGTTTTCCAAAAATAGATTCTTCTTTGCTTAATAAAGATCCAGCTCCTTCATTTAGAGATATTGCTTTTAATATGGCTAAGCCTTATGTAGAAGGTGAAATTCCTGATGTTGACCTTGCAGCAATTATTCAGGATGCATATCCATTCTCGCCAAAGGTTGCTCCACTTGATCACACTTCTTACATTCTTGAGCTTTTCCACGGGCCAACTTGTGCATTCAAGGATTTTGGTGCACGCTTTATGGCCCGCACAATGTCATATTTCAACAGAAATGAAGATTCACTTTTGCACATTCTTGTTGCAACATCTGGAGACACAGGTTCTGCTGTAGGAAGTGCCTTCCACGGAGTTCCAGGTCTTGATGTAACAATCCTCTACCCTGATGGAAAAATAAGTCCTCTCCAGGAAAAACAGCTTTCTACATTCACAGGAAACGTTCGTGCCCTTAAAGTAAAGGGAACTTTTGATGATTGTCAGAAGCTTGTAAAAACTGCATTTACAGATACAGAGCTTCGCGGTAAGCTCCGCCTTTCTTCTGCAAACTCAATCAATATTGCACGACTTTTGCCACAGAGCTTCTACTACATGTATGCGGCTCTTATTGTTCGAAACCGTGCTGCTCTTCAAAATAAAATTACAGATCCAGCAATTATCATGGTTGTTCCAAGCGGAAACTTTGGTAACCTTACTTCTGGTCTTATTGCCCGCGAAATGGGTGGTCCTATTGAAGGCTTTGTTGCTGCAACTAACACTAACAAAACAATTCCAGACTGGATTGCAACTGGTGATTACAACGCTCGTCCATCTGTAGAAACATACGCAAACGCTATGGATGTTGGTGCTCCAAGTAACTATGAACGTATTAAGGCAATGTATTCTCTTGATGAAGTTCGTAAGCTTTTTGGTTCTTACTGGCTTGATAACGATGGAATTATGAAGGCTATTGAAGACTGTCACCGCATGACTGGTTATATTATTGATCCACACGGAGCAATCGGTTATAAAGCATGGAAGGATATTTATAACGGCGGTATGGAAAAGCTTATTGCAGGAGAAAAGCCAGACTTCAACCTTCCAGGTCTTACACCAAATATTCCTGACTGGGCAAATAAAGTTACAGACAAAAAGGCTGTTGGTGTTATTCTTGAAACTGCAAGTCCTGCAAAGTTTGGTTCAATTGTTACACAGGCAATTGGCCGCGAACCTCCAATGCCGGATCGTCTTGAAGAAGTTCTTAGACTTCCTGACAATGCAATTCCTATGGAAAATGATTACGAGAAGTTTAAAGATTGGTTATTAGCAAATCTTGAATAGATAAAAAAAAGTCCGT
>JAEEGG010012978.1_pt1 | contig 17889 bp, 14 predicted proteins | sample 9134161 | NCBI WGS metagenome assembly JAEEGG01 (sample SAMN16246543, study PRJNA631951) | gut metagenome | biome: gut microbiome; feature: rumen; material: CR-attached | host: Bos | place: Iran: Karaj | collected 2018-10 | reverse complement strand
CTAGCCAAAGCGGTCAATGATTTCACACTGAGCCAGTACGGATACAATTTTATTGCTGTCGCACGAAGGATCAAACACTCCCAGGAGGTGAATGCCGTGATCAGCAGTGATTTCCACTCCGGGGAAAATGACCAGTTCTCTGAAGCCTTTAATGCCACTGGCATTGCTTTTGAGGCTTTCATACACAGTTTTCAGTTTATCAACCCATTCTCCGGAATTATGATCCGTTACAACAACGGCATCCAGCCCCTTGCTCATCGCAGCCAGTAACCATTGTTCCGGTGTCACATTCATATCCCGGTAATCCGAAGACATCGGGGTATGGACATGAAAATCAAATTTGTACCACTTACTGCCTAAAACTTTATTATCATCACTCATATCAACATCCGCTTCTGCATGGTATATAAGGTAACCGCTACCCCCTGATCACCGCCCTATCCCACTCTGCGCGCTTGAAGGAGAACAAGGTTTTTCCTCTCAGGAAAGTATTTCGAGTGCAGCCTTTTTCAGGGTGCAAAACTAAAATGGCAGCCCGCTGTTTGCGGGCTTTTGCCGTGAAACAGCAGGTCTGGGAACAGATGGTCATCACAGCCCCGCCCCATACACATACCCCCGGAACAAGACAAGTAAACATGCCGTGCCCTGTAACCAGTTATAAAATCACCGCAGGTTTAGCAGGAGGAGCATCCTGAAAAGGCGCTTTGCTCATCGATGCCTCCAGATTTCTTTGAAAGAAAAATCAGGCACTGATTCAAGCCTTTCAAACTTAATCCGCATACCTACTGCCAGATTTACTGGATCACTTTACCCCGCACTCATTAAGAATCTTCGGCATGTTCCATTTTACCCCCTTTGTAGTTTAATGGCCAAAAACTTGAATTTTGAGAATAAGTGGGCCGCCCCCTTCAAATGAGGAGTTTCAGGAAACTTAACTATTCAGCCCTACAATACCATCATGTAGGGTTGTTTATTTTAAAGTTTATTATGCAGCTTTCTTTTGACCAAAGAGAATTTCCAAAAAGCTTCTCGTGTCACCTGTCAGTCTTGACAAAGGAGACGTCCCGAAGAATTCATCCTTTGTTGTCCTTCGGGCCTTTTTGGTATTGAAGTACAGGCACAGCAGATCCGCCTGAGTCTGGTTCATCCCTCTGAAATCATTGATTCCGGCGCGGATTCTGGAATTGATACTTTCAATGAGGCTGGAGGCCCTGTGAGAATGATCCCTGATGCTGATGGCGGCATGAACAATTTCATCCCACTTATCGAGGACGTCATCCGGCGCGACAGGCCATTCTTCATCGAACAGGAGCTCTTCGATTCGTTTGTTCACCCGTGCAAAATCACGGGTGCCTGCGTGATAAGCCGTCAGATTGTAAGCAAGACTGAGCAGTTCCGGATTGCAGCCTAATTCCTGAGCTTTTAACTCAAACTTGCGCGACAGTTCCTGCAAATATGAAAGAGCATGAGGGAATCTCTTTTCAAGATGCTCCGCCCCTGTTTTGAGATGCCATATCCCGCCAGGCAAAGCCTTGTTTTTCTCATTGCCGGCCATGGCTCTGAGTTCTTCGAGCACCCATTTGAGCAGATCCATGGTTTCACTTTCGGAATAACCGGTAAAGTCCAGGAGATGCCGAACCATTTGCATGAGAAACTCCACGTTGTCATGAATCTCCAGAATGGCATTGATGTTATTGTGCATCTCAAGAAACTTGTCAGCTGTCTGTTTATGACATCTGCCGGGATAATCGCCCCGTTTGATTTGCTCGATTATTTCCGGGGTAATCTTCCTGACTCCCTCCGGATAAAGACTTTGCTCAAAATTCAGGTACTCGCGAAGATGCTTCTCGCAGGAGCGCATTACCGCCGACAGTTCACGCCCGAATTCCCGCAGAATGTGAAAGACATCAATCTGCTGAACAATGCCCGGAAACGCTCCTTTGATTCCGCTCATCAGCCCTTTGCCGGCATCGTTGATGCTTACATTCAGATCAAGGTTCTGACTCTCGCGAAGAGCCGACAGGTGTTTATTCCAGGATGTGCCGGAAGCATCATCGGCAATCCTCATCAGGTAGATGAACTGAGTCACGATATCAGCTCCGCCGAATATCGGCTGGCCGCAGGCGTATATTTCGTCATGGACTCCGGTTTCTATCCCGGACAGATCAACCTGACTCAGCGCCTGCGCAGCTATCATCGCGTACTTCTGGCGAATATTGCTGACTCTGCTGTCTGAGATATCGTAATCAAAGACCTGCGATAAATATTCCTCCACGTCCTGCCCTGATGCCTGACATATCGTGGTGAGCGAAATAACCATCTTCTCCACGGTCAGGCGATCGAGAAAAAACACCGGACAATCACGTTTCTCGGCTAGCTTCTTCATGGTAAATTTCCCAGATATCCGGGGATTGTAATTCCAAGGGGAATAATCTACACTCAAGTGGGGGCGGTATATCCCTTAAATAGCATTATCGGAACGTAGAAGACAAGAGAATAGACAAGGCCGGAAACAGTGTTCCGGCCTTTTTTGATGTCTTATTCCTGAGATGCTGATTTCCTCCTCATGCTGTGGCAAACATCCAGTTATTCCTTCTGATTGCAATGAGCCTTATATTGCCTTTGACGGTGTTATTGGAGATGCCGTAGTTGTGTTTCCTGAAGTGTGCCTGCGCTCCGAACTGCGGCATATTCCTGATCCCTGCCGGAACTGTATTGCATGGGGATTAAGAGAGAGGATAACAGCAATTCCTTCATGAAGTGCCCGGGATATTGAGATCCGCCGGGGCAGATGCTTCAGAGGTAATGGCCTGACAGGGGCGGTCATTTAGTTTGAGGAAGGAAGTGAGAGCAGGAAATAAAAAGCCGGAAACAGGGTTCCGGCTTCTGATGGATATCATGCTGTTATGTTGTCGGGTCTTGCCTGCCCAGCAGCCAGGCGGCTGTATTGCGTACGCCGTTTACGACAGCATTGATGATTTTTCTGCCTGCTGATGCTTCGGGCGGCGTTTCCGGAGATTCGTGACATCCCGCGCCTGCTGCAACACAGTTTTCTTCAGTGTGATCCGACTCCGGCATTGGCGTTTCGGTCTTGCAGGCCCGCACTACTCCGGGACACCATGGGAGCACCACGTTATCAAGCCTTTCAGGGTGCTTTCTGTATCCGGGAACCTTTTGGATGTTGTCTGCCACATACTGAAGGTATTTAACGGGATTCAGTCCGTTCTGGACGGCTGTCTCCACCAGAGAATAACCGTCAGCCAGCGCCACGGCTCCTGACGGCGCGGCTCCTGACGGCGCGCCGGCGAACATCCAGTTCTTCCTTCCGATGGCTATAAGCCTAATATTGCTCTCGACGGTGTTATTCGAGATGTCGCAGTAGCCATCATTGAGAAAAACCTTGAAATTATCCTCGAATTTCAGAGCGTAATTGACGGCGGCCATGAAATCGGATTTGGGCAATATCAGTTTTTCATCCGCCAGCTTCCGGAAATATGCAAAAAGCTCCTCTACCAAAGGCTTGGATTTTTCCTGACGAACCTTCAGTCTTTGCTCTGCCGTCATGTTTTTGCACTCTTTCTCAATGGAGAACACTTTGGCTATAAGAATTATCACATGCGCCAGCAATTCCGGTTCTTTGCCTGTATATGCGCCACGCTCAGTCTTCATGCACGTCTTAAACTTCCGATCCAGATGAATCCAGCAGAGCATCCTGTGGGTAAAATGGTTATAGACTTTGTATTCATCGGTTATGATAGTCCCTTCGTAGTCATCCAGCAGATCATCGGCATAAGTCCCCGCTCTGCCAGGATAGTACGCAAAGAAAGCGATCCGGTGTTCCGCCCATTTTACGGACGCCGCAGCCCACAGGTACGATGGCTTTCTCGTCCCGTCTTCTCGCAGACTTTCGTTTCGAAGCACCAGCATAGGCGTTTCATCTACGTGTATGGCATTCTGCTGCTTCAGATGGTATAGCAATCGGTCAACTACATACCTGAAAGCTATCTGATCCACTTCGATTATCCAGCTGCTCATGCTTTTGTTCGGTATTCGGAAGTCTTTTGATTTTTTAATTTCACCGGCTTCCAACCCGGCTTCCATCAATTCGTAAAATATTCGTTCCTGCCTGTACAGCGGCAGAGATGCGGAGCATTTCAGCCAGATGATGGTTGCCAGAAGCTTATTGCCGCAGGCGGTATGGGAAAGCAGCTTTGTATGCTGAGCTTTCGGTCTTACTATTTCCGGAGTTTCAGCTTTATGATTTTCGTGATTCGGGCAGGCATAGACCTTGCGAGTATGCCGCTCCAGCACGACATTCACCTCAATGGAAAGCTCTCGGCTGTACACCTCTTCGCCGAGGACTTTCATTGGTGTTCCGCAAACAGGGCAGAGAGCATCTTCAGGATGCTCCTTATCAGCGATATCAACTTTCTTTATGAGGGAATTGTTTTCAAGGTCATCAAAATTCAAGATGTTCCGGCTGCCAGATTTACGGCCCTTTTTTCCTTTGGATTTCTCAGAAGAGCCGGCATCGCCGCTGTCAGGAACTGGAGGATTGGTCTGATCCTGCTCTTCTTCATTATCGGACGGCTCTCCCGATTTCTCGTCTTTGTCAGAAGAATCAAGTCCCGGAACTGTTTTGTCCTGTCCGGCAAACAAATCGAACAGGCCGCAATCACCGGCTATTTCTTTTAGTTTGTCAGCACCCAAACCTTTTCTCAGAATTTTTTCAAGCTGTTCGGAACTCGAGCCAAAAATCATATCCCGAAATTTTATGGCGGCTGTGCGAGTATGCGTCAGCTCATCATTGAGCCCCTTGATATAGTCAAACGTTTCCAGAAACAGCGTGATTATCTGAACAGCGCCGTTTTCCTCAGCCTGAACGGCCCCGAGAATCTCTGCCCGGGATTCTCGGGATTCCGCTCTGAGGAGTTCAAGCAATGTTGATGATACTTCCATATCACACCGGTTATCTGGATAAGACTGTTTACATACCTCCTATTATACCCCTTTCCACGCAAAAGGAATATATATTTTCTACAGTATGAGATATATACCAAACTATTATTTACAGATTAGACGTGTCAAAGTCTCTCGTACAATGCTTTGGATCGATCGTAAGACCATCAAGAAGCCATCTTAGCTGCCTGGGAGTGATTTCCCTGGCTTCTCCGGCATTTTTGGGCCATTTGAGAGAGCCGTCCTCGAATCTCTTGTAGAGCAGACAGAAGCCGTCGCCTTCCCAGACAAGCACCTTCAGCCGATCCTTGCGCCGTCCGCAAAACAGGAATGCGCATGACTCATAGGGATTAAGCCCGTGCTTCCCGGACACAATGCCTCTGAGCTCCTCAATGCCCTGCCGCATATCAGTATGCCCGCAGATTATGAAGTATTTCTAAACCCTGGAAATATCGCCTAACATGATGACACCGCCCTGATTAACATTTCCAGCTGCTCGGAATCAATATTGCCGCTGATATCCAGAGTAGCCTGATTTTTAAAAGTGATCGTGCCCAGAATCCCGGCAGATAACCGGGGCGGACGGGAAACGGAATGCGCGGAGATCTCGACGATCTCAGGATCACGGCGCGAGCCGGAAGAGCGGGAAACTTCAGGAAGAACGAGCCCCGGGAATGTTTCGCCAAGGGCCATTCGCGCTTTGAAGTATTTGATCCATCTGTAGAACACGGAATCGCTGATGCCTTGACTCAGAGCATACTGGCGAACTGAAAGATTACTGGCGGCGCAATCGGTGAGCAATTTGATATGCCTTTCGACTGGCACCTTATTTGATGAGCTAACCATCGGAACCTCCTCGATAATTCATCCGATGGCTATCATGGTACCTAATATGGGGGGATTGTATCAGACCGTATATCTGAGAAACTTACTTTAAATATGTATTTTTACTAGTTTTCTTAATAACATGATCTCGAAAATCAAAAAGCGAGTATAACTCCGAGGAATGGTTTTTATTCTGCTCGCAAAACCAAATCTGATCTTCGCGTAAAAATTTCAATGATAGAACAGATGTGTCATGCGTTGTAAAAATCAATTGAGCATTTTTCTTATTGGTATTTTTGTTATGGAACAAATTAACTATAAATTTAACCAGTTTTGGATGCAGATTTACATTAATTTCGTCAATGCAAAAAACACAGCCATTCTGCAGCACATCAATCAAAGGGCCGACAAATGCAAAAAACCTTCTGGTACCATCAGATTCATTAAAAAAATCAAAATCAACAGATTGATTTTCATCATCTAAGTGACTAGTGACGATTTTCAAAGTTTTTTTAGATTTTATCTCCTGTTCAATACACAATCTTACGGGTTCTGGATATTCTGAAAGATCCGGATTTTCCCGCGGTGCTTCTTCAACATGAATATTAGAAATATTAAAATCAGCCACCTTCATGAAGTTCAGAATCTTTTCTCTGACTTGCTCATTGTCCTTGTACATTATTGCGCTGAATACCGGAGGAAAATAACTTGCACCAATCAGAAAGTGCAGGGTATTTGTAAACCAGTCAAACACGGGTTTTAACTGCGTGCTGTTAAGCAAGACCGCAGTTGTCAGAAAAAGAGCATTTTCCCGAGTGGCCTTGAGCCAAACCTGCTTTGTTCCCTGAAAATACGTCCCAAACCGCCAGGCATACTGTTTTGATTCAGTGTCCCAGAAGCGTTCTAACCATTTTTGACTGCGGTCTTTCAGAGTGACAAAAAGCCATTCCTCAAAAATCTGCGCCGGAGAAGCGCTGAAACCGTACTGATAAATCACGCCGTTAACAGCAAAAGTAACTTCAAATTCCGTCGGACTTTCTCGAGATTCCTGACTTAGCCTAAAGGGAGTTACCGGGAGCGGCTCCCCGGGATTAAAGGTCTCGGTAACAATCGTTTTCATCAGGTACAAAGCACTGATAAGATTGGATTTGCCGCTGGCATTAGCTCCGAATACCGCGGCACTTCTAAGTAATCTCAGTTTCCTGCGGTTATCAAGAGACATCAGGTTATCAGGAAGATCATCATTGTTTCCGGCGATAAGACTCAGCGTCTGGGAGGCTCTGAATGATAAATAATTCTGCACTCTGAAATCAATCAGCATAACTCACCTAAGACATCCCGAATTCATTCCGGACTATCACATGACAACCACCACGGGCACAAGACAAATTATCGGCTCAGCTATCAAATTTAAAATCAATGAACCTGCGAATCTAAGAACATACTTCCGTAAACCGTTTGGTTCAGACCATGGCAGATCCGGCAGGCTTAATTCTTAATCCCTGAATAACAAGTCTGTCACCTGAAACAAAAACCGGTGATGCGGCGGAACAGAGCTGACAAATATAATTTCCTGCACACAAATTTATGACGCAGCGGAGCCACTTCAGGGAGCGGAAAGAATATACTGTCCAGCTTATCGCAGACGTAACGGTAAATCTTTTCCGCCTCACCGGGATCCCGCACTCTTGACGTCATGAAATGAAGCTGCATCAGCATTTTGTAGTTATAAAACCCGGTATCCCGGTATCCCTGCTCCTTAAGCCATTCAAGCTCCTGATCCCAGTTTAAAAAAATGGCGCTCAGCTTGTCTTCCGGTCGCTTTACCGACTGGTTCGGATGGGAAACGTAGAAATGCTTTGCCTGGTTTATCAGAAAAACCTGAGGCTCCGCATAGAAGAGAGAAACCATGAAGGGAACGTCCTGGTATGAGGCTCCCTCAGTCTCGCACATGACAATGTGGTGCTTCCGGATAAAGCTGGTTTTGTAAATGCCGTTAAACACCGACGGATGAAAACGCCAGATTCGGAAGGTACCGTATTTGTCCATCACCCTTTCAGTAAATTTCTGATAGCATTCATACCGGTGAATCCTGTCGGTGCCGTTGGTTTTAAAGAAACCGTTATAGCGGAATACATCAACCTCGGGATGCATTTTCGCATATTCTGCCAGACACTCGTAAAAATCCGGAGCCAGAAGATCGTCCGGCTCATAGATGGCCACATAGTTTCCCGATGCATTCTCTATACCGGTATTGCAGGCCTTGCCGTAACCGGAATGCGGAATTCTGACACAGCGGAACCGGGGATCAGAGTTGATTTCATGCCAGATAAGATCATTGGTGTCATCAGAGGTGCCGTCATCCACGATAATCACCTCCAAATCCCTGAAGGTCTGCTCCTTAAGGGACTTTATCGCATCAGGAATAAATTCCCGGACATTGAAGACCGGCACCACCACCGAGATCTTGATATCATCTGCCATATAAGCTTACCACCTCTGCCTCTTACAGTCCTACCGCAACCTTGGCAGCTATGGCAATCTGGTAGATAATCTGCATGACATCCTTGGCAAACTGCATGTTCTTGGTATCCACCTCCGGCATCACGATGATCCGGCATCCCGGAACCACGGCGAGCTCAGTGCTGCGGGCTACCTTGCCGTTGGGATGAACTATGAGAATGTTATCCTTATCGGCCCTCTCCGAGAATCCTCCGGTCTCGTTTATGTAATCCAGAACGGCGTATCTTTCATCAAAAACCACCGCCTTGGGCATCAGCACCTCTCCCCCGATCTGAATAACATTGGACTTCTGGGGAATTATTATCTGATCCTCGTCCTCCAGCAAAAGATCCCGGATTCTGCCGTTTGAGGAAACCACTACCACCCCGTCCGGCTGAGCGGCCTGAGCTCTTTTGACGAAATCCTGAATCAGCTCGGCTTCCTTGACTCTGATGGTGGCTTCATCCACGGAACCGGATTCAGCAGTAAGAGCGGACTGCTCAAGTCTCTTCAGAGCATCATTGATAATAAGCCGCTGCTGCTCGGCCACGCTCTTCCTTTTCACATATATGGAACCGGTATCGGCAACCTGGGGATCCACCTCTACATTGGCCAGCACCTCCTTAAGATGCGTTCCCTTATGCACGATATAACGGGATTTTCCTTTTATCGGGCCTAATACACTGGCCACCAGAGTGCTGTTCTGCGTGTCAGAGACGAACATCACTCTGTCATCAGGATTAAATCGGTAATTTCTGAAGGCATCAAGGGAAAGATATCTGTTAAAGCTGGTCTTTCCTTTGGAGATGCCGCTTACCTGCACATGGGTGACATTGGCTTCGATTCCGGAAAGGGCCAGTAAATCATTCCCGGTACAGGAATCCTTAGTGAATTCATAGGAGGCCGGCTTCTTGATAAGACCGTAGGCGCTTATGGAAATCTGCTTTTTATTAACCAGAATAACGTCATTGTTTTCCAAGGTTATTTCAGGGAGATCGCCCTCTGTTATAAACTTATAGAGGTCGATCTTTTTAATAACCTTCCCCTTTCTTTTGACCTGGATCTCGCGATAGCTTCCGGTCTGGGAATTAATGCCCCCGGCCCGGTCTATATAGGACAGAATATTGTCATTCTGACTGCCGGCATAGCGGCCGGGATTGTTAACGGCGCCGGTTACAAAGATGGCTACCGGCTGAGAGCTCTGGAGATTGACGTAAAGCTCCACGTTATTGGTAAAGACCTGTCCGATGGCACTCTTTATGGTGCTGCCCAGGGAGGAATCATTGCAGCCAAGCACAAATACCGGCCCTATCTCAGGAATAAAGATATTCCCCTGAATATCCACCGTGAGCACATCCTCATACTGCTTGGCCCCCCACATCTTAACCACAATACGGTCTCCGGGAGAAACCTTATAGTTGGGGTTGATATCCGTCTGAAAGGTATTGGCGAAATTGCCCTGAAAAAGCTCATAGCCAAAGGGCTTTAGCTTATTGAACTCCACTGTCTGATAAGCCCGCTGAGCCCAGGCCGGCTTCGGAGAATCATCAGGATTGAAGGGATTGTAATTCGGATCTGAAAAGTCGCCTTGCTGAGCCTGCCCGGAAGTTGCCGTCGTCCCAGCTCGCTCACCGATTTTTCTGACAGTCTGAGGAGCCTCAGCATTATCAGCCGCAAATGCCGGCGGCACCGCAAAAGTCCCCAAAGCAAAAAACAGCGCTCCCGAAAACGCCAGCGCCCGGGCTAAGGCAGGCACCGCGGAGGCATCATCGCAGGCATGACGGGACTGTGAAATATGGCAGGATCGCAAAACCGCGCTCGCTGATGACTGCCGAACAGCCCTTCCGGCTGCATGGCTGTTATTAAATAAGCCGAACATCATATGTAGTAGATTTCCAGGATGCTCCTTAGAGCCGCTATCCAAAGAAACGGCGCTAAGCAAAAAAAACAGTAACAATAAATGTGACCATTGTAACAAGAAATGCCCTGAGTCTCAAAGAATCAGCGGGATTTTCGGACTCACCAGTTACGCTCAGCAAGCCATGCCTCTGTGCGCAAAAACCAAAACGGCAGCCCGTAAGCCGCCGTCATAAATAACCTGCCTGAGCCGGCAAGACCGCATTCTTCTCCGGAACTCCTTCTCAGGACTGCTTCTTCAGAAAATCAATGCTTCCGCTTTCCAGAAGCCGGGAAACAAAATCCGGCACCGTAACACCGGCCTTGCCGTACACACTATAGGTAAAGCTGGAATTCTGCAGCGAGGGAGTCAGATTGAACTCCACAGAGGGATAGCCCAGACGGTTCACCGTCCTTACAAAACCCGCCGCCGGATAAACCACGCCGGAAGTGCCTATGGAGAGGAAGAGACTGCCCCGGGAGAGACATCTGTCGATCTCCTCCATGAAGTAGGGCATCTCTCCAAACCAGACAATGTCAGGCCGAAGCTCCTTTTTGCCGCAGACGGGACAAACCGCATCCTCGGAAGAATCCTGCTCCCAGCGGGTATGGGCTCCGCATTCCTTGCAGAGAATGCTCTTAAGCTCCCCGTGCATATGAATGACATTTTTTGAGCCGCCCCGCTCATGAAGGTCGTCAATGTTCTGGGTAACCACGGTAACCGAGCCCCGGCGCCACTCCTTTTCCAAGCGGGCCAGAGCCTCATGCGCCGGATTCGGCTTCACGTTGTCCAGGTTCTTCCGAAGCCGATTATAGAAGCGATGCACCAGATCCGGATCCCGGATATAACCCTCGGGAGTAGCGACATCCTCCACCCGGTGCTGCTCCCAGAGTCCGTCCTCGGATCTGAAGGTGGGAATGCCGGACTCCTGAGAAATTCCGGCTCCGGTAAGGATCACGATATTCCTGATTTCCGCCATAAGTTCACCTCAGTTTCGGTTAAAGGTCTTTATTGAATACCAACCCGCTTCCCGCAGAGGACGCCCGCATATGAACGCCCCGGCGCAAACATGCTGTTTCGGTCATTAATAATTCCCGGGGACGCTTTTACCCTCCGGTATTTTCCTGCATCATACTATCTGGTGCGGGGACAGATCTCATCCTCGGTAAAGAAATAGGAAATCTCCCTTTCGGCAGCTTCAATGCAGTCAGACCCATGCACCGCATTCTGATCAATGGAGGTGGCATAGTCAGCCCGCACCGTGCCGGCTCTGGCGTGCCGGGGATCTGTATCTCCGATAATCTCCCGGTGTCTCCGGACGGCATCCTCGCCCTCCAGCACCTGCACCATAATCGGTCCGGACATCATAAAATCCATCAAGGCATCAAAAAACGGCTTATGCCTGAGGTGAGCATAAAAACCGGCAGCCTCCTGATGATTAAGGTGCACCATTTTGGCTGCAATCACTCTGAGACCGGCGTTTTCAAAACGGTGGTAGATATCCCCGATAAGATTGCGGGCGACAACATCGGGCTTGATAATGGAGAAAGTACGTTCAATAGCCATGAAAAACCTCCTTTTGTAAAAATTTCCGCTAAATATAGATCAAAAAAAGCTCCGAAACTCAGGAGCTTTTGTCATTTGTGATCTTCATTAACGGATTTGCCAAAGATCTTTCACAAAGCGGGCTATAGATCTTATTCCGTGCCCCCGGGCTCCCAGGCCATAGCCAGATGCCGGGGTTTTCTGATAGGAGGCGGAGAGATCAATATGCGCCCACTTCGCCGGATCTTTCACAAAACGGGCCAGAAATGCCGCCGCCGTGGTGGCCCCGGGTTCATCATTCACCGAGTTAGTGATGTCCGCAAGACCGGATTTAACCAGATCCAGATGAAACTCCTCCAGAGGCAGTCTCCAGGCATATTCGTGGGTCTCCCGGGCCGCTTTCAGAAAGGTCTCCGCCATGGAATCCTCCAGAGCCAGCACCGCATGATACTCTCTCCCCAGAGCCGTCTTGGCCGCGCCGGTCAAAGTGGCGGCGTCCAGAATATACCCGCCGTCCTCTCCGGCTGCAATAAGAGCATCCGCCAGTACCAGCCGTCCCTCGGCATCAGTGTTGTCAACCACTGCGGAAACCCCGTTACGATAATGAATAATGTCCCCGATACGCATGGCGGAGCCGGAGATCATGTTTTCCGCGCAGGCCAGATAGGCCTTCACCCGTCCCGGAAAGCCGGTAGCCGCCAGAAGAGCCAGAGCTCCGGCCACAGTGGCGGAACCGCCCATGTCGCTGTGCATGGACTTCATATATGACGAAGGCTTAAGACTGTAGCCTCCGGTATCAAAGGTAATGCCCTTTCCCACAAGAGAGGCAAATACCGGAGCGTCATTTCCGGAGGGGGCATAATCAAGAACATAGAGACAGGGAGGATTTGAGCTCCCCTTTCCCACGGTAACAATGCCCTCATAGCCTTTTGAAGCCAGTTCCTCTCCGGAAATTTTTCTTACAGAAAACCGCCCCCCGGCAAGATCCCTGAGAAGGAGAAGTTCCTTCATATAGGAATCGGGATTAAGGATATTGCCCGGAAGATCAATAGTATCCCGCACCCATTTCACAATTTTCAGCAGCGTCTGAAACTCTTCGTCCGCTGAAACCCGGGGCGTAAACTCGAGGCGCTGCTTCTTATTCAGGGTGCGAAAGCCCTGACTGAAGGCAAAGGAAGCCTCCGTATCCCAGACAAAATCCTCGGAATCCCGGAGCTCTGCGCTGTTAATGCCCCGATCCGCCAGAGTTCGGGCCGATTTTCTGATAAATCTGAGAAAGGCTTCATAATCCCTGCCGGCGCAGTCGCTGTTTCCGCCATTACCGGTCGCTGGAACAGGCTTTTCCGGAACAATGGCAATGCCGTTCTCCAAAATGGCCGGACTCTGTCCCCGAGGATACCAGGCGGGAATGCTCTCCCGGGAAGCCACATAGACCTCAGCAAGCTTTCCCTCCTCATTGTCTTCTCTCTCGTTCTGAGCTCCCGCATTTTCCGGAAGCTCCTCCGGTCTGTGACCGGCACTGCTGTCTCTGGCACAACCTTCTGCAAACATGCTGTCTTCCCCCTATTTCCAAAAGCTGCCCTTGGCCTTCAGCTTCAAATATTCCGCTTTCACATAATCCACGGTAAAGTCAATCTCTTCCTCAGTGGTGAATCTCCCTAACGAAAACCTTATGGAGGCATGAGCTTCCTCATCGGAAAGCCCCAGAGCCTTGAGCACATAGGAGGGATTAACCGAAGCCGAGGTGCAGGCCGATCCCGTGGAGACCGCAATTTTGGTAAGAGCCAAAAGAAACTGCTCGCCGTTAACCCCCCGGAAGGTGAGGTTGAGATTTCCGGGGAGACGTTCCCGGAGGGAGCCGTTTACCGAGACTCCGGAAAGGGAACAGAGTCCGTGCCGGAGGCGTTCCCGAAGATCCCGGATCCGGGCATTCTCTTCATCAAAGCACTGCCCCGCAATCTCATAGGCCAGTCCCAGCCCTGCAATCTGGTGCGTCGCCAGAGTGCCGGATCTGAGCCCCCGTTCATGACCGCCGCCGTGAACAACCGCTTCAGGACGGGGGGCCGTATTCCGGATATAGAAGGCTCCGATGCCCTTGGGGCCGTAAAGCTTATGTCCCGAAAACGAAAGATAATCCGCCGCCTGCTCCCGGACATCAATTTTAATTTTGCCGGCGCTCTGAGCGCAGTCAGAATGAAAAAGAGCCCCGTATTCATGGGCCGTATCCGCCAGAGCTTTTATATCCTGCACGGTGCCGATTTCATTATTGGCATGCATCAGAGTAACCAGGAGCGTTCTTTCGTTAAGATGCTCCCGGAGCATTTCCGGAGTTACCCGGCCCTCCCGGTCCGGTTTAATGCGGATCACCTGAAAGCCCAGCTTTTCCGCAAAGGCGCAGGAGTCCAAAATGGCCTTGTGTTCTATGGCGGAGGTGATAATGACATTTCTTTCGCCGCCCTGAAATTTCCAGGCAAGACCGATTACCGCCAGGTTGTCGCTTTCCGTGGCTCCGGAGGTAAAAACAATCTCCCGGGAATCCGCTCCGATAAAGTCCGCCACCTGATTGCGGGCAATGTCCACCGCCTCCGCGGCCTGCCAGCCATAGCTGTGGGATTTGGAGGCCGCATTTCCGAACACGCCGTCCAGGGTGATACAGGTCATCATTTTTTCCGCCACCCGGGGATCTGCCGGAGATGTGGCAGCATAGTCTAAATAAACTGGAAACTTTATCATCTTAATTTTGCCATCAAGTTCTGTCATTAAATTCTACAATAAGGCTCTGTAAATAAGGCTAACCTGATTGTCTTGAGTTCCGGTTATCTTCATAAAACTTCGGTGTTATCCCTGCACCTCCCATCCGGTCTTGTGAAGGCTGAAGTTCGGTTAATATTCGAGATCAGAATCGGGCAGGGCTGCCTATTGTCCTCTTGTTCTAACCTTTTCCATCTTCCATAATTAGAGCTTTCAGAAATCGATATACCAGTGATATAACTCATCATCCGCAATCCTTTCGGACAGAACCTGAAGTAATTTGCTGCGATAGGGGCTGCGATTGACGGTATTAAAGAACTTGCTCAAGTCAAGATACATGACTCAGTCAAGACATTCATTAACGTATACAATAGCCTTGCCAACGGCCGCTATGCATCCTTACTCCGGCCTGAACATAAAAGCTGTTATCAAAGAAGAGCTTTTCGTACTCCAGACTCAGCACAAGCGCTACGGTCTGTTGTACAAACCGATCGAAAGCAACGAGTATGACTATAAGGACGTTTATCACCCTTCTCCGTTATCACCATTCGCCCTGGAAATGTATACCCGTTTATTGGTTTCGAAATGTAAGTTCCGTTTTCACCGATTCTGAAATTTCACCGGAATGAGCCAGAACACAATCCCTCAGATCAGAAGTCTTCATACCGCCAACTCTGGCGTTATCTTTGCTGTTTATTACTTTCTGAAGATCCTTGGTCAGACATTAAAAACACAATGGATTGCTGCAATCCTATTAACATATGCACATCGGCCGGAGCATCACAGATTAAAATTTCTCTTTATCTAAAACTTAACAAAATATTCAATCAAGGAACAATCAACGTACGCTCTTAGCTAAAAATTTACAATCAGATTCGTCTAATTAAACATACCTTCAATAAGCACACCTATATTAGTACCTAAACTGTTCTTCAGCTGGCAAACATCAGTAGAAAAATTTTTTGCATTATTTATTGCTGTAACGACATTATTTTTATAATTAGCATCAAACTTCAATCTGGTCTTGTTATATGAACCACCAAGACATTCTTTCAATAACGATTCTACATATGTTCTGCCATCTGTCTTTTTATTTTCAAGAAGTTTCTGCTTATCATATTCTTTACAATCTTTGAAGTGCAGAAGCAACCAAAATTCAAAACAAGGATTAGATACATAAAATTTAACTTGAGCTTGTCTTACACATTCCAATAACTGATCGTACTGTTTTTCAGAAAAACTATGTTTATCACGATCAACAATTAAACAGAATTGATCGCCTCTATCAGGAAAATAGTTATCATAATCATCAAGCTCTTTCCTGGCTTCTTTGTACAAAGAAAGAGGATTGCTGCTTGTATTATTTTCATGCCTAATATAAACAAATTCTACCAAAGAATTGATGTTTAACTGTTTTCTATTGCTTTTTATACCAGAAAAATACAGATACTCAGTTTTGCGCCCTTCACAGGCTATAAAATATTTGATTTTTGATTCTAGTCCCGGACGATCATTTTCCGAACGTACGCCATATTCACGATCAATTCTCATAATCAATTATCCACATCTTCATAGTCAGGGTATATCGAATCAAATAGCGGTACAGCTCCATATCTGCCATCCAAATAAGCAACATCTATTCTTTTATCAAATCTTTCGTTGAAACGATCAAAAGGCACTATGACAGAAGCTCCGTTTTCTTTTCTTTCGATGAAATAAATTTCGTCACGTCTAAGTAATTTAAGATTTAAAAGTCTGCTTTCGTGAGTAGTTATTACTAACTGTATATTCTTTATCTTGGCGATTCTCAGAAATGTTTTCACAAAATGAAGTGTAAGCTGAGGATGCAAACTGTGATCTAATTCATCAATAATAAATAATGAATTCTCTTCAGCAAACAATACTGATAATAAATCCAACAGTCTTCTTGTACCATCTGACTCTTCACCGAGAGAAAATTTCACATCAGAAACACCAAAATGTTCAAAACAGATTTCCTTGAATTTGATTTCATCACCATTCGTTGAAATTAATATCAAATTACCATTAATGTTTACACGTAAGACTTTATTATCATTTTCAAGTAAAGACTCTGATCTTTGTCTGCCTAATAATTTTATCGTCTTGTCAACATCGTCTCGAAGTTTGTAACTCACTTTATCAAAGGCCTGATCTTTTGAAATTTCATGCGAAATAATTTTAGAAATTCCTGTATCAAAACTTTTCAGAGCCTTCATTAAATCTGAAAAATTATCGAAAGATAGTGTATCGTATCCAGTAACAAGCGTATCCGGATATGAAATATTTACATTGGAAATCCACTTATAAACATCTCTTAAGATTCCAAGTTTTCCTTCATTTTTATAGAGTTCAGCCTTATTAGACACAACCTCCTTAAGAAATAATTTATAGTCAACTTTACTATAATCCTCCAAATAAATATTCATTCGTCTGGCTATATCAGAATTCAGGTAATTATCATTAAAATACGACACCCCATCATTAATGTTTCGAGTATAGATTGTAACATTTTCTTCTTTACCTAATTTGATTAACCATTCTTCCTTAATTTTCTTTTCAAATACAGAAATTTCAAAACCATATGCATAAACACAATCATTTATAAGTATTTCAAATTCGAAGTATGAATTCCTGTTTTTACTTAATGGGTTCATTCGAAAATAATTATTTCTATTTGAATCGGCGAAAGAATTTTCTGTACCTTGCAAAAGAATTGTTACTGCATACTGAATAGCCTTAATCAGATTTGACTTCCCTGATGCATTTGCCCCAAAAACAGAAGCAAACTTAAGAAGTTTAAAATCTTTAGCTGAATATAAGCGATCTTCATGATTTTTAATATTACCTGATATCAGTGAAAATGACTGGTTATCATTTATTGAACAGAAATTTCCTACATTAAAACGCACCAGCAATCCTGAAACACTCATAATTTTCTTCTCCCATAAGCGATCATGGATCTTTCCCGGATTTTTTCAAACATTCAAGCTGACGAAATACTTGAGGAAAACGCTTAACAGACAAATTTCATAGACACTCAGTCCGCATCCCAGATTCTGAACGCTCTTGCCTCTTTTTAAGCCTGCCTCTTTTTTTTTCGGCTCTCACTTCTTTACCGAAATATGCACCGAGTCATCTATGGTGGTGACATCGATCTTTTCATCAGACTTAATAAGCCCCTTTACCACCAGCCCCAGTCTCAGAAGCTCCGGAAGATCAATATCGCAGTCCTTAACCTCGGCGCCGCTGGAATCCCGCACTGAACCCAGGCGGAACTGGCACTTCCGGCAGGCGCTGACATCAAAGCCGTGGCCTCCGGAGATAATCCCCAGATTCTCCAGCACATTAAGGAAGCGGTACACCGTGGAAATACCCATGTCAGGATTTTT
>JAEEGG010012974.1_pt1 | contig 17891 bp, 13 predicted proteins | sample 9134161 | NCBI WGS metagenome assembly JAEEGG01 (sample SAMN16246543, study PRJNA631951) | gut metagenome | biome: gut microbiome; feature: rumen; material: CR-attached | host: Bos | place: Iran: Karaj | collected 2018-10 | reverse complement strand
TGAAGTTTCGTTTCCTGGTGAATGGGGCCAAGAAGATAAAGATGGCACTGGTGTTAAGGTGATTAGAACCACTAACTTTACTATTAATGGCAAGTTGGATTTATCTGATGTTGTCACTAGAGACATTGATTCGGCAAAGATTGAGAAAAAGAAGCTTTCCAAAGGCGATATCATACTAGAACGGTCAGGTGGAACAAATGATAATCCAGTCGGCAGAGTCGTTTATTTCGAGGAAGATGGGCTGTATCTGTTCAACAACTTCACACAGCTTCTCAGATGTAAAGAAGGTGTCAACTCCCTTTTTATATTCTATTCGTTGTTCAATTATTATCAGATGAACAAGAATGTGATAAGAAGTATGGGTAATAAGACAACTGGCATCCAAAACTTAAAGATGGATAGGTATTGGCAAATTCCTATTGCCGATGTATCAATTGAACGCCAGAAAGAGTTTGAAACCATCTATCGTCAGGCCGATAAATCAGGATTTGAATTACGCAAATCGATAGATGCAATAGATAAAGTCATCAAGTCACTCATCAATGAAAACCTATAAGTTATGGATTGGGGCTTATTAGACATATTCAAAAAAGCAGAATTCAATACTCTGATGCTTTCTGTATCAATTACAGGATGGATATTGTATATTCTAGTTTCTATGAATATTTATATACTTGGGGCGGCATTATTATCTTCTGCTTATTGTGTTATAAGGCTTATAGTGTATTTTTATCAATATGCCTCTGTAAAACTTCATAATATGCGATACGAAGCCCAAAAGAAGAAAGAAAAAGATAATAAGGAGGCTGAACGAAAGAATGCGCGAAATATTGAAATATATCGTATGTTTAATGGCCTCACAGAAGATAACAAGAAGACTCTTGCGTATCTTATTCTGAAAGGAAAGAAAGATGGATTTAATTATAATGTATTACATTTCACTCCATATTCTGATGAAGATTTTCTTGTTCAGCAGGCAGTTAATCTTAGCAAGATATTTAGAGATCCTTGGGGGCATGGGAATGATTGTATATGGATTAGACATTATACAGATACTCTTGCTGCAACCATAGATCCTTATCTATATGATTTGATTAAGGAGTATGTTGAAGTGAATGGATTAGAACTGAAGAATAATCACTGATTAACGAAAACCTATAACAACTATGGCAACAGATGCATCAAATGTTACACTTCCTGGCCTATTTGCCAATAAGTGTTTTCGTATCCCAAACTACCAACGAGGATACGCTTGGAGAGAATCCCAACTGAACGATTTGTGGGATGATATCATGGATATTTCAAAAAATGGTGGGGTATACAGACCTCATTATACTGGTGTCATAACATTGCAGCAAATAGATATAAATAATCTGACTCCTGACGAGAAAAAACTTGCTTCCACAGGAATGGAGTATTATAATGTTGTTGATGGTCAGCAGAGATTAACAACCATAGTTATTCTGCTTAACGCATTTAGCAAACTAATTACTGTTGGTAAAAATAGATTGGTTGAGGATTTTATTATCAAGAAAAAGGTTTGTAGATTTATATATGGCGATACAAATGGAAATAGTTACCGTTATTTCATGCAAAATATCATAGGAGCAACGACAACGTTACCATATAAACCTACTATTTATACTGCGAATATAGAATTTGCTTCTACCTTTTTTTATGATAAACTAAAAGTGTTGAAACCTAAAGAACTTAAGGATTTCTCGGAGAAGCTTTTAACGGCATTGGTATTTGATACTAAGTTTATACAAAACAACCTGGACGTCCAAGCTGTTTTTGAGACCATGAATAATAGAGGAAAACCTCTGACAACATTGGAGAAACTCAAAAATCGTTTGCTATATATGACTAGTAAATTTAATCCTGCTAATGTCAATATTCAGCAACTGTCTGACGATATCAACAACGGTTGGGGTAATATCTATGAGACTCTCGGCAAAAATCAAAATAATTTGTTGAGCGAAGATGAATTTTTGTCTGCATATCTAACCCTTTTGAGAGAGCCTGCAGACTATTCGTTCTCTGAATCTGTTGCTGAGAAAAAAGTCTTCCAAATGTTTTGCAACCATGCTGATCAATTTGACTTCAGTATGGCAAGAAATCATAATACTTCTATCAAAGAGCCTAAGGTAGATGAAAATAAAATAAATGAATTTGTATCTGGTATTGCTAATTTTGTAGGCCCTTGGTATGATGTTTATAACCCTAATATAAGTACTGATAGAGGGTTATATTTAAAGAAAATCCAATATTTGAATGGTACAAAGGAAATGCGACTTTACCTTGCACAATTACTCTTGATGGCTAATACCCAATCATCCATGGTAGATGACTGCATAGAGATGACCGAAAAAGTTATGTTCAAGAATGCACTTCCTGGTGTTTCTTTATTTGATGAGCGCCGTCTTGCAACAAGAGCACGCGAACTATATAACGGTGTAATTCAATTAAGTGATTTGAAGGAAGAACTTGACAAACTGCTAATGCAACCGATTAATGTCCAATCACTGATAGGAGGATTCCGCTATTGGTTTACTTATGTAAATAATCCAATTGGATTCTATAAATGGGGGGCAATTAAATTCTTCTTGATGGAATACGAAAAGCATGTGCAGGCGAAAGGCTTGGATCATGTGAAATGGTCAGATTATGATATTATTCAAATAGAACATATTATACCTAAAAAATGGTCTGATCATTGGTCTGTCGAGATGAATAACTATCTGAATGCCCATTCATCTTTAATTGGGGAAGAAGTTGTTCGAGCAAAGAATATATTGATTAATACGTTAGGCAACCTTACCGTTATTCAAGATATCAAGAATGCAGGAATAGGTAACAATCCTTGGTCAATAAAAAAAATCGCATATGCTAAAGGTAGTTACAGTGAGGTAGAGATTGCCACCACAAAAAGTTGGCATCCATGGGGCCATGCTTCAATCAAAGAAAGAGGAGAGAAAATGCTCAAATTCTTGTGCGATTATCTTGAGTATAAGGGTTATCGTCCGCTGACAATTACTCGTAATGCGACACAGGATGACTATACAGACATCCTCTTTTATGAGGCTAAATACAATTAACAGTTTTATCAGGATTTGAATTAAGCAAATCGATAGACGCCATAGATAAAGTCTTTAAGTCACTCATAAACGAAAACCTGAAAAATATGCAAGTATCTCTATCTGATGATTTCATGGAAGCTTTGGGTAAGCTTAATGGTAATGAAATTAAAAAAGCTTCTAGTACTATCATGTCCATAAAAAAGGATTCTGATGCAAAAGGACTTCGTGCCCATAAAATAGAACATCCATGTGGATATATTGTGAGTTATAGTGTGAACATGGATATAAGAATAATTGCATATCAGAAAGATCAAAATGTCACCTTTTTATATATTGACCATCATGATGATGCATATCATTGGATCAAAAAAAGAAATATATTTTGTGGCCCCAATGGTGATATGCGTATTGTGTCGACATTGACGTCAGAAACCCCACTTGCCTATGAAGCATTTGTTCCTTATGCAAAGCAAAGGAGGAAAACTGAGGAGATAACTCCAGAAATGTTAGAGACAATACGAGAATTAAATAGTGATGAGGAACTATTTTCATTTATAGAGACGCAGCCAGAAGAATTACAGGAAAAGTTGTTTGATTTGGCTATGCGTTCTCTTAAAGCTAAGTCATGTAGAGTTTCTCAAAAATTCAATATTAGAGTTGTAAATGACGATGATATTCTTGAAGAAGCTTTAAAATATCCATTAGAAAAATGGAGAGTGTTTCTTCACCCCAAGCAAGAAACTGTGGTAACTACATCAATAAACGAATCCGTTTTATTAACAGGTGCTCCCGGTACAGGTAAAACTGTTTGTTTGGTACATAAAGCTAAAAATTTGCAAAATGAAATACGTGAAGGGGAATGTATCATTATTTCAACTTTTAAAACAACTTTACAGGTGTATATAGAAGGAATGTTGCGTTTATTGTCGTATGATAAGAATAAAGTTTTCGTTGTTGATATTTCACTTCTATATCAAATAACGGGAGAACAATTAACAGAGAATCTTGATGGTTTTTTCAAATGGCAAGGTTCTGCTTTATTCTATTACAAAAAAAATAATAAATACAGAGTAAGACATGTACTATTTGATGAATATCAAGATTTTGCCAAAAGTGCATTAAATAAAATAATGAAAATGGCAAAATTCGTTCCTTTTACCATTTCCTATGATTATTCTCAAAGTATATATAAGGCAATTAATAGAACTTCTGATGAATTACTCAAAGATGGAGTTAAAAAGTATGTTTTGGATTATTCTTATAGACTAAATACTCGCATATTAGAAAAACTAAAGAGAATTATTCAATTAATTTCAATATTATCAAACAATAAAGAGATTGGAGGTGAAGTGACAGATGAAGAATTGCGAATGGTTTTATCTACTGAGTCTGCTATAGACGGTGCTGATGTGAAATTGTTACCGTATAGCGACAAGACCTCTTGTGACTCTTTATTAGAAAAAGAGTATAATATAATAAGAAATAGCTATCATTCAGAAGAAGTAATAGTTACAAGTTTTATACCCGATTTTTATTGTAATCTGCAAAAGGATAGTACTTTCAGATCTAATGTAGTTCCCATTTCTGTAAGACTATCATATTTATATCTTCCAACACTTAAAGGGAAAGAGTATAAAGTCGGAATAATTGTTCTTGACGATGCCGTTTGCCAATTATTAAATATTAATCGGTTATTATTTAACAAACTTGATGGTGGTATTTTATCTCCCAAGACAAATGCTCGTTTCTATCTCAATTTACTGTATGTAGCAATGAGCCGGTTTAGAGATTATATAACGATATTATATCCAACAAAATATAAAGAAACACTATCACCTATATTTGAATCATAGTGATATACAATTTTGAGTATAAACGTTTAGTATAATAATATAGTTAAGATGCAACAGTATTATATCCAAGATAATAAACCAGCAAGTAGTTCTGCGAAAGATCTATTTGAATTTTGCGTCAAGAAGGTGATAGAAAAGGAATTACTATCACAATCAATGATGCATAATCAATGGGCTACTACTCTCTTTGGATATGAGAAAAACAGCACCTCAAGAATTGACATGATGAGTAAAGTGAAAAGGGAATACGCCACATACTTTACGCATACGAAAAAATACGCTTTCGATGAAGAAAAAATAAAGCGAGATTTTCCATGCTTATTTGGAATAGATGATGATGAAGAAGAAGATGGTGACTATACAACAGATAGTCTCGTCAGAGATACCATCAAAGCAATTAATAAGGAGATTATTGAACAGCACGACCCTCAGAATCTGGAATCATTCAAAGGCAGTGATCTGACACTGATACGTCAACAAGGGAATTCGTACATCTATCAAGTTCGGCTTACGATGAATGATGGACAGGAACCTAATATTCACGAGAGTATTCCTTTCGTATTGAAGGTCTATGATAAAGAGGTCACCTGCGAAGCAGTGGACTTTGACTATATCTCCGGAGTCCTTTTCTTTACAACAAATAAACGCGTCAATAACGCTTCTTATTGTAAAGTGTTGTTAGATTCAACTTTTATCTTGGATGGGCTGAAGAAAAGACTTGAAGACTTAAAAAAAAGTGGTATAAATGAGGACTTACCTTTTGCAAAGTTTCTTTTTGAAGAGACGGAAATTATTAATGAGGTACCTCACAAGCCTGTACCTCTTAGTTGGTTTGAGCATCTTGATAGGTCGCAAAAGAAGGCTTTTCTTGCAGCACTTGATCATGATTTCTCTTTAATCTGGGGGCCTCCAGGAACTGGTAAATCATTTACTCTGGCATCAATTATTTATGCATTATATAAGTTAGGCGAGGAAAGAACAGTAGTTTGCTGTCTTTCGAATGTGGCTGTTGATCAGCTGTTGTGTAAGCTCTTAGACATTCTTGATCCTGAAGGTGTAGAAATTAAACCAGGTAATATCTATCGTGCTGGCAGGTCAATGGACAGCCGTGTAATCGGTACAGACTATCTGTTCCCCAAAGATGAAATCACGCAGATATTAAGGGATACTATTAAGCAGAATCAAGAAAAAATAAAGAGGCTGAAGGAGCTAAAGTTGGAAAAATCAGAAAAGTCCATCCTCCTGAAGGCAGAGAATAAAGAACTGCGTGAAAAACTAAGGGAACATACCGAATTTCTGGTTAAGAGTTCAAGATTGGTATTCTCTACAATTTCTAATTTCGTGTTGAGTACAACCCTGTATGAGAGTAAGTTTGATAATTTGATAGTTGATGAAGCCAGTATGATGGCAATGCCCAGTCTTTTGGCATTAGGGCATAACATTTCAAAGAGGCTAATTCTGGTTGGTGATTTCCAACAGCTTTCACCAATTTCTATTGTTAAGGATGACCTGTTGCAGGATAGTGTTTTCGAAATGTCAGGTGTGAATATAAGGAACACAAACCATCCTGCATTGAAACAGTTGCTGAGTCAACGCCGTTCACATGAGAAAATAGTAGATCTGATAAATAAAACATTTTATCATGGTAAGTTGATCCCAAAAGCTAACCCAAGTGAAAAGATAATTTCTTCAAAGCCATTCTCTGGCAGAATAATTGCACTAAAAAAAGTAACTGATGGTGCTGTAAGATATACCAAGGGAGGTACCAGACAAAATAAAGTTTTTGCTGAAAAAATCATGGATATTTTGGATGAACTCTCCCATGATAAGGATGCGGAATTCTCTATTGGTATTATAACACCATATAAAGGACAAGTGTCTTTGCTACGTGCTTTAAAATATGAACGTAAATACGATGAGAAATTTGACAACCGTATAAAAATAGGAACCATTCATACCTTCCAAGGCTCTGAATGTGACATTATTATATTTGATATGGTTGATTGTTTTGATATGGAAAATGGTAGGCCGAACAGAATAGGTAGGCTTTACTCTGGTAATGCAGGTGAGAGGTTGCTGAATGTTGCTGTAAGTCGAGCAAGACATAAATTGATAGTGGTGTGTGACCCGGAGTATATTAAGAATATTCCAGGTAATACGTTAACCACGAACTCACGTTCATTATTTAATAAACTGAGTAAATTCTAGGTATTTTCTGATTACTATTTGGAATAATTAATATAAAGACGTATCTTTGCAAGATGTTTAGAATAATAGATAAAGTCATCAAGTCACTCATTAACGAAAACTTATAGGGTATGTACAAACCTCCATTCGATATAACGTCAGAAATGCTTCGTCTGATTTCAGAGATTTCAGAACAAGTAGGCATCATTAACATGAGGTTGGGCGAGAATGCCCCATCGCCTCAGTTGCGTAAGAAGAGCCAAATAAAGACGATCCACTCGTCGCTGGCCATCGAGCACAATAGCCTGTCGCTGAAACAAGTGACAGACATCATCGATGGAAAGCGGGTATTAGGTGCACCTGATGAGATACAGGAAGTGAAGAATGCTATTGAAGCCTATCGTCTGATGCCGGAACTGGATGCCTTCAAGGAAAAGGACCTGCTTAAGGCTCATGCCCTGATGATGAAAGACCTGGTAAAGCAAGCAGGTCACTACCGTCAGGAGGGTGTGGGAGTGTTTGATGGAAATGGTAACTGTCTGCACATGGCGCCTCCTGCAGAGCGTGTGCCACAGCTGATGGGTGACCTGTTCCAATGGGTGAAAACGACGAAAGATCATCCGTTGATCCACTCATGTGTGTTCCATTACGAGTTTGAGTTTATCCATCCGTTTATTGATGGTAATGGCCGTATGGGTCGTTTCTGGCAAACAATGTTGCTCTCTCGCTGGAAGGGTATATTTGCATGGCTACCTGTTGAGACCATCGTAAAAGAGCATCAGCAGGATTACTATAATATCATTGCCAAGTGCGATGCTGCTGGCAATAGTACAGCGTTTGTGGAGTTTATGCTGAAATGCCTGCTGGATGCGATGGAGAATTATGAGGATGCAGAAGAAGAAACATCAGAACTGCACGATAAACTGCACGATAAACTGCACGATAAGTTTCCGGAACTATCAGAGAAAGCCTTTGAGGTATTGGAAGTGTTAAAGACACATTCGGGTCTTAAGGCTGAGGATATTGGTGTGCAAGTTTCTCTTTCTGAGCGTCAGGTAAAGACGTATCTTAACGCATTGAAGCAGGCTGCTCTAATTGTTCGTGTAGGTAGCAATAAGACGGGCTATTGGAAGGTAACAATCGACAATCTTTAATCTTTTGGCATATGGCATTTAACGAGGACAATGTAACTGAGCAGATGTGCATAGAGGTGGCCAAGGAAGTTGGCTACGAGTATTGCAGTGCAGACGAGCTACGTGAGGCTAAAAGCGATATCATCGTAGAGGATCTGCTGCAACAGGCGCTGATAAAGATAAATCATATTACGCTGTCGGAGGCTCAGATTGTGATTCAGAAAGTGAAGGATACTATCTACCAAGGCTTTAGTGGTGATATCATCACCGTAAACCAGAAACTTAGGGATTTGTTCTTTAAGGAGAATAGTTTCCCCTTTGGCGCTAATGGCGAGCATAAGTCGATCAGTTTCTTTGATACTAATCCCGAAACTGCAAGCAAGAATAATACCTATGTGGTAACAAACCAATGGGAGTATCCAAAGAGTTCTTATTCAGGTGGCAAGCGTCTGGATATAGTACTGCTTATAAATGGTATACCAATGGTCATTGGTGAAGTTAAGACAGCAACCAAAGCAAGCATAACCTGGGCTGATGGCGCCAAAGATATCCTGGATTATCAGAAATCTATCCCAGAGATGTTTGTGCCCAATATTCTAAGTTTTTCATCTGAGGGAAAGGAACTATATTATGGTAGCATAGGAGCTCCGCTTACAAAATGGGGCCCGTGGTTTGGCGACGAAGACCGTAATCATGGCACATTGGCTGATGTTCAGAAGAACCTGAAGAGTTTGATAGATCCTCTGCGACTGCTGGATATATACAGATTCTTCTCGGTATATACAACTACAAAGGATTCTTCGAAGAAGATAAAGGTGGTTTGCCGCTATCAGCAGTACTATGGAGGTATGGCTATCGTAAATCGTGTGATGGCTCGTACCAAGAATGGTATTGGACCTAAGAAGGGACTGATATGGCACTTCCAAGGTTCTGGTAAATCGTGGTTGATGGTGTTTGCAGCTCAGAAACTGATGAAGATGCAGGAACTAAAAGCTCCAACAGTAGTTATAGTGGATGACCGAGTGGACCTGCGCGACCAGATAACAGGCGACTTTACCCGCTCTGAAATAGAGAATGTGGACTTTGCATATACTCGCGAAGAGCTTAAGGAGTTCTTTACCAAAGATCAGCGCAAGATACTGATTACAACAATCTTCTTGTTTGGTAAAGTTCAGCAGGCTCTCAACATGAGAGATAATATTGTAGTGCTGGTGGATGAAGCTCACCGTACTCAGGAAAAGGACCTGGGAGAGTGTATGCGATTGGCACTACCTAATGCATTCTTCTTTGGACTTACTGGTACTCCTATCAATAAGCGCGATAAGAATACATTTAAGTGCTTTGGTGCCGATGAGGATCATGGAGGATACATGTCGAAATATACCTTCCAAGACTCAATTGATGATGGCGCAACACTTGAATTGAACTTCCGAGAGGTGCCTGTAGAACTACATCTTGACGAAGAACGTCTGCAAGAGGCATTCGACGAAATGGCCCGCGAAAATGAGCTGACTGATGAAGAGAAGGATCAGTTGACTAAGGGTACCAAGGTAGAGGCATTCTTCACTTCTCCCAAGCGTATACACGAGGTTTGCGACAATATAGTGAAGCATTATCGTCAGTATATACGTCCAACAGGATTGAAGTGTCAAGTGGTGGTTTATAATCGCGCTTGCTGTGTAGCTTATAAGAAAGAACTTGATGCAATGCTGGCCGAGAGTGGTGACGAGACTGCCATCGTTATGCATACAGGCAATGATAAGGGTGATGAGTACAAGGAGTACAAACTTACAAACGATCAGCAGGAAAAACTGCTTGATAAATTCCGCGATCCATTGTCTCCGCTTAAGTTTGTGATAGTAACATCTAAACTGCTAACAGGCTTTGATGCCCCAATTCTACAGTGTATGTATCTGGATAAGCCTATGAAGGACCATACGTTGCTGCAGGCTGTTTGTCGTACAAACAGAGTATATGAGGCCCAGAAGAAGTGCGGTATGATCGTAGACTATGTGGGTGTGTTTGACGATTATGCCAACTCGCTAAGATTTGATGAGGCTTCAGTTAAGACTGTAATCAAGAATATATCGCAGGTTAAGGAGATGATTCCAAAGTTTGTGATGGATTGTCTCGACTTCTTCCCGGGAGTAGATAGAACCATTGGTGGATTCCAAGGATTGCAGGAGGCTCAGGAGAAACTTAAGGATGAGAATGTAAAGACTCAATTCGGTGCTCACTATAGTCGACTGCATAAGGCGTGGGAGGTGGTAGCACCTGATGAGGACTTGTTGCCATACAAGAATGACTATGTGTGGTTGAGCCAGGTTTACGAGAGTATTCGTCCTGTAAATAGCACAAGTAATCTTATCTGGACTATACTTGGCCCTAAGACTATCCAGTTGATACATGAGAATGTTGTGTCAATAGATATAGGTGAAAGTATCGAAGACTTGGTGGTTAGTGATACACGACTGCTAGAGGAATGCATTAAGGATGAGAACAAGCGCAATCGCACTATTATCGAGATAGAAAAGATGCTAAGACTGCGTTTGGGCAATCCTAAACATGCCGGTAGCAAGGAGTTTAAACAGCTCAGTCAGAAACTTAAGGAACTGCAGGAAAAGCTTCGTCAGCAGCAGATTGATAGCATACAGTTCTTGAAAGATCTGCTTGCTCTTGCTAAAGAAACTCTGGAGACAGAACAGAAGATGGAACAGCCTGAGGACCAGCGTAAGAAGGCAAAGGATGCACTGACAGAACTCTTTGAGAGTGTTCGTACACCAGAAACTCCAATAGTAGTAGAGAATGTGGTGAATGATATCGACAAGAATGTGGTTGATATCGTGCGTAGATTCAGCAATGCATTTAAGACTGTGACAGGTCAGAATGAGGTTCGCAAGATGCTGCGTACCATCCTTTGGTTAAAATATAAGATTAAGGATAATGAAGTGTTCGAGAAGGCTTACAAGTATGTAGAGATGTACTATACACCAGGCAATGGAGGTTCACCAATCAATGATGATGAGGAACGGAGAACGGAAGAAGACACGCGCCTGCTAATGGCTGCTGAAGAGGAGAGTTGACACGGGACTGCCCCTGTTATGTGTGACGCATGACACTAGGGACAGGTACTAATGACACAACTGGCTATTCCGCTTCAGGAATTTCGCTCCACTTCGTGGTGTAGCTGGGACTGCGGAAGTCGTGCTTGATGCTGTCACGGAAAACGCCAGCAGTGATTTTCTTTCCGTCTTTAGCGGTATATTGCTGCGAGCCAAGCACGATGGTCTCACTACCATTCTCTCGATTGATGCGATCAATGGCTTCGTCAAGTCTGCGCTTCTTCTCGTACTTCTCTGAATCGTAGTCGATGAAGTTGGTCTGAACGGCTGAGTCAGGGCAGATGCCAGCCACGATGACGCCAGCACGCTTGTACTGATAGCCCTGCCGGAATATCCTCTGGGTGCAGCGCAAGGCACACTGCACGATGTCTTGTGTGCTGCTGGTGGGTGTCAGCAAACATTCCTGCGCCCAGTTCCAGTACTGTGGCAAGTCCTCGCGGAAGTGGTTCGTGTCGATGAACACACTCACAATGGCAGCTGCTGATTGTTGCTTGCGCAGCTTCTCCGCACAATGGGCAGCAAAGTTGCTGATGCTGGTGCGAAGCGTCTCGAAGTCGGATACCATACCTGGGAAACTTCTGCTGGTGCAGATGCTTTTCTTCTTGCTCATATCCTCCAGGGGCACACAATCATCACCATTCAACTCTCGCCAAGTGCGCTCCACCACCACATTGAAGGTAAGTCTGACCCAGCTTCTCGTCAAGGAAGCGAAGTCGTAGGCCGTCTGAACCCCCACAGCCTGCAGTCGTTTGGTGTATTGTCTGCCAATGCCCCACACCTCATCAATGGGATAGAGTTTCAGCGCTTTGATGCGCTTCTCATCATTGTCGATGTAGCAACAATGATGGTAGCCTGCGTAGTGTTTGGCATAGTGGCTGGCCATCTTTGCCAAGGTCTTTGTAGGACCAATACCAATGCTGACAGGCATTCCTGTAGAATGCTTGATGGTCTTGTGCAACTGCTCGCCCCATGCTTTGAGATCGAGATGCTCCATACCTTGCAGCATGCAGAAACCTTCGTCGATGCTATAGCGATAGAACGCTGGCACCTCTTGACGGACCAGTGACATCACCCTGTCTGTCATGTCCAGATAGAGTTCATAGTTTGAGGAGAACACTGCTATCTCCTGACCTGGGAAGAGGTCTTTCAGTTGGAAATACGGCGTTCCAGCCTTGATGCCAAGTTTCTTTGCTTCGTTAGAGCGTGCCACCACACAGCCGTCATTGTTGGATAGTACAACGACGGGCTTTCCGTTGAGGTCGGGCCTGAACACACGCTCGCAACTCACGAAACAGTTATCACAATCGACTATGGCAAACAATAGCTATTCCTCCAGTCTCTGATGGTAAAAATAACCTTGCCCCAGACAGAAAACTCGTCTGAGGAATCGATGATAAACGGCTTGAAATCCTTATTGGCTGGCACCAAGCGGATGAAGCCCTGATCGCGTGTGGAGGTATCGAGATACTTCACCGTAAACCCGCCGTTGACATACGCAGCGACGATATTGCCATGCACCATCTCTTCGGCTTTGTCCACCACGCAGAGGTCGCCATCAAAGATGCCTGCTTCCTTCATGGAGTCACCTTTTACGCGAACGTAGAAGGTACTTTCAGGATGCTTGATGAAGTCGCGATTGAAGTCCAACCGCTCAGCCACATAGTCGCTAGTAATAGGGAATCCGGCTGCTATCGCATCGTACATCGGCAGTTCCAACTCCGTAGATACATCCGCTTTTCTTATCTCTGGTTCATTCATAATCAGTAAATTTTGCTGCAAATATACGAAATTCTAACAACAATCTTTGTGATTGGCCAGAAAAATTGAAAGGTGTGTCACGTATCTGTTTTTGGTCCATGATGATTAAAACTTAACGAAATATTTGGTGATGTAAGGAATTCTTCGTAACTTCGCACCACAAAATAAAGACATCGCGGAAAAGAGCCTGAAGGCATTCGAGCATCCTCAAAGCTGCAACTTAGAAGAATAAACGAATACGAAGGCTATCAACGCTCACACCGGATACAGGCGTGGGCATTGGTGGTACTTGCATATTCGTAGGAATTGCAGCTCCTGAGGATGCTTGCTGTATCATTGGTGACCCACGCTCTTTTCGCAAACCATAGACAGAAAATAATAACTACTTTTTTTTAACTATTAACTTCAAAAGTAAAACACATTTATGGAAACAAATTTTATGGATGACGCCGAAGAAGCGTCATTATCGGTGTCTGCCATTTGCGAAATGGCTGCCGTTATGGATGAGACTTATGGAAAGATAATGCGTATCCCGAAGCATTTGTATGGAGAGTACTATCTGCACGAAAAAGCAAAACACGATGCAAGGCAGGTCAAGATGAGACATGAAGGATGGAAGAGACAAGAGTGGGATGAAACATTCGACAGTCTCAAGGACAGACTGGTGCACGTGGTCGCTGCATTCCTGACAGTACGCCCGCTGCGTTTTTCGCCCAGACCAAAACTGTGGGAAATCGAGGCAGTACAGATGGAGTTGGTCAGGAGAAGTCTGCCTAGTGACTTTGCATATTGCAAGGACTTCAAAGAGATGTGTGCCAAATTCCGCAAATTTAATTGGTGGGAGGGGCATATTATGAAACTGGACTATGACAGCTATGGTAAGTACTTGCTGCAGAACTGTTATAAGATGACGAAGGAGGAGCGCCAGGCATTCTTCGACCTAGACATTATGGTGGAACTGATTAACGAGGACATCGCGAAATTGATGCCGAAAGAGGAACAGGAAGAACTTGCAGAGTGCGCCACTGATCAGCAGATGAAGAAGACCATAGAGAAACTGGTGGAAGAAGGAACATTGAAAAACCTGTATGACTATACCTGGATAATGAGCGTGATGAACGAGACACAAGGCTTACCTGATTTTCACACTCCGAGTTCGCTAATAGCATATCTCAAAGACTTGCACATAGAAAGGCTGCCATCGGAAGACAGCATTAACAGGAAGCAAAACACATTTACTGGCACTTTCCCTGATTGGACATTCATCGATTGTGACACCACGGAGGCTAAGCGAAGAATCAATGTTGGTAAGCGTTTTTTGAATATTTTCAGGGCTTCATAGGCAAATCTTCGGGAATTTATTCGGTAATTCGTTCCTGCGTTCGGGAATTTGTTCGTGACGTACTTTTTCGTAAAGTGCGTCACTTTTTTTGTTTCTACCTTTGTCGTCGAAATCAGCGAGCGCAGGCTGCGCTGGTATCAAGGAAACATAAGTTATTAACTAATTAAACAAAGGTATTATGTACAAACGAGTAATCTGTGTTGGAACCATCTGGGATCTGGACCGAGTGGTCTATCCGGAACTGGATGACTGTTCCCAGAAGAAGATGACGCGCTGGAACTATGTCCAGATTATGGGGCACCAGCTATGTAGTTCGAGTAAAGAGGCGAGGAACATGGTGAGGATGCCACTCTTTCCCCGCAACCAGCATGGCATCAGAGTGAGGGCTTGCTGCGCCTCGTGTATGTTCAAGGAGATAGAAAATGGCGGTAAGCGCTACTGCACCTGCAGGCACCGAACAGTGGAGCCTCTGGACAAGTGTAAGTTCTGGCAGATGAGTGCACAACTGACAATGGTGGGACAATAACTAATGAACGATAAATGGAGATAACGACGAATGCTTATCACATCAAGGTGAACAAATGCTGTGCTTCGTGCCTGCATAAGGAATGTCAGTTGGATGGCTCAAGGATGTGTCAGAGGGTGCAGGTGGTAGTGGAACAGAAATTCATATGTTGCCACTGGCAGATGAGCGAGGGACTGAAGAATGCTGGGCTGCAGAATCACGGAGTGGTTCGCCTGAAAGGAACGAAAGAAATAATTATAAGGTAAGAAACGAATGAGTGATTTTTAAGAAACGAATTCCCATAATAAACCATAATTTTTTTAAGAAACGAATTTGAATAATTAAAACGAATTTTATCCACGAATTATTCTAATTATCATTTAAAATTTTAATTAATAAAATTCGTGGTCCCAATTAAAATCAATTAGGACAATTCGTTTCTAAGAACAAAGAAAAATAACTTGAGCGAAGCGGAGGGAATCAATTGAGCACCGCAAGGTGTAGGGCCCTTTCTCGAAGTGAACCTCAGCAAAACTCAAGAACAATGAAAAAGTACGTAGAATTTTCAGACGAGGCACTGGAGTGCCTGCTGACAGGTAAGGCTGTAGAGGGAACTATGAAGATGGACCTGATGACACGCCAAGTGAGTTTTAACATGTTTAACCGTAAACCGAGACACCGCGCCAAGGACCTGATACTGCACGAGACAACGAGTGGCTGGCTGAAGAAGAGCGTGAAGAAATTCAAGATCTTCGTGAGTGCCAACAATCGGATGGAACGTGAGCGTGCTGCCACAGAGATTCTGCGACAAGCCAAGGAACTGGCAGACCATCTGAAGAACACAAAGTCGATAGAAGAAATTATGAACGAAATCTAACCAATTAAAAATCTGAAGACATGGAAACATTAGTAACAATTGTAGCGGTAGGCGCATACGCTGAGCGCCAGTATCAGAAGCAGGACGGCAGCTATGAGTACTTCAAGAGCCGTGGCGTAGTGATGAAACGTGGTGGTGATGTGATTTATGGTGAGATGACTGGGGAACTGGCATCGAAGAACCGTGATACGCAGTACTATCAGAACCAGCCATACGTGGTAAAGGGATTCTGGAAGCATCGAACGTGGCAGGACAAGAACGGCGAGGAACGCCATGAGAACGCATTTTATATTACTGACCTTCAAACACTTTAAGAGTTATGGGATTTTGCTATCAGAAGAATTTCAGTAATCCAACGTTGCCAGTAGACGAGGCCCAGTTTTGGGCCCTCGTCAAAGCGACACAATGGAACGAGAACATCGACAAGTATCGTGAAACACATGATGCAGCACTCAAGCGCAAACTGCCTGCATTCATCTTCCAGGCAACGTTTGATGAAACGGAGTCGAAGGCAGGGAAACTGGGTGCCTGGCGCAAACAGAGTGCAACACGCCTGACAGGTCTCGTGGTGATGGACGTAGATCACGTGGGGAGCAGACCCACCCCCGACCCCTCCCTGAATGGAGGGGAGTATATAGTCAACGAGAACATGGCTCTTGCACCACGCGATTTGTATGCGAAATGGCGTAAGGAGTTGCCAGAACTATTCACCCCCTCCATACAGGGAGGGGCAGGGGGAGGGTCTATCCTGCTTATCTACATTACTCCCAGTGGAAAGGGCTTGAAGATTGTCTTTAAGGCTGATGCTGCGAAAGGCAACTTGATTGACAATCAGCATGCCATGGCTAAGGTCTTGGGTGTGGAGGTTGACGAGAGTTGCAAGGATGCAAGCCGAATGAGCTTCATCTGCAAAGAGACGGATATTTTGTATTTAGATAAAGAGTTATTTACGTATGAGAACAAAGAATTTGGTGAGCGATATGATGCTCTATATAGAGACGGTCATTCACAGGGTGAGAGAGAGACTCACCCCCGGCCCCTCTCTGTAAGCGAGGGGAGTGGTCAGCCCCAAGGGCAAGAACTATCTACGCCCCTCCATCACAGGGAGGGGACGGGGGAGAGTCTCCCATCCTTCAAGGGCATTCCCTATAGCGAGATCATCAGCGAGTGGTGGAAACGGAATGGTGGCGAGCCACAGGAGGGCGAGAGAAATGTAAAGTTGTACCAGTTGGCTGTGAACCTGAGGGCTATCTGCGACAACAACAAACAACTGCTGCTGGAGATTATGCCTCGCTTGGGATTGGATGAGCAGGAACTGAGGAGCATCGTGGAATCTGCCTGCAAGGAACCACCCAAGGGGCTGAGCAAGATAATGCAAAGCATTCTTGCGATGTATGATGTAAGAGGGAAGATGTCAGACATCAGCCTTCAGCCTTCAGACATCGACCATCAGCTCTGGGAGTGGGGCGAAAGGATTGAGGCAATGATGCCAGAATACCCGATACTGAGAGATATCTGTAAGGGACTGAAGAGGAACCAATATCCTGCAGCACTGTTCGTGGCTGGTGGCCTGCTGATGACCTTGATGACAAGGTGTACTTACAGGTTTTACCATCGTCCAGAAGAGTTGCGACGCTTGAACAACTCGACGCTGATTATTGGTGACCCAGCAAGTGGTAAGTCGTTCGCTACGCGATTATTCAAATTGTTGGCTTCGCCTATCGTCGCTGCCGATAAGATTGGTAAGGATGCCATCAATGCCTATCGTGAGCAGATGCGCACGAAGGGAGCGAACAAAGAAAAACCCAAGAAACCAAAGGTCATTGTGCGTGTGCATCCAGCTCGTACCTCGAACGCCCAGTTCATTCAGGACATGGTGAACGCCAAAGAAGAGGTGGATGGCGAAGAGATGCAGTTGCACATGCTGACTTTCGACACGGAGTTGGATAATACACTGTCGCTACAGAAGGGTGGGGCATATATCGACAAACAAGCCCTGCAATTGAAAGCGTTCCACAATGAAGAAGACGGACA
>JAEEGG010012971.1_pt1 | contig 17892 bp, 12 predicted proteins | sample 9134161 | NCBI WGS metagenome assembly JAEEGG01 (sample SAMN16246543, study PRJNA631951) | gut metagenome | biome: gut microbiome; feature: rumen; material: CR-attached | host: Bos | place: Iran: Karaj | collected 2018-10 | reverse complement strand
CCAATGTGGTGCTCTATTATTCCGATTATCATGTCGGCCTTCCCGAAACGCCCGTAATCAACAGTCCCAACGTTTTCAACATCGAAGGCGGCTTGGCCGTGGAAAGCAATGAGCCTGCTAACATTGAGGTGTACGATATGCTGGGGCGCATCGTGGCACAAAAACGACAAGCTACGCGTGGCGAATTCCTCCTCACGTCAGGTGTTTATGTGGTGAAGGTGAATGGTGCGGCGACAAAAGCCGTGGTTAGATAAACGAAATAATCACTACCTTTGCCCCGTGATTCGGAAAGTGAAATACCTGTTTTTCTGCCTCGCGCTGCTGCTGACGGCCTTCCTCGCCCAGCGGTGCGCCAATGCTGTGGCACCCACGGGCGGCCCGAAGGATGAACGGCCTCCCGTGGTCGTTGAAGCCGTGCCCGAAAACCATAGTATCAATTTCATGGGAAAGAAGATTGAAATCACTTTCGACGAATACATCACCCTTGAAAACGCCAACCAGAATGTGATGATTTCACCACCACTGAGCGAGAAACCCGACATCAAACTGAAGAACAAAACCGTGATCGTAAAATTCAAGGAGAGTTTGGCACCCAACACCACCTATACCATCAATTTCGGCTCGTCCATCAAGGATTTGCACGAAGGCAATCCTTTCACGGATTATGTGTACAGTTTCTCGACTGGCGACCACATCGACACCCTCAGAATCGCAGGAAAACTGCTCAATGCCGAAGACAAGAAGCCCGTTGAAAACGTTTACGTCAGCTTGTATGACGCCGACCGCGACAACCTGGATTCGCTGCCATTGAGTACGATTCCCAACTATATCACCAAAACCGACAAGGAGGGCAACTTCCGCCTTGATGGTTTGGCCGACAAAAACTATCTCGTCTTCGCCCTCAAAGACGCCAACTCCAACCTTTATTTCGACTTGCCCAACGAAGAGGTGGCTTTTTTGGACACATTAGTGCATGCCTCCTATCCGTATACTGCCCCAAAACCACAACCTTTGGATTCGACGAAGATGGATAGCCTGACGATGCAGGTGGATTCTATCGCTATGGACACCCTTGCAATGCAGTTGGATTCTGTCGCTTTCGAGGCAAAAACATCGAAAAAATTTGACCAAAATGCCTTGAATCTAACCCTTTACATGTTCACTGAGGTGGACTCCACGCAAGTACTGCTTGAGAAAAAACTCATCGAGGAAGGGCTGCTGCGTTTCGTGTTTCGCCATCCTGCCAAAGAGGCCGTGATCATGACGCCCGAGATGCTACCCGACACTTTCAACCTCGTGACTTTGCACTCAGCGGAATACGACACGGTGTGGTGGTATTTCACGCCCAATGTGAAAGACAGCCTTTGGATACAGGTGAAATACGACACCTTAATTAATGATTCGTCCCGCTACAGCTTGAAATTCAAGGAGTCTGGCGGCAACAGAAGACGCAGGAATGAGTCCAAAAAACTGAGTATCAGCAATAATCTGCTCAATAAAGCCTGCTTGATTCCCAACAATGACCTCATTTTGAAGTTCTCTGAGCCCATCGCCAGTTATCAAATGAGCGACTCTGCCATCTTCAGTTGCGACACCATGGCGTATTACGGCAAACTCGCCTTCGAGCCTGCCGATGAAAACGGCTTGAAATACCGCCTGACCACACCTTTCACATCCGACTCAAGCTACAGCTTCGAGATTCCCGACTCGGTCTTTTGGGGTATCCGGGGCCGCACCCACGATCCCGTCAAGGTCGACTTTCACGTCCTGAGTGATGACGAGTACGGCAATATTTACATCACTGTTGTGCCGCCCGAAGGCATCAAACAAGTCGTGGTGCAGCTCACCGACGAACGTGGAAAAATACTGAAAGAAGAAATCATCGCGAAGAAACAGGAGGTGATGTTCGACTATCTCATGCCCGCCAAATACAAGCTCCGCGCCCTGTTGGACACCGATGGCAACGGCAAATGGAGCACAGGTAACTATCATCGCCACACCCTACCCGAAACCGTCATCGAATACAAAGATGCCCTCGACCTCAAGGCAGGCTGGGACATCGATCTTGCCGATCCTTGGGAACTCTAAACCTTGCCACCATGAAACGCTTACGGATTCTACTTCCTATTCCACTGCTTGTCATCGGGTTGGTTATGTTTTTCCTTCAGCGCAACTACATGGACGAATACCCCACGCACATCCATGCCTGGGCCGAACAAGACCATTATGCCCTTGCCTTGGGCTTCATCAACAACGGCTTCGACCTATTCCATCCCGAGACGATGATCTACAACAAACAGTTTCCCGGATGGTGGCAAGAACCCTCCGCTACCACCATCACCTCGGCCGACTTCCCCATTCACGAGTACATCGTTGCCCTCTTGATGAAACTGTTCGGCACCACCTCACCGTGGGTGTTCCGGCTTTGGACGCTCCTTTGGGCTGTCATCGGCTTGTTGTTTGTTTACAGAATCGCGTTTCTGGTGACAAAGAAATTCACCAAGTCGCTGTTTGTCACCTTCGTAGCCTTGTGTTCACCCGTCTTCGTCTACTACAGCAACGGATTTCTCCCCAGCATCCCCGCCCTCTCGATGGGTATCATCGGACTCTGGTTTTATTTGAGATACTACAAAGACCAAAAACGACGGCATTTCCATCTTGGCATCGCCTTCCTCACGATAGCCATGCTGATGCGCACCACTTTCGCCATCGAACTCATCGCCGTCCTCTGTTTTGAGTTGTTGCGTGTCATCCGCAAAGAGAGCACGCTGCCCGACAAACTACCCAGCATCTTGATCTCGGCAGCCTTGTTTTTGGCCTATTTCCTTTGGAACCGACACCTGCGCAACCTCCACGGTACGATTTTCCTCAACCAACTGGTGCCGCCCGACGATTGGCAAGACTTCAAGGAACTCGTTGCCGACACCTATCACAAATGGACATTCCATTATTTCCAACGGCTTCAATACCTTGCCCTCGCTGCCTTGGCTATAGCCGCTGTGGTGATTGCCATCATACGGAAGAGAGCCCTCAAGCACGCGCAGCCGTCTTCAAGCAACAGTCACGCTCCACTATCCCTTTGGTGGTTGCCGCTCATTGAGGTCTTCGGCTGCCTGCTGTTTTCCGTGGCCATGATGCAACAAATGCCCTTCCATGACTATTATCTCTTGGACACCTTCTTCCTGCCTTTCGTTTTTGCCGTGGCGTTGCTGTTGAGGCAATTCCATTTCAGGCTGCTATCGACAAAGGCATTTGCTGCCTTGACCGCCGTTGTCTTATGCGTCTTCTGGGTTCGAGGCGCCATGACCATGCAGGAAAAACGGCGTACCATGGAGTATGACGGGGTCTATTCATACGAGCGTTTCCAACACGCCAACAAGATACTTGACTCGCTCGGCATCTCACGCGATGCCAAGATCCTCTGCCTCTACGGCTATGCACAAAACGGCCCCTTCATCCAGATGGGACGCAAAGGCTATACGATGATGTGGGACGAAGAAGGCTGGCTTGAGAACGCCCTCGGTTGGGACTATGACTATATCGTCATCGAGAACGGTAAGTTCTCGGCGCATCTCGACAAAAACCGAGAGTTACTCTCACGCCTGAAAAAGATAGGAGGCAACCAGCAATTCAGCGTCTGCACTCCTACCAACAACTGGACCTATCTCGAAGACTGGCAGTTCTTCTGCCCTGTTAAATAAGTCGTCATTCCTCATCAGGCAGGATGACCACCCGCATCCCGACGAAGGCATAGTTTTCTTTCAATTGAATCAAGTCGTCATCGCGCAAACGGATGCATCCCTCGCTGCCGCGACCTGGCACAGAGCTTTCATTATTGGTGCTGCCATGGATGCCGATGGTAACGGCAAATGGAGCACAGGTAACTATCATCATCACCTCTTGCCCGAAACCATCCTTGAATACAAAAGTCCTTTAGACCTCAAAGCCGGATGGGACATTGACTTGGAAGAGGTTTGGGATTTGAATCTGAAACAATAACGGTCAGAATCTCACGATTTTCTGAGAATAATTGCCGACTTTCAGCAGATAAACGCCCGGAGAAAGCTTAGGATTGATGGTAACTTCATCCCTGCCTTCCGTAAGCAGGCAAGGCGCAGCAAAAACCTTTCTACCCATCAGGTCGTAGATGGCGATTTCGGTCGAGCCAATAGTATCATCATTGAAACTAAGGTGAATCTCGCCTGAGGAAGGATTGGGGTAACACAAAAATGATTCATGCTGATATTCAGGTAAATCCCATAGAAAATCATCCAATACATATTGGATTTCAGCCACCCTGTTCATCAAGAAGGATTTCACCATTTCCATACTTCCATTCCATGCACCAACACTTTCAGGTATACCGAAACGCACCACCTGGAACGGTATTTCAGGTTCAAGAGCCATCTTGATTTGGTCATACAACACACCTGTAAAGGAATAGCCGAAAACCGTGTTCAACAACTCGTGAAAACGGTCATTAAACTGTTGTTCGAATTCCTCGTTTTCCAAGAGTTTCCTAAAAAACAAGGTCGAATTTGTGGAGGACGGCCAAGTGGCATCTCCCACATAAACCGCTTGCTCAAAAGCATCAAATGTCATCCATCGAATGCAAGCGTCGCCATCATAAAAAATCCAACGCCACGGACCATCTTGAACTTGCCACATTCGCATATTGTTGGCTGGCCAGTCGTTGTTTTCGATAAAGAGTTCGAGAATATAATAATCAATAAAGCAATCCAAATCAATCCGAGTCTTGAAATAGGCATAGTCTTCCTCATTCGTCAAATCGGCTGTTTCTACCCATTGGAACAAGGAATCAAAATGAGTAGACGTACCATGGTCGAGCACTCCATTCCAACCACTGATTAAATTGACAACATTGATGTCAACATCAAAATGATCTTCCAAAAAACGCTCATCGGGACGCTCGTGTATGTAATAAATGCCCCAATACTCGCCATTGATATACAGCAAAATAGGTCGTGAAGCCAATGTCTCGACATTCAATTCTTCGGCAATTCGTGTACTGAGGTGGTCGTTTGTGCCTGAAACAAGACCAGAAGAAGAAAAAGGCCTCAGTAGGAGATGTTTAAAACTATTATTAGGAATGTAATCAAAGAACTTGTGCTTAAAGCGTTTCTTTCCATATTCTTCACGGGCATAGATTTTCATGTTTTTCTGTTGAATACGACGCCCATTGCCACCATGGGTTCTCAGACCGGCCTGTTGATTGATGCCAGTGTTGTCCAACTCGTAAAACTCAACGTTCGTCAATCTTTCCCATTCCCTCCCCTCTTGAAAATAATTACCAGACCAATTGGGGTTTAGCGTGTCGTAATGGATGCCTGGTACAAAGATACCCAACTCATAGTCAAACAGGTCAAGCGAGTCAGCGCAAAGCGATACCACAGGCAAACCATGTGTGTCGCAGCCCAAAGCACGAATGAAGTAACTATTGGTCTTCACCCCACTGATGCAGTTGTCGTTTTCGTCGAATACCGCCGCACGAATCACGATGCAATGTTGTATGGAATCAGCAAGGAAAAAATCTGATTCAGGACAATTCAAAATGGTGTAAATATCTGATTTCGAATACAAGTTTTCATCCAACTGCAAAGCCTCTTCATATAGCGGAGACTGTGCCGTTGGCCGGTTGCCGTTAGTGGTATAGCGGATGTGGTTTTGTGGTTTGGTATTATATAATTCCAACTGTAAGACATCTTCATAGAATCCGCCTGGGGCAGAAAAGATGACCGAGTCGTTTTGTGCTTTCGCAGACACAGCGACAAGAAAAACAAAACATGTAAACCAAAAAAACTTTCTCATAAGTTACTGTTCAGAATGAAACTACAATACATAGATTCTTTGGGTATGGCCACCAACCTTCAACAAGTAGACGCCTTTCGACAAACTTGGATGGATCGTTATCCTGTTTTCTCCAGTGGTAAGCAGGCAAGGCATAACAAAGACTTTCCTGCCCATCATATCGTAAGCGACAATTTCGGTGGTGGCAAAACGCTCAGCATTAACGATGATGTGAATTTCATCTGAAAAAGGATTAGGATAACATTGGAAACCAACCAATTCTGACCCATCAACAGACATTAAGGCATTCAATTCATCAATGATGCCACCAGGCCTTTCTCTCAAAAAACGGTCAATCACCGCCATACAATAATACTCCCATGTGAGATAATTTGCAGGATTATTGAAGCGCTCAATCTGACTGGGGACTTCATCTCTCAACGTCTCATAGATATAATCAAAATAAGACTTTGTGTTCTGGTAAGCAAACGTTGTGGCAGCCAGTTGATTGAATCTACTTGCAAATTGTTCTTTAAAATGTTCGTTCTCCAACAACTTTCTAAAAAACAAAGTTGCCCTTTGGCTGGAAGGATAGGTAGCTTCGCCATCGTATGTGGCATTAGCAAAAACATCAAACGTAAGCACTTCAAGACAAGCATCGCCATCAAAGAAAATCCACCGCCACTTGCTATGGTCCTGTTGCCACATCCTCGTATTGTTAGCTGGCCAATCAAGATTGGCGGCAAAAAGCTCAAGCACATAATAGTCTATGAAATTGGAGATATCAATATGTGCTTCGGCGTAAGTATATTGTTCTTCATCAGAGAGGTCAGCTTGCTGCATCCAGGCAAAAAAGAAGTTGTAATTACAGGCATCGCCACATTCAAGTTCACACCAATTGCCAATAATGGTCACTTCTTCAGGGTCAATGCCAAAATGATCCTCCAAAAAACGTTCATCAGTTTTTTCGGCAATGTAATAAATGCCCCAATACTCACCATTAAGGAACAACACTATAGGTCTGGAGGCCTGAAACTCCAAGTTGATGTCCTGGGCCATACGGCTGCAAATGTAATCTTTGCAACCAGATCCATTCCATGCAGCGCCGTATGGTTTCAGGCATAGATGCTTGAAATTGTTTAAAGGCAAGGTCTCGAAAAACTTATGCTTTAACCGCTTTTTTCCATACTCCTCACGAGCGTAGATTTTCATTCCCTTTTGGCTACGCCACCGTGATTGATCCCCATGTGTCCTCAGGCCAACTTGTTGGTTTACACCGCTGTTGTCGAACTCATAAAACTCGAAGTTGCTCAAGCGTTCCCATTCGCGACCTTTCATGAAATAATTGCCCGTGAAATAGGGATTCAGTGAGTCAAAAAAGATGCCTGGCACAAAGATACCCGTCTCATAGTCAAACAAATCCAGCGAGTCGGCGCAAAGCGAAACGGCAGGCAAGCCATGCGTATCGCAACCCAAAGCACGGATAAAATAACTATTGGTCTTCACCCCACTGATGCAACTATCGTTTTCGTCGAATACCGCAGCGCGAATCACGATGCAATGTTGCACCGAATCGGGGAGATAAAAATCTTGCTTGGGGCAATTAATAATGGTGTAAATATCCGATTTCGAATACAAGTTTTCATCCAACTGCAAAGCCTCTTCATACAAAGGCGACTGTGCCGTTGGTCGGTTACCGTTGGTGGTATAGCGGATGTGGTTTTGCGGTTTGATATTATATAATTCCAACTGTAAGACATCTTCATAGAATCCGCCTGAAACAGAAAAGACTACCGTATCGTTTTGTGCGTTCGCAAAAAACGCAGTAAATAAAACAAATCCTATGAGCCACAAACGTCTTTTCATTTTCATTTTATTATTCTGCAAAGATATACAATAAAAAAACAACTCAAAACGAAAAAAAGGCTTTGTCTATCCATTCAAAATAGCAAAGTGTTAAAAATCAAATTATTACAATACAGTGTTTACTGGCCTTGTCTATCATCTTCGCAAAAAAAAGAAAGGCAGAGGCCGCAAAGCCCCCGCCTTTCCACAAATAATAGACCTATGTTAGATTTTCTCTTCCTCTTCCACGCGCAGCGGCTTCGGTTCACCCTTGCGGATGTCGAGCTCGTCGATGAGGTTGGTGGCACCAGCATACTTGTCGATGATGAAGAGCACGTAACGCACATCCACGTTGATGGTGCGTTGCAGCTTGGGCTCAAAGTTGACGTCGCCGCTCATGGCTTCCCAGTTGCCGTCGAAGGCCAGACCGATGAGTTCGCCCTTGCCGTTCATGATGGGGCTACCAGAGTTACCACCCGTGATGTCGTTGGTCGACAGGAAGCAAACCACGAGTTCGCCATTGTCGTCAGCGTAGGCACCGAAATCCTTCTTCTGGATGAGTTCGATGAGGCGCTTGGGTGCGTCAAATTCATAGTCACCAGGGATGTACTTCTCAAGGATGCCGTTGGCGGTGCAGATGTAGTCGTAATGCACGGCGTCGGCGGGCATGTAGTCTTGCACCGAGCCATAGCTCATGCGCAGGGTCGAGTTGGCATCGGGATAGAGGCTCTTGCCGGGTTGGGTGGCAGCGTAATATTCACGCAGGCCTTTCACGAAGATATGGTCGTTCTCGCTGATGGTTTGCATAGCCTGACGATACTCGGGCATTTTGTCTAAGAGAACTTCATACATCGAGTAGAATGTGATGAAGGCATAGTCCTTACCGATTTTCTTCGGGTTGGGTTTGTCCAAGAAGGCCTTGATGCTCTCAGGCGTGGCAAAAATGGAGTTGGCATATACATCATCGGTGAAAGCGTCGATGTTGCCCTTGAACTTCTTGTCGATGATGCTATAGATTTCGGGCAGCTCGTCGGCCTTGAAAGCGTTCTTGTAGGTCTTCAGCATCTCGGCGAAGGTCTTCTTCTCCACTTGCGGATCGGTTTCAGCGAAGAGGTCGTCGACATTCATCTGTTGGAGTAGCGCCAACGCCAATTCTTGGCCGTCCTTGTCATTCTCCTGATAGGCATCGTAATAAGCGGCAAACTGCTCAGCAATGCCAGCAATACCGACATTGGCAATCTGGGCCGGATAATAGATGTACTTGGCCACTTCGTTCATGGTCTTGTAAGCAGCCTTCAGGTTCGGGAGGGCTTGCTTGTATTCGGTCTTGTTGTTGGCGTTCACCCACTTGGTGAAGTCGCGCTCCAAACCGACCTTGGCCTCACTGACCTTGTTCTTGCGGAGCATCTTGCACTGACCGATGAAGTTCTTCCAGGTGTTGGCCAAGCCAGCGTGATTGTCGGCATACATCAGGTTAATGTGCTCATCGACCTTCATGTATTCTTCCATCACTTCGAGTTGCTTGCCGAAGATGTCGATGATGGTGGGATAGAAGGTGTCCACATTATAGTCGATGCCGTAGCTCGACATGTAACGCTCGGTGCTGCCGGGGAAGCCCCAAATCATGGTGAAGTCGTCCTTCTGCACGCCATCGAGGCTGATGGGCAGGTGGTGCTTGGGAGTCAACGGCACATTGTCCTTGCTGTAAGCAGCAGGTTGACCGTCCTTGCCAGCATAGACGCGGAAGATCGAGAAGTCGCCTGTGTGACGGGGCCACATCCAGTTGTCGGTGTCGCCACCGAACTTACCGATCGAAGAGTTGGCCACGCCGACGAGACGCACATCGGGGAACACCTGATAGACAAACATGTAGTACTCGTTGCCTTCAAAGAAGCCCTTGATGACGGGATTGTACTTGCCGTCTTCTGAAGCAGCAGTTTCCAATTCCTTGATTTTCTTGCGGATGGCAGCTTGTTGGTCTTGATAATCCATGTCGTCGGTCACCACACCGAGGATGTCCTTGGTCACGTCTTCCATGCGGATGAGGAAGCTGGCGGTCATTTCGGGAGCGGGCAGTTCCTCGCCGTAGTTCTTGGCCCAGAAGCCGTCGCGGAGGTAGTCGTGTTGGTCGGAGCTGAGCTTTTGGATGGCACCGTAGCCGCAGTGGTGGTTGGTGAAAAGCAAACCGTGTTCGCTCACGATTTCACCTGTGCAGAAGAAGCCACGAGGCATGGCATCGCTGCCGAGGCCCACGATAGCGTCTTTCAGACTGCTGTGGTTGATGCTGTAAAGCTCTTCAGGGGTCAGTTGCAGCCCCATCTTCTGCATGTCAACATAGTTCAGGCGCTCGACAAACATCGGGAGCCACATGCCTTCATCGGCATACACGCGACCCACCGAAACCATGATGGCCATCGCGATGATTCCTAATACTTTTTTCATTGATTTTAACTTAAATTATTGTAATTCAATTTTTTCCAAAAAGCTCAACAGGCTTTGAGTTTGCAAAGATAGGGAAAAAATGGTTACTTTGGGGAATGTACTTTGAATTTTCTATAGGTTCTCCCGACCTTCGATGTCATTCCAGCGAAGGTAGTGGGCGGGCGGGAATCTATTGGAGGTCGGGAGAACCGATGAGCTGCTCTCGGAAAGCATAGATTCCCGCCAACGCACCGACCCACGTAGGAATGACATGCTTTCCGAAAGCCTACCAAACAAAAAAACATTATCTTTGCCGCAAAATTCAACCGATGGAAGACAATTATCAACTCATCACAAAAACCGCCGCCGGACTCGAAGACGTATTAGCCGCAGAAATCAAGGCCTTAGGAGCCAAGAATGTGCGTCCCATGCACCGCGCCGTCATTTGCGAAGGCAACAAGGAACTGATGTACCGCATTAATTATGAGGTGCGCACGGCCCTCAAGGTGCTGAAACCTTTCAAATCTTTCTTTGCCAAGAATCCCGATGACCTATATAATAAGGTGAAGGAAATCAACTGGTGCGAGCTGCTCCGCACCGACCAGACCTTCTGCATCGATGCCGTGACGAGCGGGCGTTTCTTCACCCATTCGCAATATGCCGGCCTGACCATGAAAGACGCCATCGTCGACCAGTTCCGCGATGTGTACGGTATCCGCCCAAATATCAACACCTTGAACCCCGACCTGCGCATCAACTTGCACATCCGCGAGGACAAAGTGACCATCCTCTTCGACAGCTCGGGCGAATCATTGCACCACCGTGGCTACCGCAAGCAAGTCGACAAGGCCCCGATGAATGAGGTTTTGGCGGCAGGCCTCATCCAACTCACAGGCTGGAAGGCTGACTGTAACTTCTTGGACTGCATGTGCGGCTCAGGCACATTGCCCATCGAGGCAGCCATGTATGCGATGAAGATTCCGCCGGGCTATTATCGCAAGCAGTGGGGCTTCATGAAATGGGACGACTACGATGCCGAGCTTTGGCAACGCATCCGCGAGGAAGCCGATGCCAAAATTTGTGACTTCGACTACGAGATATGGGCCTCCGACCGCTCGCCGAAGGCCGTCGCCATCGCCGAGGGCAACATCAACTACGCCCACTTGCAGCACGACATCCACCTGATGAAGAAGGACATGCACGACCTCACCCCACCCGAAGGTGGCGGCATCCTCGTCATCAACCCGCCTTACGGCGACCGCTTGGAGGAAGACGACATAGACACCCTCTACGAGGAAATCGGCCGCACACTAAAGCACAACTTCCAGGGCTTCCAATGCTGGCTCATCACCGACGATGCTGTGGCCTTGAAACACGTCGGCCTGAAACCTACTGCCAAAATCCCTGTTTGGAATGGGCCTTTGGAGTGTCGTTTTGTGAGGTTTGATATTTTTGAAGGGTCGTTGAAGGATAAGAAGGCTCGGGAGGCAGAGGAGAACGATTAACGCTTATTATACTGATTCATAGTCCTATCCGGCCCCTGAGTGACAAAACTCTTGATGATTTCGACAGCCTCGTCGCATTTTTGGTCAACGATGGGCTCCTCTGAGGGTTTCCATTGACCGAGGACGAAATCAATCTGATGGCCGCGCGGGAAATCATCGCCCAAGCCGAAACGCAGGCGACAAAACACATTAGTGCCTAATTTCTCGATGATGTCGGTAAGGCCGTTGTGGCCACCGTCGGCACCCTGTTTGCGGAGGCGCAATGTGCCCAAGGGCAGGGCAATGTCATCGTTGACGACCAACAGGTTCTCTATCGGAATCTTCTCGTAGCCAAGCCAGTACTTCACCGCCTTGCCGCTGAGGTTCATGTAGGTCGTCGGCTTGATGACCACAAGCGTCTTCCCCTTGTATTTCATCTCCGAGACCTGCGCCAAACGGCTCGTGGTGAAGGTGCCTTCGAGGTCCTTCGCCAAACGGTCGGCAATCTTGAAACCTACGTTGTGGCGCGTGTTGTCATACTCGGCACCGATGTTTCCCAAACAGGCTATCAGGTATTTCATGTTGTTTTCTGTTTTTGGGGATTGTCCTGCGGACAAGAAATCTTTCAAAAATCTTTTCTTTAAAAATCTATCAAAACACATATCCTGAATTATCTATGATTTTATTTCAATTTTGATGGATTTCTTGCGAAGCAATCCTAAATCAAAAAAAGGCCGCCCGAAGACGGCCCTTTGATATACTTGAACAAATGTTTACTCTTCGGCTTCGTCAGTAACGACAGCACCACGAGCTGCATTCACAGCATAAATAACGGTGTAGCCAGGAGTGATAGGAGTCACATTCTCAATACTCAAATCCTTCACCTTGATGGCTTCGTTGATGTTCACATTGCTGATGTTCACCTTCACATAGTCCGGAAGATCCTTAATCAGACCACAAACCTTCACCTTCTTGATACCCATCTTGGGTTTACCACCACGCATGACACCGGCAGCTGAGCCTTCCAAAGCGATAGGCAGCACAACAGTGACAGGCTTGTCTTCCTTCACGATGAGGAAGTCGGCGTGCAACACCTGGTCAGTCACAGGATGATACTGAATGTCCTGAAGGATGGTCTTGTAAGTCTTGCCATTGACTTCGAAATCGATGATGTAGGTTTCAGGGGTGAAGAGGATCTTGGCGAAATTCTTGGCTGAAGTGGCGAAGTGCACTTGCTCTTCACCAGCACCGTACATGACACACGGAACCATCTCGGCCTTACGCAAAGCCTTAGTATCCTTTTTCCCTACGTTCTCGCGGAGAGAACCGCTCAATGATACAGTTTTCATTGTGTTTGATTGTTTAATTGATTGATGTTTAATGTTTATTGTTGTTTGTGGAGACGCGATTCATCGCGTCTCTACAGGAGTTTTACGTTATTTGAATAACGAACTGATGGATTCGTACGACTCCACGCGGTGGATGACATCGGCGAACATCTCAGCTGTGCTCACCACTCTAATCTTCTTTGAAGCATTGGCAGGCAACGGGATGGAGTCGGTGACCACTACCTCGCTGAACACCGAGTTATCCAAACGCTCCATAGCGGGACCACTGCACACGGCATGGGTGGCAAAGGCGCGAACGCTCTTCGCTCCATTGTCCATCATCACTTGACCTGCCTTAACAATGGTACCAGCCGTATCGATAATGTCGTCAAGAATGATGACGTTTTTATCTTTCACGTCGCCGATGAGGGTCATGCTATCGACCACATTGGCCCGCGGACGATGTTTGTGGCAAATGGCAAGGTCGCAACCCAAACGTTTGGCGTATGCCGAGGCACGTTTTGAGGCACCCAGGTCGGGAGCGGCAATCAGCAAATCCTCGATATTCATCTTTTGGATATGGTCGATAAAGAGTGTCGAGGCATAGAGGGCATCCACCGGGATGTCGAAGAAACCTTGGATCTGGTCGGCATGAAGGTCAAGAGTGACGATGCGATTGACTCCTGCAGCCGTCAAAAGGTTGGCCACCAGTTTGGCGCCAATGCTCACGCGAGGCTGATCCTTGCGGTCTTGACGCGCCCAACCGAAATAAGGCATAACAGCAATGATCTTATGTGCCGAGGCGCGCTTGGCAGCATCAATCATCAGCAATAATTCCATCAGGTTGTCGGTAGTGGGCATGGTAGACTGCACGATATACACGTGACGACCACGGATACTCTCATCGTATGAAGGCTGAAACTCGCCATCGGAAAAGACAGCCACTGACGACTTGCCCAAAGGAATACCATAGGCTTCGGCAATTTTGCTGCCCAACTCCTTAGTAGCCCTACCGGCAAAAATGGAAACGAATCTTTCTGACATTTTTATGGATGTTGAAGTTGAAATGACTATGTTTAATGCTTATCGATTCGGGCTGCAAAATTAGGTATTTTATCGATGGGAACAATATAATTATGGAAATTTTTCTCAAGAATATTGCAGGGAATGAAAAAATCCGTATTTTTGCAGCCGCGTTTGACGCGATAAACCCATGCCGAAGTGGCGGAATCGGTAGACGCGTCGGTCTCAAAAACCGATGAGGTAACACTCGTGCCGGTTCGATCCCGGCCTTCGGTACTCCAGCAGCCTCCACAGTTTATGGAGGCTGTTTTTGTGTCAACGACCACCTATTTCTAACTGCGCGAAACACCCATGCGTTCAAGCCACAAACCCATTATAACTTCCATCTTTGCCATACTCTTCATCGTAATGGTGGGACTGTTTATCGAATGGGATTACATGAACGAATACCCCACACACATCCATGCTTGGGCTGAACAAGACCATTATGCCCTCGCCTTAGGGTTCATCAACAACGGTTTCGACCTGTTTCACCCCGAGACGATGATCTACAACAAGCAATTCCCTGGCTGGTGGAAAGAGGCATCCGACAACACCATCACTTCGGTCGACTTCCCCATACATGAGTATACCGTTGCCCTACTAATGAAACTCTTCGGCACCACCTCTCCTTGGGTGTTCCGCCTTTGGACCCTGCTTTGGGGCTTCCTCGGACTGTTTTTCCTATATAAAGTTGCCTACCATCTCACCCACAATGGATTGAAATCGGTTTTGGTCACCGCCGTCGCCTTGACTTCGCCCGTTTATGCCTATTTCCTGAACGGTTTCTTACCCAGCATCCCTGCTTTTTCGCTGGGTGTCATTGGATTATGGTTCTATCTGAGATACTACGACAACAGCCAAAGAAAACATTTCCACCTTAGCATTGCTTTCCTTACCTTAGCCATGCTCATGCGCACCACCTTTGCCATCGAACTTATCGCCATCCTCTGTTTCGAACTGTTGCGCATCTTCCGCAAGGAAAGCAGTGCCCTCGACAAACTACCCAGTGTGCTTATCTCAGCCGTATTGTTTTTGGCTTATTTCCTATGGAACAAACACTTACGCGACCTTTACGGGACCATCTTCCTGAATGAACTGTTGCCGCCAGAAGACTGGCAAGACGCCAAGGAACTGATTGCCGACACCTATAATAAATGGACTTTCCATTATTTTCAAAGGTTTCAATATGTTATCTTTTTGATAATCATCATATTATCAATTGGAATAAGTATTCATCAAGTCATCAAAAACAAAGACAAGGCAACGGCCAATTCCTTGAAAAGACCCTTATCCATTTGGTGGCTGCCCCTAATTGAACTGTTTGGTTGTGTCTTGTTCAGCATCGCCATGATGCAACAACTGCCGTTCCACGACTATTACCTCATCGATACTTTCTTCTTGCCCCTGCTGTTGATGCTGGCACTTTTGCTCAGCAAAGTAAGCCTCAGTCACTCGTATGCCCATTCCGCCGCCATCGGTATAATTGCCGTGGCCTGTGGCATCATGATCAACGGTGCGGAAAATATGCAAAAACAACGACGCACTGAAGAGAACGAAGGCCTCATTTCCTATCAGAGGTTTGAAGGCTCCGACTTGCTTCTCGACTCATTGAACATCCCCCGCGATGCCAAGATTCTCTGCCTTTACGGCTTTGCCCAAAATGGACCTTTCATCCAGATGGGACGCAAAGGCTATTCCGTCATGACGGACGATGAGGACCTTCTTCGTACCGCCTATTCCTGGGATTTCGACTATGTCGTCATCGAAAACGGCAAATTCCAACAACATTTCACGCAACATCAAGAGTTGCTTTCAAAACTGAAGAAAATCGGCGGAAACGAAAAAATCACCGTATGCACCGCCAACAACAACTGGGTTTACCAAGTCGACTGGCAATTCTTCTATCCCAGCAATTGAATTTTTTGCGCGATAAAAGAATTATCCGTATTTTTGCAGTCCTAATCGGATATCACTAATAAATAGACAAATAATGATTTACACACATGAAGTGCAACTCCAATGTTGCGTGAAGAAAGGCGCCAACCATCCTAGTGCTCCGATTCCAGAGGAGGGCAAATGGGTGCGCGTCAAAGATGTGAAAGACATCAGCGGTTTCACACACGGTATCGGCTGGTGTGCCCCTCAGCAGGGTGCTTGTAAACTGACCCTCAACGTGAAAGACGGTATCATCCAAGAGGCTTTGGTGGAGACCATCGGTTGTTCCGGCATGACCCACTCAGCTGCTATGGCTTCTGAGATTTTACCAGGCAAGACCATTCTGGAAGCCCTTAACACCGACCTCGTGTGCGACGCCATCAACACGGCCATGCGCGAGATTTTCCTGCAAATCGTCTACGGTCGCTCGCAGTCGGCTTTCTCCGAAGGTGGCCTTTCCATCGGCGCCTCGCTTGAAGACCTCGGCAAGGGTTTGCGCAGCCAAGTCGGCACCATGTTTGGTACCCTCGAAAAAGGACCTCGTTACCTTGAAATGACTGAAGGCTATTGCACCCGCATCGCCCTCGACGAAAACAACGAGATCATCGGTTACGAATTTATCAGCCTTGGCAAGATGATGGACTCCATCAAGAACGGTGACGACGCCAATCAAGCTTTGGAAAAGGCAAAAGGCACCTACGGCCGTTTCGCAGATGCAGCCAAATACATTGACCCACGTAAAGAATAAGGAGGATATACCATGGCAAGATTAAGAGTACAATTTGAGAGTCAGGAACGCCGCATGGCCAATATCCTGAAAGTTTTGAACCAATATGGTATCAACAGCATTGAGGAAGCCGACGAAATCTGCGAAGCCAAGGGCATCGACCCTTATACGATAGCTGAGCAGACACAACCCATCTGCTTCGAGAACGTGAAGTGGGCATACGTCTGCGGTGCCGCCATCGCCATCAAGAAAGGCTGCCAAACCGCTGCCGAAGCTGCCGAAGCCATCGGTGAAGGCTTGCAGTCGTTCTGCATCGAAGGTTCCGTCGCTGACGACCGTAAGGTCGGCATCGGCCACGGCAACCTCGCCGCTCGTTTGCTCCGCGAAGAAACCGAGTGCTTCGCTTTCTTGGCTGGTCACGAGAGCTTCGCTGCCGCTGAGGGAGCCATCAAGATTGCTGAGATGGCCAACAAGGTGCGCCAGAAGCCCCTGCGCGTCATCCTCAACGGCCTTGGTAAAGACGCTGCCAAGATCATCAGCCGCATCAACGGTTTCACTTACTGCCGCACCGAGTTCGACTACTTCACTGGTGAGGTGACCGTAGTGGAGCGCATCCCCTACTCCACTGGTCTGCGTTCCAATGTGAACTGCTACGGTGCCGATGACGTCCGCGAGGGCGTGGCTATCCTGTGGTTGGAGAATGTTGATGTCTCCATCACCGGCAACTCGACCAACCCGACCCGCTTCCAGCACCCTGTGGCAGGCACCTATAAGAAAGAGCGTTTGCTGGCAGGCAAGCCTTACTTCTCCGTCGCCTCTGGCGGTGGCACAGGCCGCACCCTGCATCCCGACAACATGGCTGCTGGTCCCGCTTCATACGGCATGACCGATACCATGGGCCGTATGCACAGCGATGCCCAGTTTGCGGGTTCCTCATCCGTTCCGGCACATGTCGAAATGATGGGCTTCCTCGGTATGGGCAACAACCCGATGGTGGGTGCTACTGTCGCTGTGGCCGTGGCCGTGGAACAGGCTATGAAACAAGCTTGAAACGAGCAAAGCATAGATCCCAATCGCACATAGCTCAGTAAGGGATGACATGCTTTGTCTAGACTTTGAAAAAAGTCCGGTGCAGTTCAGCATCGGACTTTTTCCTGTTTTCCGCAATGGGACACCCGATTTTTAGCTTTTGTGGCGGTATGTGACGATGTCATACAGTTCTTGCTGTTCCTCATCCATGCGCAGAAGTGTGGTTTTGACATGTCCAGACTGGGGAAGC